>Ga0307489_10002039_pt1 | contig 13480 bp, 17 predicted proteins | sample SB12metaG_FD_202247 | JGI IMG/M metagenome (GOLD analysis project Ga0307489, IMG submission 202247) | Sea-ice brine microbial communities from Beaufort Sea near Barrow, Alaska, United States - SB 1.2 | ecosystem: Environmental > Aquatic > Marine > Coastal | place: USA: Alaska | collected... | reverse complement strand
CCATTGCTTCGCTTATTTGCCTCTGTGTGCGCGTGCGGTGTGGGGTTTGGCGGAGCTCTCACAGCTCTCCGTCGTTGCTTTTATCGTTCTATGTGCCACCAGTCTTCTGGGCGCGCCGACCGGCATTTGCGGTCGGCAGGGCACCTCAGTGTCCCCTCCGCCACGGATCCTCTCCTTACATAACCCAACGCACCCACCGCCGCCGCCCGCGCTCCACTTCTGCCCGTCGCCTATGCGTTCCGCGCGTCCACGGCGCCCCAGATCTAGCGTTTTGTCATGACGACTGCGGCGCACGAGGAACCCCCGCGCCCGCCGCTGCTCGCGCTGCTCCAGGACCTGCCCGACCTCTTCGAGAAGGAGGTGCTGGGGAGGCTGGACCCCCTCAGCCTGGCCTTGCTCGCGCGCGCGGGGGCCGCGGCCCGAGCGGCGGTGAAGCGCGCCGGCCTGCCGCGCGTCGGGGGCGGCCCCGAGGTACAGTCATGCCGACATGCTCGCTACGTCATCTAAAGCTGTCTGAATCCGCGTTTCTAGAGTCAAACGGCGTCCCATGACGTTTACGGGGGCCAGGGCGAAAGCCCGGGGGCTCCTCATACACGTGGAAGCGTCTCTCTCTCTGGCGTTCCATGCCGTGATGAGCTGTATATACCGGGCGCTACCCCGAGGGCCACCTGCGGGTAGACATCACGCCGTTCGTGTCCTCTGTCACTATGCTAACCTGGGCCGCGGTGAACGGCTGCCTGTGGCAAAGCACTACAACGTGTGCCAGGATCGCTAAGGGCGGATACCTGGCGGTGTTGCGGTGGGCGCGGGCGCACGGCTGTCCGTGGAACGAGAGGACTTGTCAAGCTGCCGCTGAGGGCGGATACCTGGACGTTTTGCGGTGGGCGCGGGAGCACGGCTGCCCGTGGAACGAGGTTACTTGTAGCGCCGCCGCTCGGGGTGGGCACCTCGCGGTGTTGCGGTGGGCGCACGAGCACGATTGCCCGTGGAACGAGTCGTGTTGCGTACAAGCCGCTAATCACGGGCACCTTGAGGTGCTGAGTTGGGCGCGGGCGCACGGCTGCCCGTGGAACAAGATGTTGTGCGAAGTGTATTCCCAGAGCCACCCCGATACTCTGGAATGGGTGCGGGAGCAGCAACCGTAGGACACAAAATTAACGCCTCTCTCACAAACACACAAATCACATAAAAGAACACGCCTCCATACTAGCGTAAACTACACTTCCTTATATAGGACGATGACATTAAAGGTATTCTTGACAATTCAAGTCCATCACGCTACGCTCTATCGTGCAAGCAGGCAGGTGCACGGTGCACCCCCCGCCCCAGGCCATCATGTCCGCCCCCGACGATGACGATGTCTAGCTGCTAATCTGTGGACGAATCAATCTATCGACGTCGCTCTGACGTCTGAGTCTAGCTGCTACTCGGCCGGCCGAGGCGGAGTACCCTCCTTCCGCGTCCCCTCCCCCGTTCCCCGTTCCCCGTCTACTCAGCGATGCCCAACGTAGGTGCCGCCTGGGACCTGCTGCTTTTTGTTCTTACTCTTCTTGGGATGTTGTTGATGCTGCCTCTCCCCAGACCCGAAGGTGCGTTTACCTACTTTGCCCACCCCAGCCCCGGCCTGCGCCTGAACCTCGCCCCCCTTCTGCCCCTCCCCCCTCTTCCCCTGCCCCCCCTGCCCCCCTCCTGTGCTAGCCCCCCTTCCCCCCTCGCCCTCCCCCCTCTCCCCCTGCCCCCCCTGCCCCCCTCCCGTGTCAGGCCCCCTTCCCCCCTCCCCCTCCCCACTCTCCTTGTTCTTATTCCGCTCATCTGCCGCGGCCGCCGCCGCAGCGGGGGTGGCCGAGGCGGCGGCGGCGGTGGTGGTGGCTGGCTGTTCGCGGTGTCTGGGTCGGAACGCCGCACGCATCGCCGCCATCGCCCTGGGCGTCACGCCGTGCGCGCGCTTGCCAGCAGCCGTCTGCATGAACACCACCAAGGTGTAGTGGCGCACGTTGAGACTGAAACCTCAACTTGAAAGCAGTTTACTGTATTATAATTTCAAGCGCCTAATTCCAGGCGCTTTCAACACGGGTATCATCGGGGGAAACTTGAAAGCAGTTTACTGTATGATAGTTTAAAGCGCCTAAATCCAGGCGCTTTCAACACGGGTTTCATGGGTTCAGCTGCAATGCCTCACCGAGGTGTCGCACGATGACATGCGGTACTGCGCGCGCTTGGTGTGCTGCGCCCCCTCCAAGCAGGGGCTTACACTGGTTCACTTCTCAGCTCAACCTAAGCCGTTTTGGTCACATCTCCCCGTGTCCGCCTGTCTAATAGACTGGGGGACAATCATGCACCCAACGTATCATAAGTGTGCCTACGTTGAGCCGAAAGTAGACGAGTGTAAGTCCCTGCCTCGAAGTACCCGTGCTCACGCAGCGGGATCACCTCCACGTGCGTCCTGTGGCGGCTGCCGGCTAGTGCCTCCCACGCGGGGCGCCCCGGCCAGTGCGGGGTGATCACAGCAAAGGACAGCGCGGTTCCCTTGGTACAACGGCGCAAGCTGAAAATGAAAGCAAACTTGAAAAGCGGTTCGTCATACTGCAGCTCCAAGCGCTTTGCTCCAGGCAAATAACAACGTGGGTTTCATAGGGTCAACCTGCACCGCCCTACCTTTGCCGCCGCCGCGTCCAGCAGCCCGTTGATGTGCCGCGCGCACCGCAGCACCAACGCCTCCTCAAACGGCGGGTTGCACTCAAACGACCCCTCCGTGGGTTTGAACCCGAAGAACGAACCGAGGGAGCCGAAAGGCGCGTCGGTGTCCGGGTGCGCGCTGCAGTAGCGGCGCCAGCGGCAGTTGAGCGGCGACGCGAAGCACTCCGCCTCCACCCCCACTCTACAGCGGCGCAAGTTGAAATTGAAAGCAAAGTGTGAAAGCGGTACATCGGATCTTAGTTTCAACAGCATAGATCGAGGCGACGTGGGTTTCGTCGGATCAGCCTGCACCGCCCTACCACCCCGTCGGCCAGTGCATCGAACACCCCGCCGTGTAGCAGGGCCTCGCAAAAATCGCTCAAAATGTCCTTGAAGCTTCAACACAATAGCCAACCGTCGTTTCTTGAGTCAAATGCCACCTGCCTGATAACGTTGTGAGCAGTTTCTGCTGGAACCTACCGTGGAGCGAGGTGTGGTGCCCGCCCGCCCAAAAGTACGGCCCGGCAGACAATGCACATAGCATCAGGCGAATGGCAATGAAGTGAAGAGACGAAGGGTTGGCGATTATGTTGAAGGACGTCTCGAGCAAGTACTCACAAGCCCTACCACGCGTACACCGGTACACTATGAGCAAACAGTCAGGGAGTGAGTGTGTGCGGGTACACCGGTACACTATGAGCGAATAGTCAGGGAGTGAGTGTGTGCGGGTACACCGGTACACTATGAGCAAACAGTCAGGTCTTGAGCAAGTACTGGCGAGCCCCTACCACGCGGTGCATGCCGCCCTGCGCCGCCGTGTTGTAGCGGCACAAGTTGATATTGAAAGCAGAAGTTGAAAGCAGTTTGTCCTATTATAGTTTCAAGTGCTTAAATTCAGGCGATTTCAACGTGGATTTGATTGGGTCAACCTGCACCGCCCTGCCGTGTACCGGCACAGCACGGCGAAGGCGGCGGACTCGAACGCGACACGCTGGCGCTCATTGACGGCGTCGCTTGTGCCGGTTCGTGTCCCGGTCCCGCCGGTTGAGTTCCAGCCCGTTGTGTAGCGGCGCAAGTTGAAACTGTAAGCAAACGTTGAAAGCAGTTTACGATGTTATAGTTTCAAGCGCTGAAACTATAGGCGGTTTCAACATGGATTTTGATACTGTCAACCTGCGCCGCCCCACTGTCGATGTCACGCCGGCGGCGGCTGCTGCGAGGGCGAACAGCCGCCGTAATTTATCGTAGTGCTCAGCGTGGACCTCGACCCGGGCGCCGCGGAGTGACATTTTCACGCGCTCCGCGCCATTCGCGCCCAGCACCAGGGGCTTACACCCGTCCAATATTCGGCTCAACGTAAGCAGCTTGTGTGAGATGCGTTGGGCGCATGACATTCCCCTAGTCTGTTAGACAGGGGGACACGGGGAGGTGCGAGCAAAACAGCTTAGGTTGAGCTGGAAAGTGGACGAGTGTAAGCCCCTGCCCAGCACCCGCTCCACCGTGGGCGCACTGCCAGCTGTGCCAGGTGTGCCGGCTGCCGCTACCGCTGCCCAAGGGCTTACACTCGTCGACTTAACGTGAGCTCTTTCTGTGGGATGGGGGATGCATATAGGGGTTGTTTAAGAAGTGCTTAGGAGGTGTTTAGGAGGTCGCCAGAGGGTATAGGGGGTGTCTGGGGTGTATTTGGTGTCAGAAACGGCTCAGATTGAGCGGAAAAGTGGACGAGTGTAAGCCCCTGCCGCTGCCGCTGCCGCGCGGGCCACGCTTCGCCTGGCCTGCTCCACGCGAGGCAGGAGCTCGCGCACCGCCGCCGCGGTGTAGCGGCGCAAGTTGAATTTGAAAGCAAAATTTGGAGGCAGTACATCACATGTTAGTTTCAAGCGCTTAGTTCCAGGCAGTTTCAACTTGGTTTTGATAGGGTCAACCTGCACCGCCCTGCCTCGGTGTCGGCGGCGGACACGGTGGGCGAGGCGGCAGCGAGGTGTAGCGGCGCAAGCTGAATTTGAAAGCAGAAGTTGAAAGCAGTATGTCGCACTTTGGTTTCAAGCGCTTAGTTCCAGGCGGTTTCAACTTGGGTTTGATAGTGTCAACCTGCACCGCCCTACCGAGGCGCGCGCGAAGGAACGCGGCGGCGGCGCTGACGGCGGGCAGCAGCGGGTCCTCCACGCAGGGGCTTACACTCGTCCATTTTTCAGCTCAACCTGAGCCGTTTCTGTCATAAAATACACCCTGTACAACCCTTCGTATCCCCTAATACCTCCCACACACCCCCTGAACAATCCCTAAATGCACCCCCTACTCCGCCGAAAGCGCTTACGTTGAGCCGAAAAGTTGACGAGTGTAAGCCCCTACCTCCACGCCGTCGTGGCACATCAGCCACTCCTCGAACCAGGGGCTTAAACTCGTTCCCATTCCCGCTCGATTTGAGCATGCTTTGCCCCTTTCCGCTCAACTTGAGCTGACTGTGTCCCCCATATAACCCAAATTAATCTGTGGATGTGGCCCAAAGGTGCTCAACTTGAGCTCTAACGTGAGCGATGTGGTCCTCAAGTTCAGCTTTGAAGTGAGCGAGTGTAAGCCCCTGCCTCGAACGCCGTGCCCCACCGCTTCCCGAGGTGCCCTGCTGCGACGCGCTCGAACTGGTAGCACAGGTGCGATACGGCCTGCCGGCAGGGGACGCGGAGGACGCCAGTGTGATGAGGAGGTGAGGAGAGCGACACACGCGGATGACGACAGTGCGGTGAGGAGGACGACACACGCGGAAGACGACAATGTAAAGAGGAGGAGAGGAGGACGACACGCGGAGGACAACAGCGCAATGACAAAGTGAGGCGGTGCAGAGGAGGACGGTGGCGTCACCTACGACGACGAGAATGCAGAAGTGAACGCAGAGGATGCCTACCTCGAGGCGGGCGCCCTCGACGGCCGGGGAGGCGGAGGGCACGGCGGGCCCGTCGCCGCGGGCGCCGCGCCCGACCTCCGACCAGGGGCTTACACTCGTCCACTTCACAGCTCAACTTGAGCCTTGTCTGACACAAGAAAACACCCTACACACCCTAAACACCCCCAAACACCCCCTTAACACGAGCTACTCAACCCTTTGTGTACACCCCCTATCCCATACAAAGCGCTCAAGTTGAGCTGGGAAGTGGACGAGTGTACGCCCCTGCCTCCGACGCGTGCAGCATCGCCGCCTCGCGCTCCGGCGGCAGCAGGGCCGACTCGTCGAAGATGCGCCCGCGCTCCTCGCGCCGCTCGGGTTCTGCCGGTGCTTGGACCCCCTCGGCGGCGCTCGGGCCCCCCCTCCCGCCGCCGCTGCTGCCACCGTCTCCGCTCCCGCCGCCGCCACCGCCCGACGCCGCGCCACCGCCGCCGCCGCCGCCCCCCCCGCCGCTCCCCGCCCCCGCGCCACCGCCGCCCATCGTGCGCTGCTTCTTTCCATTTCCCTTCTTCGGGTTCAGGGCTGGAGCCGGGTGCCGCGCGTTCCGTTTCACGCCGCCGCCGCCACCGCCGGCGACCGCCGCTTCGCCCGATCCAGCAGACCCTTTGAGCTTCGCCTGCAAGGCGGCCCAATTGGACTGCATGCTCGCCGCCTCCTGCCCGCGCCTTTGTGAGCAGTGGATGCGAGCGGGGCGGGCGGGCACTGTCGTTTATTAGGGGGGGTCAGGGGTTGTTTTACATTCCATAGGGGGGTTCAGGGGTTGTTTTATAGGGGGCTTCAGGGTTGTGTATCTGAAAAGTAGAAAAGATATTTCCCCACGGCGCGCATCTCCACTGGGAGCGGCGAGCCGGCAGCCTCGAGATGGCTCTCACGAGGCACCTTCAGCGGGCGCTGCCCCGCGGGTATCCCGCCGCGGCGCTGGATTGCGCCACGGGGCTGGCTGGTGCGCGCCTCCCCGCTCCTTCACAGCCAACCATCCTACCTACCCCTGTGCTCAGCTGGACGTGTACCCACGGGCATGCTCCGGCACCTCATAGCTCGACTCGTTGGGGAGCTACGTGCCGCTGCGTAGTATCGAGCGAGCGCCGGACTCGCGCAATCGTCCCACGACTGACCTTTCTTCGTTTACGTCTGGTTTTCTGCAACAGGTCGGGATGTCGCGGACAGCGCCACCAAGGTGCGAGGCGCACAGCACTGGAATCCGGACTGATAAGTAAAGAGAAGGTGCAACATCTTGCTGACGAGGATTTACGTTGGGGCACAGCCGGCGTTCGCGTTCACCCGCTCACGCACCAACTGACCCCGTGCCTGCTCCTCTACCCACCCATCCAGGTGTTCGCGCGCGACGCTTCCACGCTCCCGGTGACGTACACCAACCGAGGTGAGGCGGTGCAGGTTGACCCTATGAAACCCACGTTGAAGGCGCCTGGAACTAAGCGCTTGAAACTAAAATGTGATGTTCTGCATCCAAACTTTGCATTCAATTTCAAGTTGCGCCGCTACACCGGGGCGGCGGGGGGCGCTCGTCCATCAGGTCCGCACCCTCATCCCCTCTTGTGTCCAACCCTGAACTTCCTTTTTTAACCGTCAACCGTCAGTCGTTAGTATACCCCCCTGGCTCTCCTCTCTCCGCCACCGGCACGCCGTCTGCTCACACTCACCGTTAACCTCCTACCTGACCTATTCCTGACCCCTTCCTGACCCCTTCCTGGCCCCTTCCTGGCCCCTACCTGCCCCCTACCTCACCCCTATCTGACCCCTACTCCCTCCCCCCTCCCCTCCCTCGCCACACAGCGGAATCACCTGCACGGCAGGGCCCTCCACTCCTCCCCTATTACCTCAACTTGAGTCGTTTTGCCGCTGTGACCACCCGCCTGAGTACCTCGAAGACGCTTAAGTTGAGCTTGACAGGAAATGTGAGTAAACCCCTGGTCCACGGTGTTCGGCAGCACAGGGTTCCTGGCAGGGGCTTACACTCGTCCAAACTTAAGCGCATTCTGTGGGATAGGGGTGCATGCAGGGGTTGTTTAGGGGGTGTTTAGGAGGTGTCAGGGGGTATTAAGGAGTCTCAGGGGGTGTTCAGGGTGTATTTTGTGTCAGAAGCGGCTCAGGTTGAGCTGAAAAGTGGACGAGTGTAAGCCCCTGGTTCCTGGGGCGGTACGTGGTGAACCATGTGTGTAAGAGTGGCTCCCGCATGATCCTGCCCACGCGCTGCAGTGAGAACGATCGGCAGCACCTTAAGGCAGGGCCGGACGCGGCATCCTAACACCCTAGTGCCTTGTCTGTGTGCTAGTAAATTCTAGTAAGCTAAAGTTTGGTGATTTGGCCAAAAGTCAAATGGCTTTTGGTTCCAAACACCAACCGGCTACTTACTACGGGTAGTACGAGATACTATGTGGTACGCTTTACAGACTAGGCACTAGTACGAGTGGGCGCATTCATCTATGTTCCGGGCTCACACACACCGTCGGTATTCCCAATCTTCCGAGCCCCTGCGGTGGCGATCTTGGACGATGTTGAGCGGTTTCAGGCCGCATACAGTTCCCCAAACAGGGGGCTTTCCTCCCATCTTCCGAGCTTGTACGGCTTGGGGTGGGAGATGGATTAATGAGCCCACTCGTATCTCGAAGCCGTTCAGGTTGCGCTGAAAAGGGAACGAATGGCCAGGGAGGAGGAGGCGGTGTGTGTGTGCGGGTACGCCGGTACACTATGAGCAAACAGTATGGGAACGAGTGGCCCAGCCAGGGAGGAGGATGCGGCGAGCGTGTACGGGTGCACAAGCATACTATGCAAACGGTCAGGAAACGAGTGGCGCGGCCAGGGAGGAGGATGCAGCGCGTGTGCAAGGGTTACACTAGCACATTAGGAGCAAACAGCCAGGTTGAGCTGAAGCGGGAACGAGTGGCCAGGCAAGTGAGGAGGATGCAGCGATTATGTACGAGTGGACCGGTACACTATGAGCAAACAGTCAGGTTGAGCTGAAGCTGGATGGAGTGGCCAGGCAAGTGAGGAGGATGCGTCGAGAGTGCACGAGTGGACCGGTACACTATGAGCAAACAGTCAGGTTGAGCTGAAGCTAGATAAAGTGGGCAGACCCTGGTGGGAGGTGATGGGGGACCTGGGCAGGGGCTCACACTCGTGCACTTTTCTGCTCAACCTCAGACGTTTCCGCAGTAAAAGCACACCCTGCACACCCCTTTGAACCCCTTGCCACATGCTATAATCCCCCCAAACAACCCCTGAACGCACACCCTATCCCACAGAAAGCGCTGACGTTGAGCCGAAAAGTGGACGAGTGTAAGCCCCTGGATCTGGGGCAGATCGTGAACCTGGACATGCTCCAGGATGAACCCCGATCCTCCATTCGCGACAAAGCATGGCGGTGCAGCTTGACCCTATCAAACCCACATTGAAAGCGCCTGGAACTAAACCCTTGACACTAAAATATGATAAATTGCTTTCAAAATCTGAATTTTGATTTCAACTTGCGCCGCTACAGCAAGGACATGATCAAATACGCGGTGGAGCGCAGCAACGTGGTGGTGGGGCGGGTCGACCACTTGCCACAACATCCGCTGCGTTGTGCACCTCGTGTCCTGATTCAGATGTCATCGCACGACCTGACGCGTTCCCCCTTTCTCCGGCTGCCGCTGCGTCGCCTCCACCACGTTGTACACCCTCATGTCTTCAGTTCTTTAGCTATGTCGCATGATGGTAGCAGCTCCCCGTTCCGCACCGGTCCCCGCGTTGCATCCATCACGATCTAAACCCTCACATCTTGAGTCAGATGACATCGCGTGACGCGGCGAGCTCCCCGCTTTGTGGCTCTACTTGTCGCCCCTAAACTAGCCTACTAAGCGCTAGCCCCTAAATTAGCTTAAACTAGCTTAGCTTATACCCCCCTATTTTACTAATCCACCGTAGTCGCCAATACTGACCCACTAACACACTAAGCACTAGCCCCTGAACTAGCTTAAAGTAGCTTAGTTTAATCCCCCCTCTCGCCAGCACTAACTTAGTTCGACAAGCATATTCGTGGCAGACCCTGCGCTCTGATTAACATGGTGGGGCGCGAGTGGGAGACGCGCAACTTCAGCTTCGAGGCAGGGACTTACACTCGTTCCATGTTTCAGCTCAACTTGAGCACTTCAGTCCACGGTGTAACCCAGCTTAACCCTGAATGTGTCCTGGAGTTGCTCAAGTTGAGCTCTGACGTGAACGAGTGTAAGCCCCTGCTTCGAGGTAGGGCGGTGCAGGATGACCCGATAAAACCCGGGTTGAAAGCGCATTGAGCTTATCGCTTGACACGAAAGTATGACAAAGCGCGTGAAACCACTTAGGCACTGAGCGAGACATAGTGCTAAGTCGTGCCGCTCAACCAATCAGAACGCTCCGTTTGGACGACTTAGTACTACTTGTTGCTAAGTGTCTAAGTGGTCCTACGCACTTTGTCATAAGTATGAAAAACTGCTTTCCAAGTTTTGTTTTCAAGTTTCTTTTTCAAGTTTTGCTTTCAATTTCAACTTTTGCCGCTACATCGAGGACGTGCACGTCACCTTCCCGCAGCAGCTGGCCGAGATCTGCAAGGCAGGGCGCTGCAGGTTGACCCCAGATACCAGATTCACCCCGGCTTGAACGCGTCTGGTGTCAGCACGTGAAGCTAAAATATGATGGACCGCTTTCAAACTTTGCTTTCAATTTCAACTTGCGCCGCTACAGCAAGGAGGTGGGCGTGGAGCGCCTCATCCACGTCAGCGCGCTGGGTAGGGCGGTTCCGGATTCGGACGGATTCGGTAGCGAGTCGGATTCGGACGGATTCGGACGGATTCCAGGACCCCAAATATGGAAGCCGCCAACCCAAGGTTGAATGGATGACACCCATATTGAAAGCGTCTGGAATCAGGCTCTTGAGACTAGGATATGATGAACCGTCTTCAAACTTTGCTTCCATTTTCAACTCGTGCCGCTACAGCTTGGCGCCGACGAGGCCAACCCCTCCAGCTACTATCAATCCAAGGTAGAGCGGTGCAGCTTGAAACCCATGTTTGTTTGCAAGCACAGAGTATAACGTCAACGGCGTGTATGACTTATTTCCCGTGTGTGATGGTCTGTGAACTTACCACGTGTTAATCTATTCAAAGCGCCTGATATAATCGCCTGAAACTAACATCCGACAATCTGGTCTCAAACTTTGCTTCCAATTTCAACTTATGGCGCTGCTCCGCGGCGAGGGGCGACGCCGCGGTGCGGGCGGCGTTCCCCGACGTGACCATAGTGAAGCCCGCCAAGCTGATCGGTCAGGAGGCAGGGGCCTACATGCGTCCACTTTTCGGCTCAACGTAAGCGCATTCTATGGAAAAGGGGTGCTTTGGGGGTTGTTTAGGGGGTGCTTAGGAGGTGTCAGGGGGTACTAAGGAGTATCAGGGGTCGTCCAGGGTGTATTTTGTGTCAGAAACGGCGCAGGTTGAGCTGAGAAGTGGACGAGTGCAAGCCCCTTTACGGAGGACCGGTTTCTCAACGTTTTCGCCCAGCTCACGTGCAGGTTGTGGTACGTGCCGGTCATCGACGTGGGCGAGTCCAAGCACCAGCCTGTGTTCGTGGATGACGTGGCGCTCGCCATCCAGGCCATGATCCTCGACGAGGCAGGGCGGTGCAGGTTTGTCTTAGCAGTTTTCCCGGGTACCTCAAATGGCGGTCAACGCGTCTCGATATTGAGACCTTGAGTAAATAGACCGTAAGATTTGCCATACAATGGTACACAATATGGCGACTCGACCGTCTATTTCTCAAGAATTGGCGACCGCCATTTGAAGTACCCTGGAAAACTGCAAAGGACCCCTGGTTAACCTCGGTGCAACGCGCTTTGGTTGCAGCGCTTAAAGCTGAAACACGGTGAATCGAGTTAAATATTTGCTTACGATTTCAACTTGCGCCGCTTCGACCAGGACACGATTGGGAAGGAATACGAGCTGACGGGGGAGAAGGTATACACCATCGAGGAGCTGGCAGGGAGGGTTTGAGAACAAACAAAGTCGAACAGCGAGTCTGAGAAACGACGTATATTTTGCAAGTGTGACAGTTTTTTTGTGCACTGCTGCTAGCCGAGCCTGTCACGCTCCACCCACGTTGAATCTCCTCCTCTTCATCCGCGCGTCTATAAGAGCATTCGCCTTGAAGGTAAGGCATGCGGGCACGACCGATGTGGGTTCGACAGCTGGTTCTCGCCGACCCTGGTGGGCGGTGTGGTTCGTGCAGAAGGTCATCCGCTCGCCGCCATCTGGCAGGGGCTTACACTCGTCCACTTTTCAGCTTAACGTAAGCGCTCTCTGTGGGATAGGGGGTGCGTTGAGGGTTTGTTCAGGGGTTATTTTGCGGGTGTTTAGGAGGTGTCGGAGGGTGTTGGGGCATGTTGGGGGTTTCAAGGGTGTATTTTGTGTCAGAAACGGCTCAGGTTGAGCTGAAAAGTGGACGAGTGTAAGCCCCTGGACACCGGCGTGTTCTACGTGCCCTCCTTCGTGGTAGGGCGGTGCAGGTTGACAGTCTCAAAACCCCAATGTTGAAAGCGCCTATGGTGTCTGCAATCAGCGCTTGAAACTAAGATATGATTGTCCGCTTTCAAACCTTGCTTTGAATATCAAGTTGCGCCGCTACATCGTGGCTAACTTGATGGCCTGCCCGCACGAGTACCTGATCCGCGACACCATCTTCCACCTGCCCGGCCGCTCCTTGGGTAGGGTATAGGGTTCAGAATTTAGGGTTTAGGGTTAAGGGTTTAGGGTTCGCACGAGCACCTGATCCGCGACACGATCTTCCACCTGCCCGACCGCTCGTTGGGTAAGACCCTAAACCCTAAACCCTAAACCCTAAACCATAACCCATAAACCCTAAACCCTACACCCTCAACTTCATGGCCTGCCCGACCGCTCGTTGGGTAAGGGCTGTCTTATACACAGGCGTGATGAATCCGGACCAAGATCTTGACTTGGCGACGACTACACATGTTTGGGAGTTGGGAGTGCAGAAATTTGCAGATGGGTTTGCAAAAGTGTAGCGAGAATGTTGGATGGGATTCTCCGAGATTCGATCCCTGATTATTCGCCCATAGCGAACATTCGGACAGTCAGAATCCAAATATCTGTATAAGAGAGCCCTAAGACGAACGCCTCTCGTGTGTTGGGTCAGTCAAACGCTCCTCGCGGCATCCACCACGTCGTTCATCTTCGTATGTCGAGTCAAACGACATGCCGTGACGTGTCGAGCGTTACTTACATAACTATCACCTGGCCCAAACCCTAAACCCCTGGCCCAAACCCTAAACCCCTGGCCCTGCTGCTTGGTTATACGTTCTCGAACGTCAAAGCGTATTCGGTGGATTACCTCAAGGACCCCAAGAGCCTGGGTTTCAAGGTAGGGCCTGGCAATATCGCCCGCCACCGCTTCCAACGCCATCGAAACCCCTTCCTCATTTTTTCCCTTTTTCTTTTACGTTCATCAAACCCCGAGGCGCTTCACACGGTGTGCTTAACCAACCCTCTCCGCAATATGCAACCCCGTTTCTTGACTCAAATGGCAACCTTGACGTGGCGAGCAACATCCTACGCAGTTCTGATGGGGGTGGCAAACGGGGATTTGGATTTGCTTGAGTTAACAGACGGTCACTCATGTAAAGTACAGTGTAGATCAAACTCCCTTACACGGGAGTTTGAAAATTGTATTGGCGAGGGTCTACTAATTCAACTATCATGACCAGACCGCGCCCCGCGCCATCCCCATCGACCCCCTCCACCACCCTGAACCCTGAACCTTAAACCCTAAACCTGTGTAGTCTGCCAGGCCCGGGTTCAAGGAGCTGGGAATCGTGCC
>Ga0307489_10002038_pt1 | contig 13480 bp, 19 predicted proteins | sample SB12metaG_FD_202247 | JGI IMG/M metagenome (GOLD analysis project Ga0307489, IMG submission 202247) | Sea-ice brine microbial communities from Beaufort Sea near Barrow, Alaska, United States - SB 1.2 | ecosystem: Environmental > Aquatic > Marine > Coastal | place: USA: Alaska | collected... | reverse complement strand
GGTCAACCTGGGGTCAACCTGGGGTCAACCTGGGGTCAACCTGGGGTCAACCTGGGGTCAACCTGGGGTCAACCTGGGGTCAACCTGGGGTCAACCTGGGGTCAACCTGGGGTCAACCTGCACCGCCTTACCTGGTCCAGTATGTGGCGTAGCGTGGTGAGGCCCGCTGTGTAGCTGCGCAAGTTGAATTTGACAGCAGCAGTTGAAACCACTATATCACATTTGAGTTTCAAGCGCTTAGTTCCAGGCGGTTTCAACTGGGGTTTCATAGGGTCAACCTGCACCGCCACACCGCTGCGCCGCCGCCGATCACCGCCACGCCACGCGCAGGGCCGGACATGTGCCTGAGCTTGCCCTGGTGGACTCTGGACAGGATGGCGCTCAAACTTGACCGAGGTCAGGTGGGGATATGGGATGGCGGCACGATGATGACAAACGCTTTCAGTCGACCGTGTAGCGTGTGGGAAGCTGGGAATCCCCCATGGCAGAATGATTCTTGGGTTGTGGAAGAAAGTTTTCACGTGGAAGCGTGTCTCTCACGCAGCGTGGGGCCCTACCGGCGGATAGCGCCGCCGCCGCTGCCCAGGGGCTTACACTCGTCCACTTATTACCTCAACGTAAGCGCTTTTCGAGGGATACGCTCGATACCTTCAGTAGATAGATGGTTTATACCTCGTCAGAGACTGGACGCAATCGACGACTCCCTGACCAAAACGGCTTAGGTTGAGCTGAGAAGTTGGCGAGTGTAAACCCCTGCCGCTGCCACCGTCGTTCTCCTCCGCCGGCTCATTGGCGGTGCTGCCGCTGCTGGTGCTAGTGCTGGTGGTGGTGGCGGAAATGTCGTCGGTCTGCTCTGCGTCGTGGGTCTTTGTGGTAGCGGCGCGCGGCTCGTGTCTGCGCGCCGGCACCGGGTGCAGCAAGCGGCGCCGCGTAGGGCCTGTCCCGTTGCCTTCCCACCTCAACGGTGCAAGCACATACCTTCGTAGGACGTAGTACTCGTACCTTGGCATATGTGGGATAACCTGCCCATCAACCAATCACCACCTTTCATGAAAAGTTCACTCGGCGTTTTCCCAACGCATATCATGATAGGTCCGACACCACGTTCATCACTAGACGTTGAGAAAAACTGAGATAGGACGCTCGGAGTTGACATAGTCGACGCACAGGTGAGGCCCTAGGTTTAGGGTTTAGGGTTTAGGCCTAAACCCTAAACGCTAAACCCTAAACCTGGCCCTGCTTCCACGTGATCACGGCGAGCGCGAACATGAAGGGAAGCGCGACCAGACAGCAGGGGCCTATCCTCGTCCAATTATTCAGCTCAACGTAAGCACTTTCTGTGAGACACGCTGCTTGGTGACTCACTGTCAGTGACAAAAATGGCTCAGGTTGAGCTGAAATGTGGACGAGTGTAGTACTACGCCCCTGCCAGACAGGCGGCGGCGGTGGCGAACAGCAAGGCGGCGGCGGCGCGCGTTGTAGCGGCGTAAGTTGAATTTGAAAGCAGAAGTTGAAAGCAGCATATCACACTTTAGTTTCAACACTCTTAGTTCCAGGCGGTTTCAACTTGTGTTTCATAGGGTCACCATGCACCGCCCTACCGCGTCAGCGGCGCGGCGGCCAGCATCACGAACGTGGAGTAGCGGCGCAAGTTGAATTTGAGACCAAATTTTGATAGCGGTCTGCCATATTTCAGTTGAAGAGCTTCGTTCCAGGCGGTTTCATCATGAGTTTGATAGGGTCCACTTGCACCGCCCTGCCGTGGGAATGGTGAGGAAGCGCACGCACATGCGCAGCACCAACACCTGCGATGTGCGAGAGTTTAGGGTTTAGGGTTTATGGTTTAGGATTTAGAGAGAGCGAGAGAGGGGGCACTCGTCACCAGGGGCACGTGTCACCAGGGGCACGCGTCACCGGGGGCATGCGTCACTACTGTGAGCAGATGTCGTCGCCTCGTCTGCCGGTACACTGGTACAGCAAACAGTCACCGGTGCCGTGATCAAACAGTCACACCCGTTGAGCTGAGAACGAAAAGGGGAGGAGTGGTCACTCACCAGGGGCCCGCCGGCGCCGCCGTTCGCCATGCCGTCATCGCCGCCGTTGGCAGCGGTCACCCACCAGGGGCTTACACTCGTTCAATTTCCAGCTCAACCTGAGCCGTTTATGACACAAAATACACCCTACAACCCTCCTAATACCCCCTGACACCTTCTAAACACCCCCTAAATAACCCCGATATGCACCCCTATTCCACTCAAAGCGCTTAAGGTGAGCCGAAATGTGGACGAGTGTGAGCCCCTGCCACCCACACGCGGCGGGGTGAGGGCGTCATTGCCTGGGACTTCGTCTGTGATGAGAGGGAGGACAGGGAGGAGGTTCGACGGCGTCAGAAGGCGTGGCAGGACAGAGGCGCCGCTGTGTAAATCCATGGTCTAGGATCCCACATCGTGGCACAGAGGTCCCCAAAATGAATTGGATATTCGTATGTCTACTCCGTTTCTGGGTCGACATAGGTTAGGCAGTCACTCAGGTGATTCCTTGGACACCAGACAATACAGTCGCCACAATACAAGCATCTTTCTCGGAGCGCCGAGAAAAAGTATGACGCAACATAATCATACGATCAAGAGCCAAAGATCCGCTCCACGCCTTCAGGTTGCGTGGTTAGAGGCGGCGGGCTGTGCATGGCTTGGGCTGTGCATGACGCTCGCTGGGATGTGGAGGCGCGCTGGGGTGCCAAGGCTCGCGCTGTGGAGGCTGCGCTCGCTTACAGGCGGCGGCTGAGGCGGCGGCAGAGGCGGCGGCAGAGGCAGCAGCAGAGGCGTCCGCCGAGGCGGACCCGGCACGGGGGGTTGCGTGTGAATGCGTGGCTGCTTGTCTTCGTGTGGTTGACTTGGTTGCTTGTGGGGTACTTGCGTTGCGTTGCGAGTAGGTTGCGAGTAGGTTACGCGAGAAAACCGTTCCGATAAAAACGAACGACAGCGGGCGCGGGAGCTGACGCGGCGGCGAGGGCGGCGGCGGCGCGATGCTTGCGTGCAGCGCCCCCCTCGCTCCGCCGCGGGTCGTTGTGCGTGGGACGGGGGCGGGGACGGTGACGGCGACGGGGAAGGGGCGGGGGAGGGGGACGCGGAGGGGGAGGGCAGGGGGAGGCGGCTGTGTAAACCCGAGCCGAGACCGGAAAAGAAGGAAGCACAAGGAAAGGCGCGGGAAAGGTTCAGGCGCGTCGAGCGAGCTCGACCACCCCGGCGCCATGCCGGGAGGGGACGTACCGGCGGCATGGCAAAGAGCAGGCTCGAGCGGCGCCGGCCTATGCAGTCGTGCGTGTGTGCGTCAAGTGCTTGTGAAGCGTGTTGCGTGCGGGCAGGACTGCAGTCTATGTCGTTGTTAGACTGGCACTCTGACTAGGATGTCCGGTCATCAGATCCCCGCCGAATCTCCGACGAAGATCTGCACAAGTTCTTGGCTTCGCTGACGTCAGAGATGAAAGTTCATTTTTCTTCACTTTCACATTCATTCTCAGTCTTCTTCTGTTCACTGTCAAGACACTTCACAGATCCGCGGCACACGTTGTGAGCGATGACTGAGCTGACGATGTGGCATCGAATTAAGGGGGCATTTGATACCAAGCATGCTTAATTTGTTGATAAACTTTGTTCGCGCGCTCTATTCGTCGTCGTCGGTATACGACTCCATGGCGTTGCGCCGCAAGTTGAAACTGAACGCGGCGGGGTCCGCGGCGGCCGCGTGCCGGGGTTGGGGGCAGAGTGACAAGATATGATCCGACATCGATATGGGATATCGATATGGTAGATCGATGTGGGAGATCGGACATCAAAGAGGTATCGATATGGCTATCGATATGGGATATGGGATATCGATTTGGGAAGTTGTGTATCGATATGGTTATCTACCATATCGATATGGTCATCCTGGATATCGATACGGGATATGGGCTAATAATATGGGAGATGGCAGTATCGATACGGTCATCTCCCAGATCGATATGGGATATCTTGTCACTCTGGTTGGGTGGTGAACAGCAGGACAAGGTGCGCCGGGTGCTTGCTGAGGCGTGGGCGCCGCACCAGCGGTGACGTGTTCACGTAAGTGAAAGCAACTAATATTTTCAATACACAACACGATATGTCTCACGGAGGCCAATGCGAAAGTCTAGTGCCTTTTTATACACGTGGAAGCGTCCCTCTCTCACGGGGCCAGGGCGAAAGTTATGTGCCTCCTTATACACGCTAAAGCGTCACTCTCTCTCTCACACGGGGCCCAGGGCGGAAGCCTGGTGCCTCCTCAGCCACGCTGACACCTCTCCCTTTCTCTCTCTCCGTCAGAGCAGAGCGGCGCCGGCCTTGAAGGTGTCGAGCGCGGCGGGTGCCGTGGGCTTGGCGCCCTGATTGTAGCGGTGCAGTTAGAATATGAAAACATAACTTCAAGGCGGTTCATCATGTTTCAGTTTCAAGCGCTTAGTGCACGACGCTTTCAAAGTGGTTTTGATAGGGTCGACCTGCACCGGCCTACCAGGTACACGTCGAACAACGCCTGCGCCCAGGGGCTTACACTTGTCCACTTTTCAGCTTATCGTGAGCACTTTTGTGGGATATGCTGGGTGCTTTCATTCATTCATGGAGTTTCGATGACTGACAAAAACGGCTCAGGTTGGGCTGAGAAGTGGACAAGTGTTAGGCCCTGCCTGCGCCAGATGCGTGGAGTACATGGTCAGCGTTTCGCTGAACGTGTCGTCCCGCGCTGTACCGCCGCTACTTCAGATTTGAAGCAATGTTTGAAAGCGTTTCTCAGAGGGTCTCTTAATGGAGGCTTCAATTGGGCTCCCTCTGGGTCCTCTGGGGGACTCGACGGGGGGGTTTATTTTAGGTTTTTGATCGTAAGACTTGAAATGTATGCCGGACACATAATTGTTGTAGCTTCAAGCGCTGAAACCAAAGGGACTTTCAACACGGGATTTGATACTGTGAACCTGCACGACCGCCCTGCCGCGCGTCCTGGCCCCCGACCACGCCCACCTTAATGCACGGACGCCAGTTGGAATTGAAGGCACAACTTGAAAGCAGATGCCTCGTATTGAAGTTCCAAGCGCTGAAAGCAGGCACTGTCAACACGGATTTAACCAGGGGCTTACGCTCTTCCACTTTTCAGGGAATCCTGTGCCATTTCTTTCATTACACTCGTCCGCGTTCCGGCGTAACCTGAGCCGTTTTTGGCATGGAAACTACCCATCGTATCCCACAAGAAGTGCCTCAGTAGAGCTGAAAAGTCGACGAGCGTGCGGCTCTGGTTTGCACTTGCATCGCCGCACCTGGAAGAGGGTGCTGGTCGACTTGATGGTGATCTGCGAGCCCGTCGAGAAGCTGGCGTTCAGTGGCCAGGGACGGACATATGCTGTGGCTACGTCATCCACACGCATTTCGAACCCTCGTCTCGTGAGTTAAACGGCATCCTATGAGGTGCTGGCGAGATGTGACGGGGGCCAGGGCGAAAGCCTGGCGCCTCCTTATAGACGGGGAAGCGTCTTCCTCCCTCTCTGTTCTGTCTCTGGCGAGCAATATGTGCCAGGCCCTGTCATCCAGCTCGGTTTGAATCCTCGATTTTTGAGTTAGATGGTATCATATATATGACGTGGCGAGTAAGATCTGGCAGGCCGCATCAGGAACACACCCTGTGTGAAGCGAAACCCTAAACTCTAAGCCCTGAAATCTTAATCCTGAACTCTAAACCTCAAACCCTAAACCATACCAGGAAAAGGCCCTCGAGCGCGCCGCTCTCATACATGGCCAGATCCTCCGCTGCCTTTGCTGCCTCCGCCGCGCAGCAGGGTCGTTGGAGAACAGGCACCCGACCGAGGTTGGAGCATGACGGGGGCCAAGGCGGAAGCCCGGTGCCTCAACATGCTCGCTGACCCGTGTCTCTCTCACGGGCGCCAAGGCGGAAGCCCAGTGCCTCCACGTGCACGCTGACGCGTCTCGCTCTCCGGGGGCAAAGGTGGAAGCTTGGTGCTTCCTCATACACGCTGACGCGTCTCTCTCTCTCACCTGAACGAGGTTGGAGCATGCCTTACCTTCAGGGAGTCAGAGTGCTCGTACATACGCGAGGAGCGTACGGAGGAGGAGAAGGACGGGATTGAAAGTCGGTCGAGTGCTTGTTCTGAATGACCCCCCTGCCAACGATTCCTCGCAGTTCCCATCGGTTTCATTGCAGTCGATCAGAATGGCGCGGAGCCGCGGCGCAACTGCTTTGTCGAGGGCTTCCCAGAACCAGAGGCTTACACTCGTCCACAGCTCAACGTGAGCACTTCCTGCGAGACGCGCTGGTTGGAGTGACACTATGTCAGTGACGAAAACCGCTCAGGTTGAGCTGAAGGGTGGACGAGTGTAAGCCCATACCCAGAACGTCTTGCCGTCCACGTCGCGCACGAGCTCGATGAGCAGCGCCTTGTCGCAGGGGCTTACACTCGTGCACTAATCAGCTCAACCTGAGCCGTTTATGTCAGCAAAACCAGCAAAACCACTGGACGAACCGCTCAAATAGTTCTCACGTATAGCCGAAAAGTGGACGAGTGTAGGCCCTTGCCTTGTCGAAGGCGCCCGACAGCAGGCTCTTGCCCGCCGCCAGCCGCCACCAGGGCCTTTTATGCAGTAATTTGCCGGATTCGAAAAAATCACTTATGCATAAGGCTTGACTCTCCCTTTCCAGCTCAACCTGACTGTTTGCTCGTAGTGTACCGGTTTACCCGTACACACTCGCCGCACCCCCCCTCCTCCCTGGCCTGGCCCCTCCTCCCTGGCCTGGCCACTCGTCCCTTGTGCAGCTTGACCTGACTGTTTGCTCGTAGGGAACCAGTGTACCCTTGCGGCGTGCCCGCCGTAAGCCCTACCTCGGACTTGCACGCGCTGCTGTCCACGTACAGAGCCACGCCGTACACCGTGACGTACCGCCGCAAGTTGAAACTGTAAGCAACGTTTGAAAGCGGTTCATCATGTCAAAGCGTCAAGCGCCGAAACAGTGCGCTTTCAAGTTTCAACACGGGTGTCAATCGGTTGCAACGTGCAGCGCCGCACCCCCCAACCTTGAGAATTCTTTTCAGTGGCGGAATTATGGTGCGTAGGGGGGTTCGAGCAGTTTATAAAAGTGGCGGAATAATGGTGCGTAGGGGGGTTTGAGCATTTATTACAGTGGCGGAATAATGGTGCGTAGGGGGGTTATAAGCATGTATTACTGCGGCGGAATAATGGTGCGTAGGGGGCTCCGCCGCACCTTGACGTGGATGGGGCCGATCTCCTTCTCGCGCACCCCCGCGCCAGGGCCGAGCGGACACTGCTCGTCACGTCGTCCACACCATTCTTGAAGCCTTGTTTCATGGGTTAAATGGCGGTCTATGACGTTAAGCACTCGAGCAATATATGCGCAGGCCCTACCCTGCGCCGATGCACGTCAGCCCGTCCAGCTGGCAGGGGAACTCAACCTTCGTCTCGGGCCTCACAGATGATGCTCGTCACGTCATCGACAGGCACTTTGAACCCTCTGTTTTGAGTTAAGTGCCGTCCTATGACGTGGCGAGCAATATCCATAATATGAGGTGGCGAGCAATATCCATCCTATAAAGTGGCGGGAGCAGTATCCGTCCCATGAAGAGGGGGCGAGCAATATCTGACAAGGAGCAGGGCGAAAGCATGGTGCCTCATAATACACGCGGAAGCGTCTCACTCTCTCTCTATCTCTCACTCCATTCTATGAGGTGGCGAGCATCATCCATCTCATGAGGTGGCCAGAAATATCTATACCATGAGGTGGCGAGCGATATCCACCATGTGAGGTGGCGAGCAATATCCATCCTATGGAACAGTGGTACGAGCAATATCTGACGGGGCCCACCTTCGTGGCGGGTTCCACCATCGCGGCCCGCGTGGTGGGGGTGTACGCGCCGCCGCGGCCGTGCCTCGAGGTGCTTCATCTTTCAGGGGCACACACAACAGGTGTGACGGTTCACGTTCAGGTGGAAAGGAGACTGGTGGGCGCGAAGCGGTGTCCGCCAGGTGTCAGGGGGCTTTCGTAAGTGTGGGACTGGTCGCGTCGGCTCGACTGGAGCGGCTTCGACGGGGATACAGTTGGGCCGCGCCTGCTGGTGGCGCGGCGGCCGGCGGCGGGGGCGACGGCGTAGGCCGCCCGTGATGACATCGTACCGGCATTCATGGTCGTGTGCGGTGACGGGTGTGAGGGGAGCGCGAGGATAATGAAGTACGGAGGCTGGGAGCGGCCGATGTTAACGCCAGCTTCTCGGCGGAGACGGTAACGGTAAATTTCGGTTGATCGACGAATAAATAGCTCATGAAAAGCTGGCTGGATGATCCGTGGCTGAGTGGGCACGCACGTGGGCACACTCGACAGCCTCAAGCAATCATCTGAGCGCACATGTCAGGCATGCATTTTGACCGGAACGGCTGCATGGCCTGCCTTTTCGGATGCCTCAAATCCTAGCTCAAAGCCCTTCTTTTCCGAGCCGCAAAAGCCCGCCACGACAAGCGTGCGCGCCGCCGCACGCACACACCGCTCTGCCCTCGCGTGCCCAGCCGGGGCACCCTCGCGCTGCGCTTGCATGTCGGCGTCGCCCTCCCCGCCCGGTGGCGGCCCCGAACCCGCGCCTCCCGCGCCCCCCTCGCTGCCGAGAGCGACGACCACGACCACGACGGATTTTTGCCGCTGCTCGACCTGCTCCAGAGGTTCCCCGACCTCTTTCACGAGGAGGTGCTAGAGCAGCTGGACCCCCGGGCGCCGCCGGGCGGGGCCGCGGCGTGGATCCGCGGTGTGGATGGTTGACTTTCTCGGGGTCCGCCGAGCGGCTGGCTTGGGCGAAGGCAAACGGGTCGTGCCCTTGGAGCTCGCAGTCGTGCTCACTCGCTGCTCGGGGAGGCACCTGGAGGCGCTGCAGTGGGCGCGAGAGCAGAGCCGCCCGTGGGTTGTGTGGACTTGTTTCGCCGCCGCTCGGGGCGGGCACTTGGAGTTGTTGCAGTGGGCGCGGGAGAACGCCTGCCCGTGGGATAAATGGACGTGTTACGCCGCCGAGATAGGCAGGCACCTGGAGGTGTTGAAGTGGGCGCGGGAGCACGACTGCCCGTGGGATGGGGGTGTTACGCGACGGGCGGGCACCTGTTGGTGGATGTGCTGCAATGGGCGCGGGCGCACAGCTGCCCTTGACACAAGCAATCGTGCGAAGTCGCTTCGAGCCGGGTTCACCCTAATACTGTAGCATGGGTGCGGCAGCAGCCAGAGTAGGATGAGTGCCTCCCCCACGTGTCACCGTGACACACGACTCACACTGCAACGACGCCGATGCCACGCCTAGATGGTAACCTACATGTGGTCCGCCACACCTCCCCACTCTGGGTCAGCGGGGGTTCGTCGTCAAGGTGACATTGAGGTGTACTGGTGAGGCTCACTCCCACGCACCGATTAGGCTCTTCAGTTGACACGAGTCTCCCTAGGCTACAGTCTGTGATTAAATCGATTGAACAAACACATAGATGGCGGAGGCGATTGGGTATATACGCGGCGGTGGGGTCAGATGCATTAAATTGTTATTTCCATCATCATACATGGGAGATGGACACGTACCAGTGCGTTTTGAGGTTACACGACTAGTGCACTGTTCTCGAGGTGAGGCGAGGACATTACAAGTTGCTATTGTGGTGTGCATATTCATCTATGGACCGTCTGACGATGCGTGGCGCGTGCGTCTCTGATGCGCAATTTTCATCATTCACTCGCCGCTTCCTCCTCCTTGGTATGGCTGCACCACGCGGCATTGTACCATGCGTTCCCGCTTGTCCTCGGCCGGCTTGAGCTGATTATCGACGAGCAGCTCAGCCAAGATCGCGCCCAATACACTCCTACGGCGCCGACGTTGACGCGCCGACCACCTCCTGCTCAGATGCCTCCTCGGCGCGGTGGCAGTGCCCCTTGTGCGGGTTCGTCTCGCGGTTCCAGCGCGCCGCCCGGCACGCAGCGCCGCAATAGCGCATCTTCCGGCGGCGGGTGCAGTGACAGCTGGCGGGCGGGCGTTGTTCCGCGGGAGTTGCACTTCAGGCATATTGGCAGGTTGTTGATGGCATCCTCGTTGCCGCCCGTCGCGACCCGCCTGCACCGTGTCGGTGTCCACGCCTTCGCCCGTCTTGTGTATCCAGCTGGGCCATCCGAGCGCGCAACTCGATAAAACGCCACTCGAGAAAACGGCCGCCGGACATATCCGGACCGACCAATCATAATCATGTCAGCGTGTCGGCGTGATCGCCGGATCGGCACGACTTCGGCACGACTTCGGCACGACTTCGGCATCCCATCCCCTGCAAGTTGACAGGTACCCTTGTCATAAGTGTGCGTGCGTGGCACGTCGACGAAAGGCGCCTTACATCCCCGTCGCGGCGTGGCCTGCTTCATCTCGGCACGCTGAGAGCTAGTGGCGGCCGCCGCCACGCCTCCGGGGTAACTTATATTTAACTTTATTGGAATTCTCAACACTTGGACGACGTGACAGCGTGGAACTCCCGGGTGGTTCGCGCGAAGCGGTCGAATCTCCCTGCGTGAGAGCGAGGAGGTTGGCCCGTATCGCGGCGCCGCTATGAAGCTGCCCGCCGCCACCGCGGCCACCGGCCCGCAACACGCCGACAACATCATCAAATGGGCGGGGGTGGGCCTCGCCTGGCAGGGGCTGCGATTGACACGGAAGGCGATTCGGAGGGGGAACGGCGGGGGTAGCGGCGGGGTTGAGGCCCGGACGCGCGCGAGCGTGACTCACGCGCCCGCGGGCGTGGGGATGGGCAACGTCAACGCCGCTGGGACGGATGTGGTCGCGCATGTCACCGTGCGTGAGGCGGGGGTGGTGAAGGGGAAGGGGGAGGCAGGGGTGTTGAAGATGGCCGGGGAGGGGACTGCGGTTTCCAACGGAACTGCCGCAGCAGGAGGACAAACGTGGCGGATGGGCAGGGGTGGGGCAGGGCAGGGGTGGTTGCAGGGGAGCTCAGTTTCGAACGGGGCCGGGACGGGAGGCGGAGGCGGAGGGCCGGGCGGGGCAGGGGGTGGGCACGGGCATGGGCACGGGTTAGGAGTCGCCGCGACGAACTCGGCAATCGCTGCCGCAGTGAACGCGGCGCCCTCGGAGGGCAGCGGCAGGGGGGCTATTCGAGGACAAGCACTCGACCGACGTTGAATCTCCTCCTCCTTCTCATCCTCCCCCGTGTTATCCTCCTCTTCCTCCTCCTGCTCCTCCTCCTCCTCCTCCTCCGCCTCCTCCTCCTCCTCCTCCTCATCCTCCTCCCCTTCCTCCTGAGGTAATTTTGTGGACAAGCACTCGACCGACGTTGAATCGACGAACCGAGTCGACGCAGGTGTATGGGCATTCACACCGAAGGTGGGTAGCGCTCCGACTTCGGTTCGAGTGCTTTTTCTATTGGCAGTACTAGTACAGCCTGTTTCCAGAAGAGGAACATAGCTCCTGTCAGCTACTCACTCTCACAGGTGGCAGACTGGAGCAGAGTACCGCCTGGATATCAACCCCAAATTTTAATGAATACCCCAAATTTTCATGAAATATACCCCCCTATATCAACGACCCTCCCGACCGGCGCCCTGACGTACGAGCACCCGCCAGCCTCGGTAGGGCGGTGCAGGTTAAACCGATGAAACCCGTGTTGAAAGCGCCAGGACTAAGCGCTTGAAGCTATAATTTGGTGAACCACCTTCAAACTCTGCTTTCAAATTCAACCGGCGCCGCTACACCTCGGCGTATCCCTTCTGGCCCGTCGAGGCGCTCAATAAAAAGCCGTACTCAAATATCGTATCCTGGAAAGGGCGCGACATGGAGGCAGGGGCTTACACTCGTCCACGTTTCAGCTCAACCTGAGAATGTTCTGTCACTCACGCCGCCCAGCGTATCGTTTAACTCAACCAACGAGGGTTGGAACGTTTAGGTGGGTAAAGAAGTGCTTCCGTTGAGCCGAAAGTGGACAAGTGTAAGCCCCTGCGTGGAGGGCCGACCGCTGCTGCACGTCAAGATGGGCCAGGTATGGACTGACAGATACTGCAACCCACGTCATAGGGTGGCATTTTAAATCAGGCAACCAGGGTTCTAACTGCGCTCGATGATGTGGCGGGAAATAGGCCTGGCAGACATTGCTCGCCGCGCCATAGGATGGCATTTAAGTGAAGAACAGATTGTTCAAAATGCGTTTGACGACGTGTCGGCAGTGTCCGTCCTACGCAGCTCTGGTTGGGCGGACAAATGGGGGTTTGGAATTGCTTGAGTTACAAGACGGTCGCTCATATAAAGTACAGTATAGATCAGCCTGCCGTACACGGCAGGCTGAAAATTGTATGGGCGAGGGTCTATTAACTCGTGACCATACCGCGCCACGCACCATCTCCATTTGCCCCCCCCACCAGAACTGCGTAGTCAGTCCCTCCTGCTAGGCAGTGAACACGATGAACTTGAAGCAGCAGCGGGAGATGGAGATCGTACTTGTGAGCCAGTGCTGGCACGGCATCGGCAGGGGCTTACACTCGTCCCCTTCTCAGCTCAACATAAGCACTTTTCTGTGGGAAGCGCTGAGTGGTTTCAGCTGCGTGTTACAATATCAATGGGTCATAACTCGTCTCGAACTGGAGACAAAACGGCTCACCAACCAAAATGGCTTGGGTTGAGCTGAGAAAGTTGATGAGTGTATGCCCCTGGGCATCGGCGAGCTGTGTCTGACCAAGTCGATCCAGGAGCCTTTGGGGCAGATTGGCGTGCTGGTGGATCTGCAGGCAGGGATGTTACATAGTAATTGGTCTTATTTCGAGGGTGTTACATTGGTCATTCGCTTTGAACCGCGCGGTCTGAGTCGGCGACCACACTCGCCTGTTGATTCTCTACGTTTGTCGCTCAATTTTAACGCACGTGTTTAGTGACTGACCAAACTCGTCAGACGCTTCGCTTTATACCAGCACGGACAAACCACACGGTCTCATGCGTTGACCACACTCGCTCGGCGATTGACGCTTCGCTTTATATCACCAAAACGGACGCCTGAACTGATGTCTATCAGCGGTTGCAGGTGGTACCTTACCATCCGGGGCTGTCGCTGTTCAAGCCGCCGCCGCTTGACATCATCAAATCCGGCATCGACACCCTCGGCGCCTTCTTTGGAAACCGCGCAGGTAAGACCCGGCCCGGCACCGGGATCAAGTGGGAGAGACCCTTCCGCCGCCGTGTGTATAGGGAGGCACATGGCTTTCGCCCTGATCTGATCCCTTTAGGCCGTGGCATCAAACAGGACGTCTTTGGGTGGGTGTTCTAAAATGGTGACCTTATTGATTGCCATCGCATCATCTGATATGACACACGGAGCATACTGACACGGATGATACTGTGCGGGGCCTTACACGCGGGGCGGTACTACCTGATCAACACGCCGCGGGGGTC
>Ga0307489_10002037_pt1 | contig 13482 bp, 11 predicted proteins | sample SB12metaG_FD_202247 | JGI IMG/M metagenome (GOLD analysis project Ga0307489, IMG submission 202247) | Sea-ice brine microbial communities from Beaufort Sea near Barrow, Alaska, United States - SB 1.2 | ecosystem: Environmental > Aquatic > Marine > Coastal | place: USA: Alaska | collected... | reverse complement strand
CCGCCATGCTCATCACCGTGGGCTCGTCGTCGGCATCGAAGTCGTCGAGGTCCGCCGGCGCCGCCGCCGCCGCCTTCGCCCCGCACGCGGCCAACACCGCCTCCGGCACCACCAGCTCGGCGACCCCCGGCGCCGCCGTGACCACCACCACGCCGTCGTTGCCCGCGGTGGCAAGGCGGGCACCGGGCACCAGCGCCAGCGCCGCCGCGCCCCCCGCGCCGGAGTCGTGCACCATGCGCGTCTGCCGGGCGCCGCCGCTGCCGCCCGCGCCGCCCCACACCGCGATGCCGCCGTCGTTACTCGCCGTGGCCAGGACGCCGCCGTGGATAAGCAAGCCGCCGCCGGGCTTACCCAGTCCGCCGGGGGCCGTGATGTCAGCCTTGAGCACCTTCCCGCTCCGACCGCCCCACCCTTGGTATTCGCCGATGCCCGGGAGCGAGTACGTACGGATGGTGCGGTCAGCGCCAATGCCGGTGATGACGGCTGCGAGATTCGCCGTGGCGTCGGCGGGCGGCGGTGTGGCCACCACCGCCGTCAGCGCCGTGTCTATCGTCACCCAGGGCCGACACACTCCTCCACTCCTCAGCTCAACGTGAGCACCTCTTGTGGGATACGTTGGGTGGTTTCAGTACCAGTAACAGAGAGGGCTCAGGATGAAGTGAGAATTGGAGGAGTGCCCCCCCCTGCCATCAAGGTGCGCACGTGCACGTCGCGCGGGTTGATGTCCAGGTTAGCGCCGTTGCCCTGGTACCCCGGGGGCGGCGGCGTCACCGAGCACACCTCGCCGCCCTCCGCGGACACCAGCAGCAGCGCGTCCGACGAGAACGACATGGACATGGCGCGGGCGGGCAGCATGACAAACCCCACGACCCGCGCCACCGCCGGGGTGGCCATCTCGATGAACCACAGCTTGCAGTCCGCGCCGGCCAAGGCGAGCACGGCGCCGCACGGGCACAGAGCCATGGCGTCGGGCGCTGCGGTCATGAGCCGCGCGCGCAGGGTGAGGTTGGGCGGCGCGCCGGCGCCGGCGCTCACGTCGAACACGCGGATGACGCCGGTGTCGGACGACACGGCGATGACGCAGCAGCCGGCGGCCAGGGAGCCGGTCGCCAGCGACGTCTGCGGCGACGACAGCGTGCGCTTCCACGCCAGCAGGCCGGAGCGCAGGTCCCAGCCGCGCAGGGTGCCGTCCAGCCCGCAGGTCGCCAGCGAGACCCCGTCTGGCAGCGGCGCCACGCCCGTCACCGCCCCCGTGTGAAAGTCCCCAATCTTGACAAACTCCACGTTGGACGCGTGCACCGACAGACGAGGCGAGCCCATCCCGTTGGTCGAGGGCCGCGGCGAGCTCAAGGCGGCCGGCGACATTGGGATATCCCCGACGCTGTCCGTGGGCTGGGCATCGGCCGGGGGCCGGGGGGGGAAGGCGCCCACAATGTCCATGATGTAGACGCCGCAGTCCGCCGTGGTCACCACCGCCTGGTTGAACTGCGGCGAGAAGGACACCCCCAGGACCTCCTCGAACTCGCCGTCCGTGAGCGCCACGGTGCACGCGTGCGTCGCCGCGGGATACACCGCGCCAGTCGGCCCCTCGGCCGCCGGCGTGTAGAAGCGCAGCGCGCCGTCCGCGCCGGCCAACACCACGTGCGTCTTGGTGAACGCCACGGCGCGGATGGCGCCCCCGCCGGTCAGCGCCCACGCCGCGGCGCACCCCGCGGGGAGCCCTGCCTCCTCATCGAACGCCGCCTCCGCCTCCAGCGCCGCGCGCGCGGTGCTCGCCACCGCGGCGGGCGCGGGCACCACCTCCCCCGTGGCCGGGCGCACCACCAGCAGCGCCCCCGCGTCGGTGCCCACGTAGATGGTGTTCTCGGGCGACCACGCGGCGGACGTGATGGACGAGGGTGCCACGCCCACAGCATCCACCGCCAGCGCCCGCGGGTTGATGAAGTACGTCTGGTAAATCTTCTCCTTCATGGAGTGCCGCAAGTTTGAAATTGAAAGCGAAGTTTGATAGCAGTTCATCATAATTTAGCTTCAAAGCGCTGAAACCAGCGCGGTTAATCTGGGGTCAACCTTGGGGTCAGCCTGCACCGCCTTACCATGACGTGCAGCGTGGCGCCGGCGGTGGTGCCCCCCGCGGCGTGCGCGGCCAGCACCTCGTAGGCGTTGAACGGGTTGAAGCTGACCGCCGTGGCCTCCGCCTCGAGCGGGCAGGAGATGATGACCTCGCCCGTGCGCGGCATGCGGATGGACAGCGTGAGGTCGGGGACCGCGGCGGCCAGCGCCAAGAACTTGCCGTCGCGGCTGAACGCCAGCGCGCTGACCCCCGCCGCCGCCGTGCCCTCCATCACCGTCACCACCGCCTGCACCCATGGCCAAGTAAAACACGATCGTTTGGGTGAAATCACCACATCGAATGGTCTGGTTTGGGTGAAATGAACACATTGCGTGGTCTGTTTTGGATGAAACGACCAGATTCAGTGGTCTTGGTCGGGTGACAGGTCACGCTGGCGACGTGAAAGCCTTGACTCGGCCTTACCATGGTGCCGAGCTCGTGCACGTGGATGGCCGGGTTCAGGCCCGTGCTGTACGGGCGGGTTGGCACTGCTGGCCATGTCATAGCGTGCCAAGGTATATCTGGAAACAAGGTTTCATGGCACGTGCCGACGACGTGGCGAGCGATGTCTGCTCGGACCTACCTTGGTGGCGTAGGCGAGGAGGCGCGTGACGCCCGTCGGTAGGGCCGTAGCAGATAGAGCCTGCCACGTCGTCCACACGCACTTTTGACCCTCGTTTCTTCAGTTGAACGCCATCCTATGACGTGGCGAGCAATATCTCTGCCAGGCCCGTCGCCCGCGACGTCATCGACGCGCCATTTTCACCCTCGTCCCTTGAGTGAATTAGCATCCTATGATGTGGCGAGCAACCTGGCGAGCGGTATGCGCGGGGCCTCCCTGCCAGCGGTGAGGCCCTTGGAGACGGCGAAGCAGGAGATGCCGGAGCCGGCGCCCCACAGGAACCGCGTGGTCTTCTCCTTCGTGTCGTAGAACCGCAGCGCGTTGCCCGCGATGGTCACCGGCGGATAGGGCGCGCCCACACCATCGTTCATACGAACGTCAGCGCCGAGGGCGGAGGGGGCGCGCGCGGTTTCTAAGCAGACCCTGCCCTGTTTGAGCAAGACTCGACTCCCCGTTGCCCGTTCACTTTTGACTTCCACAGTGTGCCCATTCAAGGTCGTCTTTTGCAGTCGTCGGAACACGGTGTGCCCCCGAACGTCGCGCGCACGAACCGAGACGCGCACCGCCGATAGCTCCCATCACCGCAGCGCCACGAGCGCTCCGCGCGGCCCTCCCCCGGCGCTCAGACGGCCTGCCACTGGGGGGAATCGGGCCGAGTCCGTAGGAGGGGTCCTGGTGCCATCTTTGGCACAACAAAAAAGGGATTTCTGACTGCAGGCCGGTTCTGGATGGTGCAGCGTGGACGCCACCAACCGGCCTTGCGGGACGTTCGGGACACTATCCCTTCACTTTGGTTGGAGCATAGGAACGCTGACGCCCCCCATGCGGGTATGCGGGCAACCCCGAAGCGGGGGGTCGGTGCAGTCTTGGGGTCCACACTACAACAACGTTTGGGCGACTTTTTGGTATGGTGGTTGTTTGGGGCAGCGCCTTACCACGGTGTTCTTGCCGGTGTACTCGGCGCGTCCGGGGACGACGCCGAGGACATGGTGCACCTCAAGCGGCGACGACGTCATGGCGCCGCAGTCCGCCGGCCGCGGCTAGGTCACGTGCGGGCTGTGTTCTGCAGGGGCAGGATTCCTTGCTGGGCCTAATGGCATGCGCATATCCGGTGGGGGGACGGTCAAACGGTGATGGCGCGGAGCGCTGTACAGTTACGTATAGATACGATATACGATGTTACGATTACGATCCCACACCGTATCTTTGCCTCACTCACGCACCCCCCGCCCGCGCGACGTTCACGACAAACGCGCTCCTCGACGGCATACCTCGACAGACACCCCCGACGCGTGCGTGGTCCTCTGTGTATCGGCACGCCCGTCGCCCACTGAAGCGAAGTGTGGGTGGAAGGTTGCTGACACATCCCTCATATCTAGGTCATCTATGCCCTCTCGGCAGGAACGTCGCAAAGCCGAGCGAGATGCCGCCAAGCGCGCGCCGCGGGCGGACGCTGCGGGAGCCGCGGGAGCTGCCGCCGCTCTCGGCAACTTAGGCATGAACGTCGGCGGAGACTGGACCACTCAAGCGGAGGACCCGTGGGTATTGATTCGAGCGGTAGGAGCCGAGATCGTGCGACAGAGGGCTCGCGCGGGCGACAGGGAGGCGCAGTTCAGCCAGGGCTACAAGTTAGTGAGTGACGCGGATGAAGGTGTGGGGACGATGTTGGGCGAGGGCGGCAGATCGCCAAAGGCGGATGTAGGGTTTGCACTCTGCACCGCACAGTTTCCCGGTCCCTCAACAGACTGCGACGCGTCAAAGTGGTCACCTAACGATCAACTGACAAATGGTTTTTGCGGGTGCCAAGCTGCCAACCCTGGGCAGAGGAGGGCGTGGCGCTTCTGGAGCAGGCGGCACGGCAAGGGCACGCGTACGCGATGGACGTGTTGGGGGCTATTCACTTCACGAGGAAGGAACACATCCTTGCCTCGGAGTGGTTCACCAAGGGCGCCGAGACAGGGTTGCCGAAAGCGCAGATCAAGCTCGGGACCTTGCTCGAAGAGGGGGAGGGTGTAGCGGCGCCGGACTACCCGGCGGCGGCGGGCTGGTACAGGCGCGCGGCAGACGCCGGCGACACGACCGCGGCAGTGAACCTCTGCAGCATGTACACTGTCGGCCGCGGGGGGCTGGCAGATAATGGATCCGCCACATTTAAGTCCCTCCATTATTGCGTTAGACGGCAACACGTGACGCGCCGAGCATTATCTGTCAGGCCCTGGGGCGCGGCGTCACGCGCAGCAAGAGGCGGGCGGTGCAATGGTTGTGCAAGGCCGCCGAGAATGGCGACGCCGAGGCGTGCTTGCAAGTCGCCGCTCAAATGTACCTTGAGTATCCCTACGCCCGCAAGGTTGGGCATGTGGGGGAGGCTGCCAGGGTCGCAACGTTGGCTGGGGTCATCGAGGGGCACGACGTCCCCTTGGATGTCTTGAAGAGCGTGGTACACTGGTTACGGAAGGGGCGGCATAATCCAATTGACAAGCTCGATGTGTTTCGCAGAGAAGTGCTGGAAGGGGGTAGGTATTGCCGCAACGACGGGTGCAATGTTGTGGCACCTCTGAAGGAATTCAAAGTTTGCCCGCAGTGCAAGACCGCCCGGTACTGCAGCGACGCGTGCCAGAAAGCCGACTGGACTACGGGTGGGCACAAGGCGACATGTGGCACAGCTGGACAGTACTAAAGTATCCGCTCTCGCATGATGAGGCTCAGCAGGGCTTAGGATGTATTGACATGTAAGCAGAGCACTAGCATAAATGAAAGTCTGACGACCGCGTTCACGTCCCCAGTTTGTCCCGACAGTGTTCAGCTTCCGCCGCGTCTCGCCTTGATAGGAGCATTCACACGTTCGCCGAGTGCCACAGGTAGCCGTGCTCCCGCGCCCACTGCACACCGCCAGATGCCCGCCATGAGCAGCGGCGAGACACGTACCTGCATCCCACAGGCAGCCGTTCGCCTACGCCCAACTCAACACCCCCAGGTGCCCGCCCCGAGCGGCGTATGCACACCGTCGAGCACCGCCGGCACGTGCGGTGCGTCGGTCGCAGAGAGCAGCGTTGGCACATCGGGAGCTCAAGGCGTCACAAACGTTTGAGAGCTAAATCATGCGATGTGATGGAGTGCGGCGGCGACACGCCACAGCTTGTTGACACCACAGCTACATTTATGACAATGGGCCGCGGAAATGTATTGGCGCGTGGCGATGGCTTGGCTTCTGTCTTTGAAATCAATCACAAAAGCAACGACTAGACGATGCCGTCGGTCGCGTGTCTCGACCCACATGCACTAACACCTGTTCTAATAAATAGATCTCCTAATGACTCTATCTGGTGTATCTGGGGGGTCCTGCGCGATCGTGTGTGTCCGTCAGAGCGTCAACGAAGTAATGCATTCCTCGATTGCCCCACCCCCCGTGACTCCCGCGCCGTCCCGAGCCTGAACTCTTGCCTTGGCCCCATCTCCATCCCCGTGCCCTGCCCCACACCCGTCAGCACCGTTCGCTGCAACAGCCTCCCCCGCCACCAGCCTCTCCCCCCGCCGCCGCCTCTCGCGCGTCCCGGACTCCCGGGTCCGCACTGCGATCTGAACCGTTTCCTTCCACTCCGGCTTCACCGTCCACTGCGTCCCGCTCCATTCCTGCCGCAGCCTCCAACCCGCACGGCCTCATGCATAACGCTTGCCACGTTAAACGATGCAGATTGACTCCAATGACGACACAATGCGGACGAGTGGTGGGAGGTCACTGGGCGCAATTCAGGACAAGAGGAGCCGGTGGTGACGACATCAGGCGCACGCATACGGGGTGTGGTGCACGGTGAGATGGCCCTGGAAGGCGCGGTTCCAGGGTGTGGTTACTCCGGCTGTGAGGCATGCATCACGCGTTATGGCGGAGTGGGGACCACTAAGACGCGTAGCCGTTTACCTCCACCTAGCCTTGAAGTTGCAAGACTTGCAAGTGCAAAAACGAGGGTTTGTTGACGTGACGAGCAGCATATATCGCCCCCCCTACCAATCCTCGTCCGCCATTCGCTCCAGCACCAGAAGCACCACCTTCGGCCACAGCCGTCCACTGATTCCCTTTCTCACCTCATCTCACGCCGATCTGCCTCTGATCCCACCTATGTTATCGCTCAAAGTGCCTCAGTTGAGCAGAAGAGGGAACGACTGTAAGGTCAGGGAGGGGGATGCGGTGGCTGTATACAGATACACCGGCACACTTGAGCAAAACGTCCGGGGAAGAGTGGCCAGACCAGGGGGGGGATGCAGCGAGTGTATTCGGGTACACTGGTACACAACGAGCCAAAATTCAGGGAACGGGCACTGGTGCTCTGCGGAGGAGCAGACAGTCAGGGAATGGTTGTAACTGCAAGGCCCCACCTTCAAGCCCCCCTTATCGATGAGGCGCTGATAGGTGATCTGGAGCGGCAGGTGGTTCAAGTTATTGAACCTGCTGCGCATGCCAAGCAGCACGGCCCGCCCGCCCACGCGCAACACCCGCGCGATCTCACGCACCGCGCGCGGGTACAGCCGTCACCCAGTGCCTTGCACTCGCTCCCATATCAACTTGGCTTGAGCACGAAGTGTCGGGATGGGTATTGAATCGAAGCCGTTCGACCAAGTAAGGCGGCGATGGCGGCAGTGGTGTATAGGTGAGCAAATAGTTTGGGGACGCCGTGGCAGGCCATGCCGTGAGGTGGCGCGCGCGTTCAAGTGAGCTTTGCCGAAGGGCAGGTCGCAGACGACGATGTCCTGGGTGCCGCTGCGCAGCGGGAGGTGCTCCATGCTCCATGCGCACACATCGAAGCACGAGGGGGCGGCGGCAGCGGTGAGATTATCAGCAGCACGATCGGCACTCGCCGGCTCGACGTCGCCGCCGAGCACCACCCGCCCTCCCCCTCCCCCTTCCCTCTCCCCTTCTCCTCCCGCCGACGTTCTGACCATCGCCGCAGCTTCTGCCATGATTGTCCCCATGCCACATCCCAGGTCCATGATAACTTCCCCCGCCGCAAGAGCCGAGTAAGCAACACCTGCCACCTCAAAGCATGCCATTATATCTAGAGAAAGAAGGATGTACTACTTAGAGGACGACGTGGCATTCAGGTATGTAATGCTCGCCATGGCACAGGATTCCATCTAACTCAACGAGCGAGGGTCAAAAGCGCGGATGAGGGTGGACACCACGTCATAGGAACCCTTCATCGCAAAGAACGAGGGTCTAATGTGGTGGATGATGTTAACTTACTCAGCCCTGCCCGGTCCCGGTTTGGCGAGGCGCAGCATGGCGGCGGCCAGGTGCGGGCGGGTGGTGGCGGTGCCCTGCACCTCGTGCATGCGCCGCGCGTCCGCCACCGCGCCGACCTGAATCGTCACCGCCGCCATTCGGCCCCGCGCGTAGAGGCCAGGCACATATTGCTCGCCGCCTCCGAGGATGCCATTTGACTCAATAGACGAAGGGTTAGAACTGCGGGTCGATGACATGCCGGGCAATGGACCGGGCAGATATTGCTCGTCACGCCATAGGATGCGATGCAAATCAAGAAACGAGGGTTCGACTGCGTGTCGATGACGTGGCGGTCAATATCTCCCTGCCCGCACCACCACCTGAATGTTGACAGTGGGCCGCTTCAGATCCACGCGCCAGTGCGGGTGCGTGCGGCCAACCGACCACCCCAGGGCGAGGTCCACGTCCACTGACTTGTACGCGTGTCTGACGCCGCCGCCGGTGGTTCCCGCGGTGCGGACGCATGACGCGCGGAACGACACCTGGTCCTCTACGTGCTCGTCACCCGCCCCCGCCACCCGCGCCGCCGCTGCTGCTTTTCTCGAAGCCACCACCGCCGCCGCAACCGCCGTGTCCTCCTCCGCCGTCTCCACATCCACCACCAATGCGTCCCACCGCATGACTGGCTCCGGGGCCGCGGCCGTAGCTAACGGGGCCTCTTTATCATCGTCGCCTCTGATGAGGGCCTGGCAGACACTGCTCGCCACGTCACAGGATGCCAAATAATGGTCAAGAAACGAGGGTTAAAAAAGCGTTAGGTAACGTGGCGAGTAATAGCTGCCAGGCCCTGCCTCTAGTACAGCCGTACCCTTCGGCGAGCGCAATGCGTCGCGCGGCGGCCCACGCGGAGGTCGCGGCGGCCCAGCGCCCCGGCCCGGCGCCGCCCCATAGCCCGGTACTGTGGAAGCACAGCGTCCTGAACACCTCCAGGTCGCAGGACTCACCCGAGAGTGCCACCGGTCCGACAAACACTCCGAGGGTCTCCTGGCACCGCAGGCGCAGCGCGGCGGCGGGGGTGAGCGAGGCGCGCGTGACGAGCACGAGGCCGTCGCCGAGCACGCGGGCGACGCCACCCAACGCGACAGCCTCGTCCACCGTCACGTCCTCCGGCCAAGGGCCGGCGCCACTCGTTCCAGTGGCAGCTCAACTGATAAGTAGACGAGCATCTTCTAGTCGGTACTCCAGGACCCCGCACCTCATGGTTTGACAAAGTTGGGCAGTATAGTGGACGCGTATGCGTGATGAGGCCATGCCTCCAGCCCCTCCGTGCACGTACACACCCAGTCGCCCGCCCATGCCTCTTCCTCACCGCCACCCCCGCCACCGCCTCCGCCACCATCGCCACCGCCACTGCCGCTCGGGCCGTCCGACGGTGCAACAGTTGCCTGTGAGCAGGAAGGGGGCGGGTGGAGGGGCATCTGGTATTGGATGGCCGCCGCGTGGCTGGGTGGTGGTATGAGCCGCGCGGGCGCCCGCGTCGTGATGTGGCGCCCCGCCGTTCACGCGGCGCGAGCTGCACTGCCGATGCGCACCGTCCGTGCAAATTGTTGCACTGCTCTTTTCAACTGAGCGCGCGACCGCAAAAGCTGGCAGGCAGGCAGGCTGGGCGCCGTACCGAAACGTCAAATAAGTTAGAGCGAGTCCTACAGATGCAAAAGGCCGGGGGCAACGCCTCTCTTTCGCGCGCCCCACGCCGCGTCCATTTGCGGTGCACGATGGGCGACTACCGGGGCGGCAAGCGTGTGCGCCGCGAGGTGCGTCCCTCCGGCTTGCGATCGCCATCAACCCCATCCACCCCCGTCCCTCGCGCCGCTTCCTTGCCAACCATCCGGCTTTTGCCCTAGTGCCGTCGCCCGCGGGGGGGCGCATCACGTCGTCGCCGCGGCGGCGCCTTCCCCTGTTCTCGTCCTCGTCGTCCCCGTCCTCGACCTCGTGCTCCTCCCCATCTTCTCCTCCTCCTGCCCCTCGCTCCTCTCCCTCCTCCTCCTCCTCCTCCTCCTCATCCCGCCTACGTTCTGCTAACCGCCAGCCGATCCCTACAATCCCCACGATGCAGGATGGCTCGCACGGGCGCGGCGGCGGCGACGACATGATGCGGGGCCCGGTGCCCAACCGCGAGCTCATGGAGATGCGCGACGCCATCATCCACTGCGACGGCAGCCCCGAAGTCATGCGCAGCCTCGCTCGCAGGGCCGATACACTCCTCCACCTGTATTTCGGCTTTGACGTGAGCACTTTTTGAGGGACACACACGTTGGGTGGTTTCAGTCCCGATTTCAGTGACGAGATCGGCTCAGGTTGACCCGAGAAGTGCACGAGTGTTACGCCCCTGCTCGCGGAGCTGCTGGCGCACGATCTGCCGGCGCTGACGGAGCCGGCGCTGAAGTTCATCATGGAGTGCGTGCAGGAGCTGCCGGTGAAGACACCCGTGTACGCCATGCTGGTTGGGCTGTTGAACACCAAGGCGCCCGAGTTTGTGGAGGAGGTGGTCAACACGGCCATCAAGTACCTGGAGGACTCGCTCGCCTCCTCGGAGCTGCCCGACCGCACCCGCGCGCGCCTCATGCTCCGCTTCATCGCCATCCTCCCCAGCGTGGGGGTCATCGAGGCGTCGGCGGCGCTGGAGATTCTGGACACGGTGGTGTCGGCGGCCGTGGCGGCGGCGGACGACGCGGCGCCCGGGTGGCAGCCGCGGGCTGACTTCCTGGTGTACATCACGCTGGCGGCGCTGCCGTGGGCGGGCCAGACGCTGTCCTCCTCCAAGGAGGGCAACGCCGACGAGATCTTCGAGGTGCTCATGGGGTCCATCGAGGCAGGGGGGTTATTGAGAACAAGCACTCGACCGACGTTGAATCTCCCGCTCCTCCTCTGCGCGTCTGTATGAGCATTCACCCTGGACTTAAGTCTTGCTCTGATACCAGTTCGATTGCTTGGTCTCAATGATCCTCCTGCAAGGACTACCTTTCGCGGCGCACGGGCGCCCCAGATCCGGCGGCCATGATCTTCGCGTCGGTCGACGGCGCGCCGGACGACGGGCTGGAGGAGCTGTGGGGCCGCGTCAACGAGGTGCGCAAGGCAGGGCGCGAGGACCCCGGCAGCTGGAGCGTGAAGAGCATCCCGCCGGTGATGGCGCCCTTCGCGGCGGACCTGGCGGAGGGCGCGAACTCCTCCCACGCGCCGCCGCCGCTGGCCGTGCCGGCGATGACCTTCGGCGGCGCCGCGGAGGCGCTCGCCGCGTTCCCCGTCCGAGCGCGCATGCGGATCCTGTCGCAGCAGCTGACGGAGGGACTGTGGGAGGCGGGGGACTGGGGCCCGCTGGAGCGGTTCGTGGCGGAGGAGTACCTGGCGGACACGCTGTGGGCAGGGGCTTACAGTCGTCCACTGTTCGGCTCAACGTAAGCGCTTTCTGTGGGATAGGCGGTGCATTGAGGGGTTGTTTATGGGGTGTGTAGGACGTGTTAGGGGTATCAAGGGGGTGTTTATGGTGTATTTCGAGTCAGAAACGGCTCAGGTTGAGATGAAAAGTGGTCGAGTGTAAGGCCCTGGCCGTGGGCGTTCGAGCCCGGGTACCGGCGCGCCGCCATCATCCCCGCCGCCGAGCAGCTGGGCACCCTGCCGCTGCCATCCGACCACCCCGAGCGCTGCCAGTTCCTCGTCGCGGAAACGCTGTTCGGTGAGATGCTGGCGGTGCCGCGGTAGGGCGGTGCAGGTCCACCCTATCAAACCAATGTCGAAAGCGCCTGGAATTAAGCCCTTGAAACTATAAAATGATGAGCCGCCTTCAAAATCTGCTTTCAAATTCAAGTTGCGCCGCTACACCGCGGCCCGCGCACCACGCCGTGTTCTACCACGTGGTGGTGCAGGATCTGTGCAAGGCAGGGGCTTGCACTCCTCCCCACTTCCGCTCAACTTGAGCATACTTTGCCCCTTACCGCTCAACTTAAGCTTACATTGTCCTTCATATGACCCAACGTAACCCGTGGATGTGTCCCCCCGAAGGTGCTCAAATTGAGCTCTAACGTGAGCGATGTGTCCCGAATGTTCTCAAGTTGAGCTCTGAAGTGAGCGAGTGTAAGCCCCTGGTGCAAGGCCATCACCAGCTTCCCGCAGAAGATGGCCAAGGTGGTGGGTCAGATGTTCATGCAGATGGGTCGCATGGACGCCGAGGTTGGGCGGTGCAGGTCGACCCTATCAAACCCACGTTGAAAGCGCCTGGAACTAAGCACTTGAAACTGAAATATGACGAACCGCTTTCAAAATTTGCTTTCAAATTCAACTTGCGCCGCTACGCCGAGGCGCGCGAGCGGCTGGCGGCGTGGATGGCCCACCACCTGTCGTGCTTCGACCTCACGTGGCCGTGGAAGAGCTGGATACACGTGGCGACCAAGGACGCGGGCAGGGGCTTACACTCGTCCACTGTTCAGCTCAACCTGAGCTGATTCTGAAGCAAAATACTCCCTAAACCCCCCTAATACCCCCAAAACCTCAAAAACACCCCCTAAATAATCCCTGAATGTACCCCATGTTCCACGCAAAGCGCTTACGTTGAGCCGAAAGTCGACGAGTGTAAGACCCTGGACGCGGGGCACCCGCAGCGCCAGTTCTGCTCCTCGGTGGTGCGGCGCTTGTGCCGCCTCACCTACCACGAGCAGGTGCGCGCCAGCCTGCCGGACGAGCTGCAGTTCCTGCTGCCCAACGCCCCGGGCCTCAACCCCGACTACATCCAGGAGACCCTCAACATGTCCGCGGGGGCGCTGCGCGACTGCCAGGCGTTCATGAAGACCAAGGCGCCGGCCGACAAAATCATGACGTGGTTTGAAGAGAGCGGGAAGCTGGCGGAGATCGGGCCGGCGAAGGCGGCGCGGGTGCTGGCCACGGCGGCGCTGGCGCACGGCCAGAAGTGCATCACGCACCACAACGTGCTGCTCAAGCGCTACGAGCCGGCGCTGCGCCAGCTCACCGCGGCGGCGCCGGGTGCCGGGGGCGAGGGAGGCGAGGGGGGTGAGGCCGGCGAGGGTGGGGAGGGCGAGGGCGGGGAGGGGTGCGAGCACGTGCTGGTGGGCGCGGCGGCCGGGATCTGGGCCGGGACGCACCCGCACATGGCGGTGATCGCGGTGAGCCGGCTGCTGGAGCTGGGGTTGTGCCCACCCGCGGCGGTGGCGCGGTGGCTGGTGGCGGCGGTGGAGGCGGAGGAGGAGTGGGGCACGGTGGAGACGGGCCCCAGCCGCGGCGTGGCGTGGGGCACGAGCGACGCGTGGGAGATCGCGGTGCTGGCGGTGGAGGGCGTCGTCGCTGACCGCGACAACTTCGCGTGGCGGTGGGCAAACTTTGAGAAGAAGCTGCGCGCGACGGAGGCGGAGGCGGCGGCGGCGGGCGCGGAGGCGGAGGCGGCGGCGGCGCGGGGCCAGGACCAGGCCGTGGTGCGCGCACACGGCGCGGAGGCGGCGGCCGTGGAGCGCCTGGCGCGGCTGG
>Ga0307489_10002036_pt1 | contig 13497 bp, 20 predicted proteins | sample SB12metaG_FD_202247 | JGI IMG/M metagenome (GOLD analysis project Ga0307489, IMG submission 202247) | Sea-ice brine microbial communities from Beaufort Sea near Barrow, Alaska, United States - SB 1.2 | ecosystem: Environmental > Aquatic > Marine > Coastal | place: USA: Alaska | collected... | reverse complement strand
GTGTCCGCCACGTCTTTCATCACAGAGTGCACCGGAAATTGCCACGTCATCCACCGCACGTTCATCACGCAAGTCAATGGCCTGAATGTCGCCGACACCGTTACCGAGGCAGGTATGATTTTTGAGAACAAGCACTCGACCGACCTTTTATCGGTCAACCAAGTCCGGCGTTGGTACGAGCATCCACCTTGAAGATTGGTCATGCGAGCACGTCCGATCTTGGTTCGAGTGCATACTTTCAACGACCCTGCAGCACGGGGGGCATAAACTCACCGTTCACACCCACCAAGGCGGGCATGGCGCAGATGGACTCCATGGCGGACCAGGCGGGGGGGGGCACACACCGTCACTGCTTACTCCATAATGTACCGGTGTACCAGTGCACACTCACCGCATGCTCCTCCAAGGCCTGGCCGCTCGTTCTCTGACTGTTAGCTCATGGTGTAGCGGTGCACCCTGGCGGCAGGTGTGGTCCACGATGGACAACGACAAGTACCGGCACCTGTTCAAGGACGTGGAGAGCATGCACCCCAACACGTCGCGCACCTTCTGCAGCACCTACTTCTTCGCGCTGAAGATGGCCCCGGACCTCGCCGGCAACATCAGCGCCATGAACGGCGGGGACCTCTACAAACTTCTCCCCCCGTCATACACCACAGTCGAATTCATGCTCTAGATGTCATCGAGCCGATTAGGGACCTGCGTTTCTTGACATAAATGGCATCCCATGACATGGCGAGCATTATTGACTGGTGGCGCTACTCGCCGGGTGCCCGCTGTGCACGATGACGTCGGCGACGTACAAGGCGTCCAGCGGCTTGGTGGTAAGGCCCGGCATACCTCCTCCGCCAAACTGTGCCCATACACAATCGCCGCCTCCTCATCTACCTCCTCGGTCTCGTCGTGTGCCCGTACAAACTCGCCGCCTCCTTCCGTTACCGCCTGTGTCACATGGTGTGCCTGTACACACTCGCTGTGGATCGCCTTGTCATCCACCGCGTTCTACAGCCTCGATCCTTGAGAGTGCGTCCCATGACGCGTCGAGCATGATGGAGTGGACCCTGCGGCCCGGGGCAGACGGGCAAGGCGCCGCTGGACGACCTCAAGAGTGAGCTGTCCAAGCTGGTCATCACCCTGCTCAGTGAGGACTACAACAAACCGCTGCTGCCCAGCTAACTGCGCTTAGTGCACCGGTACACAAACAGAGTAAACGGCGAAAAGTAAGGCCGAGATACAGCTGTTGCAGATATGAGTCGCGTTGGTTCGAGCGTGGGACGGGGCGCGGTAAATATAGGTGCGTTGAGTGGTTCGGGGTTTGAGCAGCGGGGCGGGGGCTTGTATGAGCTGATGAGGGTTTGAGCGGCGGGGCGGGGTTTGTAATAAAGGCTGTACGTTGCGGCTGTACATGATTTAGTTGTGCATAGGTTGGCAGGCCGGCATTGCAAGCGCTGGCGGGGGATGGATCAATAACCATACGCCAGCATTTAGTCTGATTCAGTTTGTATATAATGACATACTTCGCAGTCCTCTACGTTGTTTTCGAATGTTCGTCTAAGGCTAGATGGAAGTTGTGCGGCTGCGACGTTTCGTAGGTCCCCACTATGCGTAACTATGCCCTTTGCCTCAATGCCTACGTCCACTTCATATCAAATTTAGTCGATCAAATTTGAGCCCAAGGGACATTTATTACTGGGACACAACATCCTTTTTTGCACGTGTATTTACTCACAGCCTCACACTCCGCGCCCACACACTACGCTTCGTCATCGACGCTCTTCGCGATCTCGTGGATCATGAGCACGGCCTGCGCCACAAACTAGGGCCTGGCACATGTTTCCCGCCACGTCATTGACACGCAATTTGAACCCTCGTCTCTGGGTTTGAATGACAAGATATGACGTGGTGAGCAACATCTGCCAGTCACTACCAAGAACACGAGGCTGCCGAGAAAGAATCCGATGAAGAGCAGTGGCCACCCGGGCGCCGCCCACTAGGGCCCAGCAGATATTGCTCGCCTCGTCAAAGGATGCCATTTAACTCGATACACGGGGGTTCGAAATCCGCTTGTTGACGTGGCGAGCAATTTCTGGCAGGCCCTACCAGCCACGTGAGGCCGAGCTCCATCTCCTCGGCGTAGTGCTGCGGCGCCTGCAGGGAGCCCAGCAGGTAACAGAATGAGCCGGCCACGCTGAGCCAGGCGATCCACGTGGACAGTGACGTGGGCCGCACGGGTGGGTTCCTGGCAGGAGGGTCGTTCACAACAAGCACACGAACCGATATCGATCGTGCACGCATGCCGTGCATGCGCTGTGAATGCTCATACACACGCGCTCGCTCCGTCGTAACACTACATCGGTCGAGTGCTTGTTCTCAAGAACCCTCCTGCCAGGACTGGTTGGCAGCGCACCACAGCACGTAGCTGCCCGCCACGAAGAAGCAGCTTCCAATGAGACACGGGTAAAACTCCAGCAGCGCCTCCTTCCTCGGGCTCCACGGTATGTCCGGCGCCAGGGCTTTGACCAGCATAGTGAACACCATGACCTTGTACAGGATGACACCCACGAGGATGAGCAGCGAGCTGACGAGCTCCAGCGCGCGGCGCCGCCGCGTCCAGCTGTCGTTGGCCAGCCACAGGCGGCGCGCCTCCTCCATGGCCCCGGACATGGCCAGCACCTCCGACCTGTCCTCGTCGTCCAGCGGCGCCTCGACCGCCTCCACCCCCACCACCCCCGCCTCACCCACCGCCGCGCGCAGCGTCCACCGGTGGTCGCCCAGGAAGGAGTGCTGCTTGGCGACCCGCCGCCTGTCCGCCCGACCGGGCTCCCCGTACCGCGCGTTGTACGACGTGTACACCGAGCAGGAGGGTCATTGAGAACAAGCACTCGAAATGAGTCTCGAGCCGAGATCGGACGAGCCGGCATGACTTGACGTCAGGTTGAATGCTCATAGAGACGCGCGGAGGAGGGGGAAGAGATTGAAACGTCCGTCGAGTGCTTGTTCCCGGTCAGGGGCTTACACTCGTCCACTTTTCAGCTCAACTTGAGCCGTGTTCCACATTGAGACCATACAACCACCCAACGTATACCACAAAAAGTGCTCATGTCAAGCCGAAAAGTGGACGAGTGTAAGCCCGTGAGCAGCCTGCCAGGAGCACGGTGGCGGCCAGGAAGTTGAGGCCGCCGACCACGTACGGCACAATCTCCAGGCACAGGAACTGGCGGGGCTGCTCGATGACGGCGCGCAGGCAGCTGGCGAAGCCGCCGGTCGCGAAGCCGAGGGAGCCGACGAGTACGGCCCGGTATCAAGTGGAGGCATCTGGCATCAGGAGGAGGAGGAATAGGAGGAGGAGCAGGAGCAGGAGGAGGAGGAGCAGGAGGGGGAGGAGGAATAGGATGACGAGGAGGAGGAGGAGGAGCAGGAGGAGGAGAAGGGGGAGGAGGAGGAGGAGAAGGAGGAGGGAGTGCATGCGGACAGTAGACTATGAGCAATCAGTCTGATTACACCGGGCCCCACCGACGAGGTAACAGAAGGCCACCCACCAGCTGGCGTTGCCTATCTGCCTGCACCCAGGGCCGAGCACTCCTCCACTTCTCGTCTGAACCTGAGCAGATTCTAGCACAACATGTGTTACACAAAGTGCTTACGTCGAGCTGAGAAGCGGACGGGGGTGTAAACCCTGCCAGCACCACCGCAGTTGGTGCCTCTGCCACCACGACATGGCTTGCCACCGCGCGATTTCTGCGGCTAGGGCCTGACAGGTATTGCTCGCCGAGTCAAAGGATGCCATTCAATCCAAGACACGAGGGTCCAAATGCATGTCGATGACGTGGCGGGACATTTATGCGTGGCCCACATCATAGGATGTCACCTGCCGTATACAGCAAGAAACGGAGCTCCACCAAGTGCATCGATGACATGGCGGGCAATATTCGCTTGTCCCTACCTTGGGGCGTGGGCGCCGGGCGGATGATGACGGGGACCTTGGTCCACGGGTCGAACGCGTAGATGCGCGTCCGCGACAGCGGCGCGAGCAGCGGGGCGTCGCGGAACATGGGAGGCGCCGCGCCGCCGCCGCCGCCGCCGCCGCCGCCGCCCACGAGTCAGGCCCGCTATCAAGTGGAGGCATTTGGCATTGGTACGAGTAGTAGGAGGAGGAGGAGGGTGTGTGTACATGAGCAAAGAGTTAGATAACACCAGGCCTCACCACTCCCGCCGCCGCCGCTGCCGCTGCTGCCGCTTGCGCTGCCGTGGACACTGCCACTGCCGAGCCCATCGAAGTCGAGGAGGGGCCTCGAGGGAACACGTGTAAAGACGGGCCAGCCCCCTGAGCTCACGCCGCTGCCGCCGCTACCACCGTCGCCCGCGCCGCGAATCTCCGAGTTCGCCGCCGGCGCCGACCCCGGGTCTCTCCTCTCAACGAAGCTGCTGCCTCTCCCACCGCCGCCGATGCCGCCGCTGCCGGTATAGCTCCCTGTCTCTTCGCCTCCCCCCTCGAAGGGTCTGGCAGTACTACTTGCCGCGTCATCGAAGGCCAGTTGACAGAACCGAGGGTACAAATGCGTATCGATGAAGTGTCGGGCACGGGCGCAAACAGCCAGCCCTACCCTCGGAGTGCCCTCGCCTAGCGTGTAAGAGACCGGCGAGCTGCCTCCGTCCTCGCCGTCGCTGTCCGTCGGCATCAGCAGCCGCGCGAGAGGGCCTGGCAGACAATGCCCGCCACGTCGTCGACACGCATTTTGAACCAAGGTTTCTTGGAGGAGGAGGAGGACGCGGAGGACGCGGAGGACGCGGAGGAGAGGGATGAGAAGGAGGATGCGGTGCAGGGACCCGCGGACGACGACGAGGAAGAAGAGGAGGCTGAGAAGGAAGAGCAGGAGGACGACGAGGAGGAGGAGGAGGACGTCTTGAGTGCAACGGCACCCTATGACACGGCGAGCAAATGTTAGCCCTACCGCGCGAGCAGCGGGCTCGGCTCTCCCTCCACGCTGGTCGACGTGCTGCGGTTGCTGTACACATCACCGAACATGGTGTCTACACCGGCGGGGTACCACCCGCGTCTCACTCCAGTCGCCTGTCCGCAAGCGGGTGTGCGGGCGCCGTAAGTGTGCAGGCAGGTTGGGAATTGCGAGAGAGGGCGTGCGCAACCAGCCGGTTTAGGGTTCTTTCCAGGGACATGTTTAGGTTTCCACACCGGTCGGCAAAAGGTCCTCCCGACCTCGCTGGCCCTTGGCTCCATTTCCACGCCCCCGCGCTTTAGTCCACATAGCGCCCCACCGCCTCCGTCGCCACAAAGAAGATGCGCGTGAAGCGTGCGCGCAAGGTGCGCAAGTACCTCCGCTACTATCGCACCTGCCATGGCTTTCGCGCCCCATACAAGGTCCGCTCCCCCACCCGGCCCGTCCGGCCAAATTACGCCTCCCCAAAAATGCCTTTTGGCCTCTTTCACTCCCCCTTGCCGCCCGCCGCCGCCGCCGCCGCCGACGACCCTCTGGTCGGACTCATCTCTGCTCCAGGTCTGTTGACGCTCCTTTCGTTCCTTACGACTCCACACGTCCCATCCCCACCCCCGCCACCACCTCCCCCGCACTGCCACACCTTCACACCACTTTCTGCGGCGGCGGCGGCGGGGTGAAATGGGTGCCGTGCGACGCGAACGCTGGCCGGCTGTCGCGCCCCACGCCGCTGCCGCCCGCCGCCGCCCGCACCTCCGCCCGTACCTCCCAGCCCGAGGGAAGGCTCCTGGCTCGCCATATGCTGCAGCGCCTCAGCACATTCAGCACCCCACACACGCGCAGCACGCAGCATCTGTCTGACGCACGCTCTGCGCAGGTGCTGGTGGATGGCAACTTCCTGAACGCGGTGGCACAGATGAAGCTGGGCGCGGCGCGGGACGTGCTGGTCAAGTACCTGGGCGCCGAGTGCAAGCTGTTCACCACGCGGTGCGTGCAGCACGAGCTCAGGGGGATGGGGGCGGAATTCAAAGTGGGGGAGGTGAACACTGTCAGTCGGTACCGCAACGCGGGAGAGCTGACCAAAGCCGATGCGTGTCGATGTACTGAACGGTGGGTCACCTGGATGTGACGGTGGTCACCGGGATGTGATGGTGGTCACCTGACCATGCTCTCTATGCGTGCGGTTGCGTGAACCCTGCCAGGAGGAGGCGAGCCTGGCGGCGCGGCGGTGCGAGGAGGTGAAGGGCGGGCCCGACCCCCCGGCGCCGGCGCTGGATTCGATCGTGGCCGCCGTGGCGGGCGAGAACGCCGAGCGCTTCCTGGTGTGCACGCAGGACCAGTCGTTGCGCATCCGGCTGATGAAGGACTCGCCGATGGTGCCGGTCGTATTCTGCCACACCAGCGGGCTGCAGATGGAGCCGCCGGTGGACGCCACGGCCAGCGGCACGGCCAGCCAGGAATGGCCTGGTGTCTTCCTAATTGTTCGCTCGTGGTGCGCCGATACACGTTCGCCTCCTCCTCCTCTTCCTCTTTCTCCTGTCTCCTCCCTCTAAGGCCTGGTATCCCCTGACGGTTTTCTCACAGCGTAGCCGTGCACGTTGACCTTGGCTGCAGTCGGAGCGGGCGAAGGGCGTGTCGCCGCGCGAGCGGAAGAAACTGGAGCAAGAGGACGTCGACACAGGGTGGGGCCTGGTAGATATTCTGCCACGTCGTCCAACGCAGGTTGTTTCCTCATTCTTTAAGTCAAATGATGTCCTATGACGTGGCCAACAATCGCTGCTCGGCCCTAAGACTAGGCCTCGGGCCATCAGAACAAGCGTGCGGTACAAGAAGCCGCCAGCGAAGGCAGGGCCTCACACCAGTGGACTCATAGTGTACCGACCGGTACACACTCGCGGCCTCCGAGAAGGACGCAGCGAGTGTGTCGGCGGGGGTGCCAAGTGTTTACGTTTACGGGTACATTGGCACACTTTTAGCAATAATCAGTCTGACGGAGCGTGAACTCGTTGTCTAGTTTGGTATCAAAGTTGTGATATCGAAGCGCGTTCGACGAATCGGAACCGTCCAGAGCGAAAATCCCTCCGACCGCCTCGCCTGAAATTCGACCGTCGAGTAAAAAGACGCTCGATTTGGAAAATATGATATGGACTTGTCCGGACGACACTGAGTGTACGAGGAGTGTGAGGCCCTGGGTTAAGGGGGCCAACCCGCTGGCGAGTAAGAAGAAGACCAAACCGGGCTTTGTGGCGGCGGCGGCGGCGGCGGCGGCGGCAGGGGGGGGGAAGCGGAAGGCGGTGGCTGCTCCGGGCGGCGGCGGGGGCGGGAGCGGGGGCGGCGGCGGAGGAGGCGGCGGCAGCATCAGTGGCGGGGGGGGTGGTGGGGTTGGGGGCGGTGGGGAAGAGCCGAAGGCCAAGCGCAAGCGGCGCGGGGGCAAGGGGGGCAGCGAAGGCGGCGGCGGCGGGGGCGCGGGCCGGGGGGAGTGAAGCATAGAGCTAAGTAGCATAGCACATACCACACGGTCGATGCAAACTGTGTTTATATAGAGAGCTAGAGCTGATGAAACAGTGGCACCATCAGCTCCCCATCCCCTCCGATCCCGGCGAAGCCTTGAAAACACGGCGTGCTACCGCGTGCCGGCGAACATTTAGCGCCGTGAGACGGCAAGCCACGCATCCGACATCCGGCGTGCCAACAATCCGCACCGAAATCGACGCTGCACCCTTGGCAACACCCTTCCGGCCGCCGCGCAGCGCACACCCCCGCGGCACCGACGCCCTACACGACACCTGCCCTGCGACGACCGCGACCCTCACCCTCACTCCGGGGTGACGCTCCACCCGTGCACGCAAGATGTTCCACCGCGCGTGCGGATAAAATCCCGGTGGCGAAACGAACGCTATGCGCGCGAGTGCGGACCCCGTGTCGGACTTGAAATGAACCCGCAACATGGGGCCTTCATACACTTCTCTGCTTCTTTCAGCGCATGGGAACACGATACACATTTGGTACTTATGAGCAAACAGTCAGATTGGAGCAGAAAGGGCCCAGAGTGGCCAGGCCAAGGAGGGGGATGCGGCGAGTGTGTACGGGTACGACCCGCCGGTGCGACTAGGTGCCGAGATGCCGACCCGCTTGGCGGTCGTTGTTTACAATTGTTCCGATGGCTCGTGTGCCGCCGCGGCCTTTTTAGTTACCGTTTAATTGCAGACTAGGGTGAAGGCATGTCAGCTAAAGAGCTTAATGGTGCTCTAGGAGTCACCTCAATGTCACCCCCATCATGTGCCGCCGCCGCCGCCGCCGCCGCCGCCGCCGCCGCCGCCGCCGCCGCGGCCGTGGCCAGGCACTGCCGCTCCGTCTTGTGCTCGGGGTACCTCCAGCGGGCAGGGCCTCACACATGCTCCCGCACTGTTCGCTCATAATGCACCGCTGTGTGTACCAGTACCAATGCAACCTTACGCGCTCGCCGCATCCTCCTCCGTGGCCTGGCCAATCGAACGATGTCAGGCGGAGGTGAGAAGGGGAAGGAGTGGGGCGGCCGCGCCGGCTGGCGTAGTCGACGTGCACGAAGGCGCGCTCCACCTCGTCCTAGGGCCTTGCCCGTGTACCTCACTGCTTGCTCATAGTGTACCGGTGTACCTACTGCCATGTCTGTGGACAGTAACCTGTAGTAAGTTGCAGTTTGGTACTTTGGCCAAAAGTCAAGTGACATTCGGTCAAAATCACCAAACGCCAACTTACTACAGGTAGTATCAAATACTACGGGTAGTGACCGTTACAGACAAGGCAGTACACGGGGCCCGCGCTAAGAGTGCACAGTGCGGAGGCCCCGGCGCCCCGCCCCTCCCCGCCCCGCCTCGGGCAGCTCCTCGATGGCGTCCTGCAGCGCGAGGCAGATGTCGTGGCTCGCCCGCACCGTCATGTCCGGAGGCACCACCACCGCAACACACGGCCGAATACTCGCTCCCTGACAAATTTCTAATAGTCTAATACTCTCTCTACCCGTACACGCTCAACGCATCCTTCCACACTCGGTGCCGTCATAGCTTAACTTGAGCAAATTGGAGGTTGTAAGTTGGGATGAGTCTAGTGTGGTGAGGGAAGGTGGGAATGAGCGGGTGAAGGGCAGTGCCTCGAGCTCCACCAGCACCCCCTCGCCGCCGCGCAGGGCCGTGCACTACCGCACTGTGCGCTCATAGCGAGTGTACACACTCGCCACATCCTCCTCCGTGGCCTCTCACTCGTTCCGTGTTACGATGGAAATGGAGCACGTGAGCGGCCAGGCCGGCATGGTAGCAGCGCAGCGCGTCGCGGCGCAGCGCCGGGTGGTAGGCGTCGGCGATGGCCGCCACGCTGCGCACCACGTCGGCGGACGCCAGCCGGCCCATCAGCTTCGTCACGTGCTCCCTGTCGTCACATGGCGGGGAGGCTGGCTCACTCAATGGTTCATTCACTGGGGGGGAGGCTCAGTCAGTGGCACAGAGGCGAGATGCGACACCGCTACAGCGGTCTGACAGTGCCACATACCAGGTGATGTCGCGGGCCCCAGCCTGCAATGACGTGGCGGGCACCGGTACACACACGCACCAGGTGATGACGCTCCAGCCGCCGATGACGCCCAGCGCGATGACCATACCCGCCACAGGATCCGCCACCGTACCCAGGGTGCGCCACCGCACTCCCTACATCGAGTGGTAGTGCTCACGTGACCATAACGGCGTCAGCTCTGTTTCGTCAATAACACACACTTGACCCACACTTGACCCACACTTGACCCACGCTTGACTCACGCTTGACTCACGCTTGACCCACACTTGACCCACACTTGACCCACACTTGACCCACACTTGACCCACACTTGACCCACACTTGACCCACACTTGACCCACACTTGACCCACACTTGACCCACACTTGACCCATGCTTGACCCACGCTTGACCCACGCTTGACCCACACTTCAGTCGCACTTTGTGACGGTGCCCTACTCCAGATCTGGGAGCCGAAGAGGCGGCGCGCGGCGGGATCCCCCGCCAGGAACGCGCCAATCAGCGCCACGCTGTTGCTCACCATGTCCGCGCCGCAGGGGCCGCCGTGCCCACTCTCACTGTCTGCTCATGGTGTACCGGTATACCCGTACACACGTCCGCCACGCAGTGCCGCCGTGCCCACTCCTCCCCTCCTCCCGCCGCTGCTTGCTCACATCGCAACGTCAGCATCATTCAGGTTTTGAGCGGGATAACTTGAGTGATCTGAGGGACAAAGCAGCTGAGAGTTTGAGCTGTCGCATGAATGTTGACTGTTGACTGTTGAGCGGGAACGAGTGTAGTGTCAGGACAGGGATGCGGATGCGGCGAGCGTGTACGGGAACACTAGTACACTATGAGCAAGCGGTGAGGATGAGATGGCACGGGAAGGAATGACAGGTGTGAGGCCCCGCTGACACGGGAATACTAGTACACTATGAGCAAGCAGTCAGGTTGACGTGGCATGGGAAGGAGTGGTGAGAGGTGTGATGCCCCGCTGAGAAGTGGTCGAAGGCCAGCGCGCGGATGCTGCCCCGCGCCAGGGCCGCGCACCTTTGAGCGGTCTCAGGCGAGTGTCAGGGACGACACAGCTGGCAGTCTGGATGGAAAGGAAATGCGTGGCTAGGCCAGGGATGAAGATGCGGCAAGTGTGTGCGGGCACAATACGGGACGGGTGAGGTTGAGGAGGAGACGAGTGTGTACGGGTACAGTACGAGCACGGCGTGTGAGGGGACGGCGCGTGAGGGGTGAGGCGGTGAGGCGGCTCGGCCCCACTGGACACGGCGCGCCAGCGGTAGCACACGATGAACAGCACCAGTTTCACCGCCTCCACACAGGGCCTTGCACCGCTCCACTCTCCACCTCAACAGAAGCATCAATGGGCGAATGACAACTTAAGCATTGAGTGGTTTCGGGGACAAGAAAGCAGCAGTGTGGGGGTACATCGGTACACTATGAGCAAGCAGTGTGAGGGCACCGGAGCACACAAGGCAGCAGCATGGTGGGGGTTACACCGGTGCACTATGAGCGCACAGTGTGGCCCCCCCTGCCACGACGCCCACGAGCACCCCGGCCACGGGGGCCGACAGCCGCACGGTGCCCGCTCACAGGGTCCCGCCGCGGCTTCACTTGAGCACCTCCCATGTGACTAACAGGTGGTTCCAGGCACAAGACGACGCAAGTTGAGCTTAAACCGTGGTAGCTTACTTTGAGCATCTTTGAGGTCACTTCGTGGTGGTTGAAGGAACAAGACGACTGAACGTTAGTTGAAAAGGGAACGAGTGTGAGGTATAAAGCACCCTGCTCTTTGGTGTATTCATGAGCGCCTCAATGCATTCCCGCGCCCAGGGCCTGCCCACTCCCCCCGGGCCCCTCACGTGTGATCATAGTGGACCCGTACACCACTGCCGCCGCCACCGCCCTGCTTGTTGCCGCCCCTCAGGCGCGGGAGGCGGACGCGGCGAGTGTGCACAGGTACACCATGAGCAACCAGTCAGGGGAGGAGTGTGGCCGCCCCCGCGGCCCGCGGCCCCCGCCCCCGCGGCCCCGCGGCCCCGCCCTGATGACCATCCCCGCGCCCATGGCCATGAGCGCGGCGCACCCGATGATCGCCATCCCCCCACCAGGGCCTTACGCGGCGTCACATTCTCAGCTCCACCTCACTGGTTGCGCATGGTGTACCAGCGTACTAGTGTACCAGTGTATCGGTGCACCAGTGTACCAGTGTACCAGTGTACCCGTCAGGTTGATCAGCAAAAGGGAGGAGTGACAAAAAGGGAGGAGTGACAGGCCCCGCGGGGAGTGACAGGCCCCGGGAGGAGTGACAGGCCACGCCCCTCCGCGCGCCTCCCCCAGGGGTAGGGCCTCTCACTCGTTCAATGTGCACGGGTTCAGTCAAGACAACATCAGACGCAGGAGGTAGAGGCGGCCGCGGCGAGCGTGTAGCGGTACACTTTTCAACTATGCACAAACAGTGCGCGGCCCCGCCACGGGGTACCGCGCGTCCAGCGCACCCTCCCAGTACGGCCTGCCAGGCACTGCCCGCCACGTCATCCGATGCCGCTCAACTCAAGACAAGAGGGTTCGAAATGCGTGTCGATGACGTGGCGGGCAATCACATCTGCCAGGCCCCGCGGCCACGCCTTCGAGCGACCTGCCGCCAGGGCCGCACCTGCGTAGGTATTTTTTCAAGCTAATCTCACAGCAACTTTTGAGGTATTAAGTGGGATAAATCAGTGGTTTCAGGGACAAATGGTTGTAAATTGAGCTTGTAAAACCACGCATGTTGGAGCCTGACTTGCACAACTTGGAGGTATTAAGTCAGATAGATAAGTGGACTCAGGCAGTCAGGGACAAACATCTTAACATGAAGCTGGAAAATAATGAGTGATGTGCGGCCGCACCGGCCATGGCGATGAGGGCCTGCGCCAACAGGTCGATGGTGGAGTCCACCCCACTGCAGGGCCTCACGCGGCGCCCTAACTGTTTGCTCATGTGGTACCAGTACACACTCGCCGGTCGCCGCATCCTCATGTGGTACCAGTACATACTCGCCGCATCCTCCTCCCTGCTCTTACACTCTTACACCGTGTCCCCCGTCACTGGTTGCGAATAAATGATACTCGTCAACACTCGCCATAACTATCCTCCTCCTCCTCCTCCTCCTCCTCCTCCTCCTCCGTCCTCCCGGGCCTAGCTCACCCGCACGGCGTGCCCTTGCCAGCTCAGCTCAAGGGTGAAGCGGGGTAACTGGCGTGGTGACTCGGGCGAGGTCTTTTGAGGGGCAGGGTGCCGAGGGTCAAGTTAAGCTGAAACGGCTCTGGTCCAGGGGGGAAGCATGGTTGGGGGCGACCCTTCACGGCGCGCTGTTAACGTTGGCGGCGCGACCCCGCAGTATCGCCACCGGCCGTAGCCTCCCGCGCCCCCCGCGCCGCGCGCCACCGGCCGCAGCCTCCCGCGCCTCCCGCGCCGCCGCCTGTGCTTTCGTTTCTGGGACCAAGCCGCAGCGGCTGCTACTCGTAGCTAGACTAGTTGTTCTGCGAAGGGGATAACGCACGGGGATGACTACCAACGAAGAACCCATAGATACTGACAACCTTCCACGGCGGCGGAGGCGGCGGCGGGGGCAGTCGAGCTCGACAGGGCGGCGACGGCGGCGGAGGGGGGGGGACCGGTGTACCACGAGCACAGAAGCAAACACGCGGGGGGGGACCAACCCTGCCAGGGAGGCGGCGACGGCGAGGGAGCCCGTAGCGAGGAAGCACCCGAGTTTGGCGAAGAACAGCACGAGGTTGCCGCCGAGCGACGCCCATATCGGCCACGGCACGCCCATCGCGCGCGCGGCCGCCGGCGGCGGCGGCAGGGCGGGGGCGCCGCCGCCGCCTGGTTCTCGGGGTTCAATTGTCATAAGGAGTGAACGCCACCTAGTATCGGCCGTGGGTTTTGGTTGTCTTGCTGGCGGTCTGTCGGATCGGGCGGTGTGCTTTTCGGACGGGCCAACTTTTTTGAGTGCCAACTTTCGAAG
>Ga0307489_10002034_pt1 | contig 13501 bp, 18 predicted proteins | sample SB12metaG_FD_202247 | JGI IMG/M metagenome (GOLD analysis project Ga0307489, IMG submission 202247) | Sea-ice brine microbial communities from Beaufort Sea near Barrow, Alaska, United States - SB 1.2 | ecosystem: Environmental > Aquatic > Marine > Coastal | place: USA: Alaska | collected... | reverse complement strand
GGGCGGGTGGGGTGGCGGCGGGGGCGGAACCGGCGGCGGCGGGGGTTGGGGCAGCGGCGGGGGTGGGGGCGGCAGCGGGGGAGGCGGCGGCTGGTGTGGGGGCGGCGGCGACGGCGGCGGCGGCAGGGGCGGCGGGGGCAGCGGTGGATGCGGCACCCATGCTGTTTCCCTCGCGCTTCGCCACGTTCTTCACCCCGTGCGCCCTGCTCCCGGCCTCGCTGGACGCGTGTGAGACCATCATGGTCAACCACGGCAGGGGCTTACACTCGTCCACTTTTCAGCTCAACCTGAGCCGTTTGTGACATAAAATTCGCCTTGGACACCCCCTGCTACCCTCTGCTACCCCCTGCTACCCCCTAAACAACCCATACACAACCCCGAAATGCACCCCCTATCCCACACAAAACGCTTACGTTGAGCCGAAAAGTGAACAAGTGTAAGCCCCTGAACCGCGGTATCCGCCCGAACCTCATCATCGCCCCCGGCGCGCCGCTGGCAGGGGCTTACACTCGTCCACTCTTCGGCTCAACGTAAGCGCTTTGTGTGGGACAGGGGGTGTAATCAGCGGTTGTTTAGGGGGTGTTTAGGAGGTGTAAGGCGGTATCAGGGGGTGTCTATAGTGTATTTTGTGTCAGAAACGGCTCAGGTTGAGCTGAACAGTGGACGAGTGTAAGCCCCTGGCCGCTGGCGAGCCTCAGCCTGTCGACGTCTAGCCGCGCGCTGGAGTTCTACGACTTTGGCGGCGGCGAGTCCGGCAGGGGCTTACACTCGTTTCCATTTCAGCTCAACTTGAGCCCTTCTATTCACCGTGTAACCCAACTTAACTCTTGGATGTGTCCTGGAGTTGCTCAAGTTGAGCTCTAACTTGAACGAGTGTAAGCCCCTGGAGTCCGGTACTGGTTCGCGTGAACAGTCCGCGACGGTGGCGAGCCCTTCGCTGGTGCAGACGCGCCAACATGAATTTGTCATCTCCAGGCAGGGGGTTTATTCACAACGGGCACTAGACCGACGTTGCATTGACGAACGGAGTCCGTGTATCTATGTGAAAATTCACCTAGAAGGTAAAGTCATGTTCCGATATCGTTTCGAGAGCCTGTTCTCAGCGACCCCGCTGGCCTGATAAGCCTCGAAAAACCCAAAACACAAAACCCAAAACCCAAAACCCAAAACCCAAAACCCAAAACCTCAAACCCTAGACCCTGCTGCCGGGGACGGGATCCTCAACAGCCTGGGGGTCTTCATCTGGGTCGACCTGGGGCGGGGCGGGGCTGACCCAAGAAACGAGGGTGTGCGCGGAGCTGATGACGTGGGGGCAGGTGACCGGCCGACCGGGTCCGTCCGCACTGGTGCGTGTCTGCTCGAGAGCCGCTTCCCGTTTGGGGACGATGGGTTGAGGCAGGGGCTCACACTCGGTCCCATTCCAGCTCAACTTGAGCTCTTCCGTCCACCGTACAACCCAACTTAACTCATGAATCCGTCATGGAGTTGCTCAAGTTGAGCTCTGACGTGGACGAGTGTAAGCTTCTGGACTGAGGCAGCGTCTGGAGGAGGAGGAAGGGCAGGAGGGAGCTCAGCTGAGGAGTGACTTCGGCGGAGGGGGCGCGGGGGAGGCGGGTGCGGCGGATGCGGGTGGGCGCCTCAACGACTTCACCTCTCTGCTCACGAGCGAGACAGTGAGGCTCGGGACTCACGCCACCAACTGGTAGGGCGCGGGCGGTGCAGGCTGATCCCGGGTTGACCCCTGGGTTGACCGCGCTCAGTGTTAGCCCTTGAAGCTAAATTACGATGAAACGCTTTCAAATGTTGCTTACAATTTCAGTTCACGCCCTTACAAACTGGCAGAACCCCCTCGTGCTCCTGCCCACGCCCGCACGGGTGCAGGCGGGTAGGGCCTGCCCGATATAGCTCGCCACGTCACAAGAAACCGTCAAACTCAAAAAGTAAAACGTTCGAATTGCACGTCGGGGGTCGATGACGTGGCGTGCAATGAGCCTGTCGGATATTGCTCGCCACGTTGTAGGATGCCATCTATTGCAAGAAACAGGGATTTGAAATGCATGTCGATGACGTGGCGGGCAATGTGTTGCAGCTCCTGGCGGCGGGCGACCGGCTGCGGGCAGGGGCTTACACTCGTCCACGTTTCAGCTCAACCTAAGGCGTTTCTGACACAAAGTACACCCTGAACACCCCCAGATACTCCTCGATACCCCCTGACACCTCCTAAACACCCCCTAAACAACCCCTCATTGAACCCCTGTCCCATAGAATGCGCTTGAGTTGAGCCGAGAAGTGGATGCGTGTAAGCCCCTGGCTGCGGGTGACCACGCGCGCCGCCGCCGACACCCTCACGCCCAGCTACCGTTTCGACATCACGCACTACCGCGCCCGCCCGCGGCGTCAGCACCAACGCGGCGCGGCGGCGGAAAGCGGCGGCGGAGGCGGCGGCGGCGGCGGCAGCGATGTCGGCGGCGATGGTGGCGGCGGCGGCGGTGGCGGCGGCGGCGGTAGCGGCGGCGGCGGCGGTGGAGTGTGCGGCGGCGGTAGAGACGGCGAGGGCAGCGACGGCGGCGGTGGCGGCGGCTGTGGCAGCGGCGATGGCGAAAGTTGTCACAGCAATGGCGGCGGCGGCGGCGGTGGCGATGGCGAGTGGACACCGCTCGGCACGGTCGAGCTCACTTTCGATGACATCTACCCCGACTACGGGGACGTTTGAAACGATAATCTAGCATTTCGCTACGACATAGCTACCCAGAGTCGGCCGGCATTCTTGTGTGTGCCCAGACCAGATCTGGTGGGCAAGGTTGATTCAATGCTCACCAGTGAAGCGCTCGGTGTTCTATGCACGTGACTTGAAAATGGGGTAAAATACATAGTTGGAGGCATATCCTCCCCGCGCGTGCCGCGCGCGGCTGTTGGCGCGTCAGAGTATGAGCGCTGGCATTGTGGGTAGGTGTCGTTTCAGCGTCTGCCGGCCCGCACGACACCGCGTCGGCATCGCGCTCGCTCCTAAGCTGCTGGGGCGGAGCCGCTGCCACCACTGCCGCCGCCGCCGCCGCTGCTGCTGCCACCGCTGGGGTTGTGTGGGCGCGGGTTGTACAGGCCGCTGCATGTGTGCTTGTGCGGCTCGACTTCCTGTAGCCAGTGTTGCCGCTGACAGTCCGCGTCGCAGTACCCAGCATCCGTGCACGATGGCCTGGGAGATGTTGCTCGCCGCCTCATAGGCTGCCATTTAACTCCATAAACATTGGGTCGAAATGAGTTGGATCGCGAGACGGGCACACTAACTTGGGCCTGGTAGATATTGCTCGCCACCTCATAGGCTGCCGTACAACTCAGTAGACGAGAGATTGAAATGCACGAGAGTTTCGTGACGAATAAACAGCGGGCGATACTCGCTTGACCTCACCTTGCACCTGGCGCACAATCTGCGGGCGTCGCCCGTACCACACAGGGCACACTTCCGCACCTCCCTTGCCGCCTCCTCTTCGCTCGCCCGCACCTGCACGCGCCGGAGCCGCCGCGCCGCCTCTGCCGCGTGCCCGGCATCGCGCAGGCCGATGAAGTGGCCCAGGTGGGACTGTCCAGGGTTCCTGCTCGCCAGCTTCCCAGCCTCGCGGTGCAGGTCCATGATCAAGGCAGGTGCTTTGGCGAGGTTGGACAGCGCCTGTGACCGGTAGGCTGCGGAGTCGGCGCACTCGCGGACGTCCGGGAAGAGCGCGAGCGTGAACACCTCCTCGTCAAACGTGGCGACGGTCTTGGCGTAACCGAACTCCGCGGCGGAGAGGGGTCTCGCGGCGGTGACAGCGGCCATTGTTCGTACGCCGTCGAGGATGGCGTCGAGGGCCTCGTCGTTGGCTACGGGGCAGTCGTAGAGGATCTGGACGGCAAGGAGGTGGCGAAGCAGGGACCCCGGACAGGTGTTGCGCGCCGCTTCCGCGCGCGTGCCACACTCCTCGAAATGCTTGTTGACGCCCGCCAACTGCCGCTGCTCCAAGAACAGCCTGTGCGCCAGCCGCACGTGCGCAAAGTGCAGCACTGGGTGCGAGGGGTGCCGCGCGAGGAGCTTCTCGAGGAGTTGGGTGGCCTGCTTCACGTTGCCTGTGTTGTAGCAGGCGAACGCCGTGGCGCACTCCCCGCGCAGCCTCACTTCGCGCGCCGTCAGCTCCAGCCCCGCGGCGGTGCTCGTGGATGGATTCATAATGGCATTGGACTCCCCGCGCAGCCCCTCGTCGCGCGCCATCTGCTCCACTGCTGCTGTTGAGAAGCTGAACGACGAAGGAAATGGGAAACGCCTATTCGTATCCAGAAATGAGATCGCTTCGCGCGGTGGCGGCTAGGAGACGCGCACCGCCACGGCTCCGGCACCGGCACACCCAGAAATCGGACGCGTTCCGGCTTCGGGGGTCCGGGCGACGGCGGGGGGTGGCGGGTGTACGGCGACGCTCCCGACGTGTGGGGAGGTCTCCGTCCCTCCGTTTCAGACTGTCTCGGCACCCTGTGGTGGTATGCGCAGATCCGATTGGGGGGGTCGGGTCCGGGTGGGGATCTGCGCAGTTTTGACGGCACGACGAGCACACCTTTTCAGCGCCAGCAATACAGGGTGCCAACTCGAGGCGCCACCTACGTTGGTGTGACCTACACGTTTGACCAAACTGTTTGTCTTTTGTCTTCTGTTGCAGTGCAGTGTGTTTCGTGTCTTTAGGGTGTGGTGCCGAGACGAGCGACGTTATTTTGATTGAGTGTACACCGTCGACGCCAGAGGACCTGCCATCCTCAAATGTTCAACCTCCTCGTCAAATCAATTCAATGAACATCTGAGATACCTGTCTCATCGTGCACAGAGGTACACACAACCCTAACCGCGTTGCATTGCCTTCGCTCCGCGGGCTCAACAGAATGTGCGCGCGGGTGAAGACTCTGCGAACAAGCGTGCATACAGCATGTCAAGTGGACTCCAATGCTCAAATTGCGTATCCGCACCCATCACGTACACACTACTTCAGGAACACACTCCTCGTGTTTTAAGTCTGTCACCCTCCAGACAGCCCCCGCAGCGTAACCAAATATGACCGGAGTTTTAACCTAGGCGGCCTGTTTTCTTGAGTTAATACCCAGTGGAGATGTGTGGTATCGAATTATTGTTGTAACACAATTCCTATGACCTGTTCTAGGGTTCTCAACTCGTCGCCAGGCCGCCTAGATCTGGGCGGCCTAGGATTCAAATCTCCTAAATTTGACCAAACAGGCACCCTCACACGCCGAGCTCCTTGAGCTTGGCGAGCAGCGTGCGCTCAGCGAACACCTGCAGCATGGCGAGGTCGGCCGGGATATTGCACGACGCCACCACGCAAATCCCCGTGCGCTTCGCCAGCCGCTGCGCAGGGGCTTACACTCGTCCTCTTTTCGGCTCAACTTCAGCGAATTCTGTGGGATAGGGGTGCATTTACGGATAGGGGTGCATTTACGGATTGTTTAGGAGGTGTTTAGGAGGTGTCAGGGGGTATTGAGGAGTATCAGGGGGCGTTCAGGGTGTATTTCGTGTCAGAAACGGCTCAGGTTGAGCTGAGAAGGGGACGAGTGTAAGCCCCTGCCGCTGCGCCATGCCGTTGGACACCGAGTCCGTTACGTAGGGCCTGCCATATTGCCCGCCACGTCACAAGATGCCATTTGGCTCGAGAAACCAGGGCTCACATGCGTTGGATGTCGCGGCAGGCAACGAGCCAGGTATCGTTTTTACCACGCTACAGGCAGCAATTTCACTCAAGAAACCAGGGTTCACAATGCTTTGGATGACGCGGCAGGACCAGGGGCTTACACTCGTCCACTTTTCAGCTCAGCCTGAGCTGTTTCTATACACCCTCTACACCTCCTCCTACCCCTAACATACCCTAAACACCCCCTAAACAACCCCTGAGTGCACCCCTTATCTAACGGAAGCGTCTACGTTGAGCCGAACAGTGGACGCGTGTAAGCCCCTGGGCGGGATATCTGGCAAGCCGTACCATCATGGCCATGGCGCCGCCCGCGGACGCCGCCGCATCGCCGGATCCGGCGGCGGCGGAGGGCGCCAACAGGGTGGTGACCGACGGCGTGTCGCTCATGCGCGTCTTGACCGCCATGCTCAGCTCGCCGTGCACCGGCCTGTCACCCGCGCCCACCCACACGTACAGCTGCTCCGTCAGCTGCACGATCTGCATGCAGGGCCTGTGCCATTCCTTAGAGATTCAGGGTTTACGGTTTAGGGTTTAGGGTCTAGGGTTTAGGGTGCAAATGCCAGTCCTTATTCCTGTGGAACCTCAAGGGACGCCGCTTACTGCCGCAACCTACTCCAGTCCTACACTCGTTCCTGTGTCTGTGGAAGCTCATATCACGCCGATCGGTCATATGGGCACACTGGTGCACCATGAGCAAAGAGTCGGATTGAGATGAACAGGGAAGGGAATGAGTGCACGGCGGTGCCCGGAAGTGCATCACCACGTCTGAGGCGTGCACTGACCACGAGTGTGTGTGAGTACACTGGTGCACTGTGAGCACACAGTGAGGTGGATAGGTGCGAGCAAGGGACAGTAAAGTGACCCAGAATTTACCAGTTAAAGGACTGTAAAAGTACATTAGGGTTTAGGTCTTAGGGTTTTGTTTTTACGTGACAACCCCGCTGATACGCCCCTAATACCCCCCTAAAATCAAAATTTACCCCTCTTAACTGGTAAATTCTGGGGTCAGTTTGCCGGCACTTGCTCGGACCTAGTGGAGCCCCGCCTGGAAGTGCAGCAGGGCGTCGGAGGCGTGCACCGACCACGAGTGCTCCGTGACCACGCCGCGCGGCGCCACGGCTTCCACCACGCACGCATCCTTGGCCGGCACCGCGGCCGGCGCCGCCGTGAACCCGTCGTCGTCGCTGTCGTCCGAGTACCCGGGGCTTACACTCGTCATCTTTTCGGCTCAACGTAAGCGCTTTCTGTGGGATAGCGGGTGCAGGTTGGGGTTGCCTTGGGGGTGTTTAGGAGGGAATAAGGGGTATTAGGGGATGCTCAGGGTATATTTTGTGTTAGGAATGGCTCAGGTTGAGCTGAAAAGTGGACGAGTGTAAGCCCCTGCCGAGTACCCGCTCATCCCGCCGGCAGCGCGTGCGTCGCGTCGTATGTCTTCTAACGCCTGCTATGACAAGTCCAGTCCTCCTCCTGTACCCCTTTTCTCCTGCTCCCCCAACGCTAACCAAGAGCTAGGGCCCGGCAGATATTGCTCGCCTCGTCAGAGGATGCTATTTGAATCAAGAAACGAGGGTTACAAAAGCGTCATTAAAAGCGTTGATTGACGCGGCGAGCAACATCTGCCGGACCTACCAAGAGCACGCTGCGATTTAATCGGTCATCACGGGCTTGTTGGTGGACGCCTTCTCGCCGGGACCGGCGCGGACCTTTTGCTGGTTGGCGCTCGCGCCTTGGCTGGTCACCTTGTGCAATGGCCTGGCAGATGTTGCTCGCCGCGTCACAGGATGGGATTTCACAGGGCCTGAAGACACGAGGGCCTGAAGTGTGACGGATGACGTGGCGGGTGATGCCTGCCAGGCCCTGCCTTGAGGAAGCTGCGGAACAGGTTGGAGTTGGTGTCGTAGATCATCGTGGACGTCTGCGGTGGCAGGGGGGCGCGCGTGGGAAGAGTTTGTGAAGAGGGGTGAGACTTGAGAGTAACCCTAGAAAACATGGCAAAAAAGGATTGAAGTGGCCACGTTGAGGTTGCGACGGCGAGCGCTGGCGCCGTGGGCGTGAGCGGTGATGTGGGCATTGCGAATGGGATGCCGACAGTGGGCAGCACTACAAGTGCAGCACGTTTGATGTGACCACCGGCAAGCTGCCGAGGCAACAGCGGCGGCGCGTTTTTTACCACCGACACCTTTTTACAAACAAATTGGGGAGACTTCGAGAGCAAAACAGCTCACACGGGCACCCACATGGAAGGAGCGGAGCAAGCGGGACGGTTGACGACGTGAAGGGGGGGGCGCGCGCACCGGCGTTGCCGTTGAGAGGACTGCGAGGCGAGTTGTGGCGATCTTCCTGGGCGCATCCCAAAAACAATAGTCCTTTTCTCCGCGGGAGACGCCGACAGCGCGTTCAGATCATCCGAAGCGCGTTCAAGAGGCGTCCCCCAAAAAGTATCAAACGCGTTATAAAATGGAATAACCAAACGCTCCACGGGCCAAAAGTGCACGCGCGTTGGCTGCGCACACCACCGCCGCGTGACGTCGTATGCCCTCGCTGTATCCCGCCGCCGCCATGCCGTGGCGCGAGTCCACCCCAGACAACACCCAGGGGTTTGGGTTCGGCGGAGGAGACGGAGGCAAGAGCTTCAAAACCAACGGACCTCACGGAGCGGGCGCGGGGGTCGTTTGCGTTGACAGCCTCACGCTGACGCGCGGCTCCGTCACGGCGTCGCCGTCGCCGCAGCACTCGCCGGCGGTGAGCGTCACCTCCGACGTCTCGGAGATGCCGCCGCCACGACCTATGGGCATGCGCGACGCCGCGCGCTGGCTCATCCCCATCGCCGTGTGCATCGTGGCCGTTGCGCTGCAACTCTTCGCGGTACGTAAAGTCACGTCGTCCAACGCTTTACATACCACACCACGTCGTCCAACGCGTTTGAATCCCGCTCGTCTCCTGAGTTCAATGGCACCCTGTGACGTGGCGAGCAATAGCAATATCTGCCGTGCCCTACTTCGCGGTTTGGGGCGCCGAGCAAGTCCTCGTGATTGACGAAGGTAGGGCCCTGATGATCGCATTGTCAATAGGATGCGTCACCGTCAATAGGATGCGTCACCACCAGGGGCTTACACTAGTTCACGTCAGAGCTCAACTTGAGCACATCCGGGACACGTTCATGGGTCAAGTTGGGCTATGTGGGGCAGAAAGACAGCTCAAGTTCAGCTGAAATGGCAACGAGTGTAAGCCCCTGGTCACCACCACCACCATCACCACCACTGTCGAGACACCACTGCCGCACTCGCGAGCTCCACTCCCTCCCCATCTCCCCTCCCGACTGCCCCAACCTGAGGGCCAGGCACATGACGCTCGCCACGTCATAGGATACCATCCAACTCAAGTCACGAGGGTTTGAAAGGTGGTGGTTGCCAGGCAGATGATGCTCGCCATGTCATAGGTTGCCATTCAGCTCAAGACACGAGGGTTTGAAAGGTGGTGGTTGACCGCGGCTGCGCAGTATCTGGGCGGCCCTGGAGAACGGCGACGGCGTGTTCGGCGGCAGGGGCTTACACTCGTTCACTTTTCAGCTCAACTTGAGCCGTGTCTGACATACAAAAACAACATACAAACCTTAAACACCCCTCTAACACACCCCTTGACACGGGCTACACAACATCTACGCGCACCCCCTATCCCATAAAAAGCGCTCAAGTTGAGCTGAGAAGTGAACGAGTGTAAGCCCCTCTTCGGCGGCTTCACTAGCACGCCGCCCGAGCCCTGCCCGGTGTCCCTCTCCGAACTCAACGGGCTTCTGGGCGAGCAGGAACGACTGCTCATGCCGTGGGCCAAGGCAGGAGGGTCGTTGAGACCAACCACCCCACCGACGTTGGCTCTCCTCTTCCTCCTCCTCCTCCTCCTCCTCCGCGCGTCTGTAATCGCGTTCTATTCGCTCAAGGGGTGATGAACTCAGTGAGAATGCCTTTCGAGTGAAGTGACTGCTCATATCGCTCATCTCGGTTCCAGCGCTTGTCCTTAACGACCCTCCTGCACGGCGCGTGCGCTTGACAAACACGGCGGCGACGCACACAGAGCGGCCGCCGCGGTACTCACCGCACTGGCTTCCCCGGTGGATATCGACGGCGCGTTCGCAGCGGGGCTTATTACGACGCGGCCCGGGAACCCGCGCAAGTTTCAGGCGCTGCCTGTGACGCCGCGGCGCGGGAGCCAGGCAGGAGCTTACACTCATCCACTTCTCAGCTCAACCTGAGCCGTTTCTGACACAAAATACACCCTGAACACCCCTTATACCCCCTAACACCTCACAAACACCCCTAAACAACCCTCAGACGCACCCCCTATCTCTCTAAGAAAGCGCTTAACTTGAGCCGAAAAGTGGACGAGTATAAGACCCTGGAGTCAGGATGCCGGGCACATCATCGCCGACGGCGGCAACCTGAACGGTATGGCGGTGCAGGTTGACCCTATCAACCCAAGTCGAAAGCGCCTGAAACTAAGCGTATTGCAACTAAAGTACGATACACTGCTTTCAAGGTTTGCTTTCAAATTCAACTTGCGCCGCTGCACAACGGGTTCTACCCGGACACGTACGCCAAGATCGTGCAGCTCAGCGAAGGGCCGAAGCGGTGCGACACCACGCCGCAGACCGGCGGCCTCCCGGCAGGGCCCTTATTCTGGTCCCCTGTTCACCTCCACTTGAGCCGTTTGTCCCTGGTGCCTGGTCTGTGAGTAAGTAAGTTCAAGTCAGTGACTCTCTGGTAGACTACCAAAATGTGTATTTGACTTTTGGCCAATGGCCAAACGGGCCAAATACTGTATACAGTACGAGATACGTCCCACAGCAACCTCACAGACCAGTCACTGGGGCCACTAGCAGTCACCACACTTGCTACCTCGAAGGCGCTGCCGGTGAGCCAGCACGGACACTCTGATGGAGCCAGGCCCTGCTCGGCGGCTCCGAGCTGCGCCGTGATCTGCGTAGCGCCCATGTCGTCGTGCTCGCTGCGGCCGGAGATGGCGTCGGAGTTCAGCCCGCACCAGACGTGGTTCAATAAGTGGGAGGCAAGGGCTTACACTCGTCTGCTTCTTAGCTCAACCTGAGCCGTTTCTGACACAAAATACACCCTGACCCCCCCTAATACCCTCTAGCACCCTTAAACACCTCCTAAACAACCCATAAATGCAGCAATGCACCCCCTATCCCACAGAAAGCGCTTACGTTGAGCTGTATAGTGGACTAGTGTAAGCCCCTGGTGGGAGGAGGCCACGGTGGCGTTCCGCGGTGCGGGGATACCGCTGAGTCAGCTGCTGCTGGTGCCGCTGACGGTGGACAACGCGGAGGCGGCGCGGGACGACTGGCGCGTGGCGGGGGTGGTGCGCCGCTGTACCGGCATCTGGTTCCCGGGGGGCGCGCCCTACCGCATCGCAAGTGTGCTCTACGGCGGCGGCGGCGGCAAGGGGGGCGTAGCGCCGGGGGTTACTGGGTTCAGCTCGTGGGTGATGCGTGGAGGCGTGCGGGGTAGGGCGGTGCAGCTTGACGCTATGAAACCCACGCTGAAACCGACTGGAACTAAGCGCTTGATACATAAGTTTTATATACTGCTTTCAACTTCTGCTTTCAAAATCAACTTGCGCCGCTACAGCGGGGCGCGGCGGGCGCGGTGGTGGCGGCACTAGTGGGGCGTCACGCGGCGGGCGCCGCCATCAGCGGCACCTCCGCCTCCGCCATGGCCTTCGCCTCCGGTCCCATGCTCCTCAGCGGCAGGGTCAATACGAGTGCACTCTTTGGATAATGTTCCGTACCAACCCAGGAACCCGGAAACTAGGCGTGTTTTGGGAGCTTACCTACGCTGACATCGCCCAAAATTGAACAAAACCGCCCAAAATCACCGAAAATCGCCTCGTATAGAGCCCGAAATTTTCGAACGATTTTTGGAGCGTACCTGGCTCGGAACAATATTTGAAGAGTGCACCCATACTGTACCGTACCTGTTTGCTCCCGTACGCACACGCCATTAGTTCCTCCTCGGCCATCCCTCCATATTCTTTCGAGTTGGCACTTATACGTCGTTGAGGTATTACGCGTAAAGCTCGAATGGATACAGGAATCGACGGCTCAAAGGGCATAACACAAGCACTGAAGTAACTTCGAGATTTTATGTGGTGTAACTCATGCGGTTTCTGGATTAAACGGCTTGCCGCTAAGGTAGGAAATGTAGTTATGCGAGCGCGAGCGCGAGGCTCCGAAACCCTAAACCCTGAACCCTAAACCCTATATATCTCTAAACCCTCAACCCTAATCTCTAAACCCTCAACCCTAAACCCTAAACCTTGCTCGGCCCTGGTGAGCGGCAGCAACTACGCGTCGCTGCGGCACCCGGACGGACCGACCACCCCCGCGGGTCTGACGGCGGCCAACGTGTCGTCGTGGCACCCCACCGGCCAGCTCACCTTCGACCCCAACGGTGGCAGCCTGCCGCTCATCCACGGCAGGGGCGCACACTCGTCCACTTTTCAGCTCAACGTAAGCGCTTTCTGTGGATAAAGGGGTGCGTTTAGGGGTTATTTAGAGGTTGATTAGGGGGTCTTAGGGGGATTAGGGGGCGTTTGGGGGTATGTTTTTGTGTTAGAAATGGCTCAGGTTGAGCTAAGAAGTGGACGAGTGTAAGCCCCTGATCCACGGCACCGCCTGGGCGCGGGCGCTCATCGACACACACTCGGAGCACGGCACCATGCTGCGCTTGGTAGGGCGGCGCAGATTGACCCTATCAAACCGACGTTGAAAGCGCCTGGATCTAATCACCTGATACTAAAACATGGATCAACTTGTTTCAAATCGTCGTTTCAATTTCGACTTGCGCCGCTTCAGCTTGGCGCGCCTGGCCTGGCACACCCGGGACCTGCCCAACGGCAGCCCGTACGCGTTCAGCATCGGAGAAGGGACGCAGCTGATCGTGTCGGGGAAAAGGCGGCTCGCGCCCGAGGCAGGGGCTTACACTCGTCCACCTTTCAGCTCAACCTGAGCCGCTTCAGACACGAAATACACCCTAGACAACCCCTAATACCCCGTAACACACCCTATACACCTCCTAGACAACCCCTAAATGAAACCCCTATCCCGCAGAAAGCGGTTGAGTTGAGCCGAAAAGTGGACGAGTGTAAGCCCCTGGTCCGAGGCGTTTCTGGGCGGCGGCGGCGGCGCGGTGCCACCTGTCACCGCGGGGCTGGTGGGCGGCGCGCAGTGGGCAGGGGCTTACACTCGTCCAAGTTCCAGCTCAACTTGAGCCCTTTCTGACACAAAATACACCCTGACCACCCCCTGATACTGCTTAATACCCCCTGGCACCTCCTAAACACCCCCTAAACAATGCCTGAATGCACCCGTATCCTACAGAGCGCTTAAGTTGAGCCGAAAAGTGGACGAATGTAAGCCCCTGGCTGTGGGCCGTGGTGCGCGGGCCGGGGACCGTTCATCTTCTGGACCTCAGCGGCGCCTATGAGGTGAGAATAGAAACCGACACAAACGTGTTTGAGGCCGAGGTGGCTGGCGACGGCTTGGGGCTGTTCTCATTGGCCAACGTGACGCTGCACCAGCTCACTGCTGGCGACCGGATCGATCTCAACACCGGTAGGCGCAAATATATCATGCTCGCCACGCCATCCATCAGTGAGTGCACCGGTGCTCGCCACGCCATCCACCACATAGTGCACCGGTGCTCGCCACGCCATCCACCACATAGTGCACCGGTGCTCGCCACGCCATCCACCACATAGTGCACCGGTGCTCG
>Ga0307489_10002033_pt1 | contig 13504 bp, 24 predicted proteins | sample SB12metaG_FD_202247 | JGI IMG/M metagenome (GOLD analysis project Ga0307489, IMG submission 202247) | Sea-ice brine microbial communities from Beaufort Sea near Barrow, Alaska, United States - SB 1.2 | ecosystem: Environmental > Aquatic > Marine > Coastal | place: USA: Alaska | collected... | reverse complement strand
CGAGCGCGCCATGGGCCAAGCGGCGGCCGCCAAAGCGGCGAACGCCAAACAAAAGAAGGTGGGGACAATAGGCCGATTTCGGTATATCGCTTCCCGCGCCGAGCGCCGACGCTTAGCCCGTAACTCTGTATGGGCATTCGACCTGGGCACCTGGCGCCCGCTTTCCCGCGCGGAGCGCTGACGCTTTGCCCGCAACTCTGTATGGGCATTTCACACAGGCAATATACCGAAATCGGCCTATTGATTCATGCTCGCCACGTCACGTCATACTTCACATTTGAAACCCCCGTTTTGATTGAGTCAAACGACGTCCTGCGGCGTGGCGAGATCATTTACTACATCCCAACATACTCACTTCATACCAGCATATTTAGTTGAACCCATTCATATCCCCGTCAGTATTGACCCAACTCTTTGAAGACCCCGTCATTTGAATGACCCAATTGTTCTTTCCATGAACCCAGCATTTGATCGACCCCGTTATGGAATATTTGCTGGACACTAAACCCTAAACCCTAAACCCTAAACCGTTATGGAATATTTGCATGACACTGCGAGCAGAAAGCAGCCAACGCCAACGCCACCAAGGCGCTCAAAACAAAGGTTGATTACGCGGCAAAGGCGTCCGTGACCGCCGCCGCCGCCGCCGCCGCGGGTAAGCTCGAGGCAGGGGCGTACACTCGTCCACTTTTCGGCTCAACGTGAGCGCTTTCTTTGGGATAGGGGGAGCATATAGGGGTTGTTTAGGGGGTCTTCACGGGGTCTTCAGGGGGTATTAGGGGGTATCAGGGGGAGTCTGGGGTGTATTTTGTGTCAGATACGGCTCAGGTTGAGCTGAGAAGGAGACGAGTGTAAGCCCCTGCCTCAAGGAGATACACGCGGCGGCGATGGCGGTGTCGCAGGCGCACTTCGCCGCCGCCGCCGCCGCGCTGAGCGAGGGGTGGGAGACGGTTGACGCTGTTAAGGTGGCTTGGTGCAAGTTGAAACCCGTGTTGCATACGCCTGCGCCTGGTTACAGCTCTTGAAACTACAATATGATGTAAACTGCTTTCAAGTTTTGCGTTCAAGTTTCACCTTGCGGTTTTACGTCAAGGGGCGGGAGCACGCGGACATGGTGGGGCGGTGCAGGTCGACCCTATCAGACCCATGTTGAAAGGTCCTGGAGCCAAGCGCTTGAAACTAAAATTTATTGAACTGCTTTCAAAAATTGCTTCCAAATTCAACTTGCGCCGCTACAACATGGCGGAGGTGTACACGCGCACGCGGTAGGGCGGTGCAGGTTGACCCTATCAAACCCACATTGAAAGCGCCTGGACCTAAGCCCTTGAAATTGAGATATGATGAAGCGCTCTCAAGTTTTGCTTTTAAATTCAAGTTGCGGCGCTACAACTTGGGCGCTGCGGCGCGCGCGGCGCGACTGGGCCGGCGCCGCCGAGCAGGTGGAGCGCCTGCTGGCCCTGGCCGAGGCCAACGGGGGCGGCCTGCCGGGCAGGGGCTTACACTCGTCCACCTTTCAGCTGAACTTAAGCACTTTCTGTGGGACAGGGGGTGCATTTAGGGGTTGCCTAGGGGGTGTTTAGGAGGTAACAAGGCTTATTAGGGGGTGATCAGGGTGTATTTTGTGTCAGGACCGGCTCAGGTTGAGCTGAAAAGTGGACGAGTGTAAGCCCCTGCTGCCGGGCACGTCACACGCGCACGGTGACGCTACTGGAGCGCTGCACGCCGAGCTCGCCGAGCTGTGGACGAGGGCGCGGGACTACCCGCGCGCGTTGACGCACGCCGAGCGGGCGGTCGAGCGCCTTCAGGCCCCCGAGACATCCCCGGAGGCTGCCGCTGCTGAAGGTCCCACAGCCACAGCTGCCGGCACTGGCGAAGGCGGCGACACTACAACCGCCGCCGCTACCGGTGGCGGCGGCGGTGCCGCCACGCAAAGCACGGCGGCGTCAGTGCGCGCCATGGGCACCCGCGCGTTCATCCAGGCTCGCAGTGGGGACCTGGTAGGGCGGTGCAGGTTGACCCTATCAAACCCACGTTGAAAGCGCCTGGACCTTAAGCACTTGAAAATGAAATATGTTAATCTTCTGTCAAGTTTTGCTATCAAATTCAACTTGCGCCGCTTCAACCTGGACGCCGCAGTGGACGGGTACCGCGCGGCCATCAAATGCGCGGTGGATCACAAGGTGTTTCCCGAGGGGTCGGCGGAGCTGGGTGATCTACAGGCGGCGCTGGGGAGCGCGTGCTACGCGGCAGGGGCTTACACTCGTCCACTTTTCAGCTCAACGTAAGCGCTTTCTGTGGGATAGGGGGTGCACTTAGGGTTTGTTTAGGGGGTGTTCAGGGGGTGTTCAGGGGTAGTTCATGGGGTGTGCAGGGGTGGTGCAGGGGGTGGTCAGGAGTATTAGGGGGTGTTATGCGTGTATTTTGTGTCAGAAACGGCTCAGGTTGAGCTGAAAAGAGGATGAGTGTAAGCCCCTATTAAGCGGCGAGCGACCCCGGCAACCGCGGCGGCGGCGGCGCTGGGGCCGGGGCCGGGGCGGGGATGGGGAAGGGGAAGGGAAAAGGGGAGGGTGTCCGGCCGAAAAGTGCGGGGGTGTCCAGCCGTACAGCGCAGAAGCTTCTGGAGGAGTCACTGCGGTGCTTCGGACGCGCGGCGGAGGCAGGGGCTTACACTCGTCCACTTTTCAGCTCAACCTGAGCCGTTTCTGACACGAAATACACCCTACACATCCCATAACCCCCCCTAAGTGCTCCTAAACACCCCCTAAATAACCCCAAACGCACCCCCTAACCACAGAAAGCGCTTACGTTGAGCTGAACAGTGGACGAGTGTAAGCCCCTTGGCGGAGGTGAGCCGGCGCGCGGCAGGGGTCAGGAGTGCGCGCTACCTGGAGCTGATGCGGCGGTCGAAGGAAGTGAGCGCCGCGCTGGAGGCAGGGGCTTAAACTCGTCCACTTCCCAGCTCAACTTGAGCCGTGTTGGCACAAGAAAACACCCTACAAACCCTAAACACCCCCTAACACCCCCTTGACACGGACTGTACAACCCCTACGCGCACCCCCTATCCCATACAAAGCGCTCAAGTTGAGCTGAAAAGCGAACGAGCGTAAGCCCCTGGCTGGAGGCGGAGCTGCGCGGCGGCGGCGGGGTGGACAACAGGCGCGGCCTCTGACCAGGGGCTTACACTCGTCCACTCTTCAGCTCAACTTAAGCGCATTCTGTGGGACAGGGGTGCATTTACGGGTTGTTTAGGGGGTGCTTGGGAGGTGTTAGGGGGTATTAAGGAGTTTCAGGGGTTGTTTTGGGTGTATTTTGTGTCAGAAACGGATCAGGTTGAGCTGAGAAGTGGACGAGTGTAAGCCCCTGCCTCTGACTTCACTCCACCATTCAAGTAGCGGGGTGTATCACTAGCATAGCCCGCGGTCCGCGGTCCGCTCAACGCGGCCTCAACCACGCCACCAAACCAGTTCAGGTGAATGGGATTATTATTAAGTGGATGGGATTGGTTTAAGGCTCGCCACGTGCGCGCCTTGGGGCTGATGAACGTTAGATTTAGCAGGGAGCTTCCATAGCACTCAACAATAATTAATTAGAATCTGTTCAACCTTCGCGACCTGGCTGGCGCCCTGTGCCGCCCGCCCTAACATTGATGATGTGTATCCCTCCTCCCCCAAAACCGTGTGGCCTTGTAGAAACGCTATCACACACGCATGAGGGTTGGTTAAGCTCACCATGTGAAGCGCCTTGGGGCTCGATGAACGTTAGAGCTATAAAAGACAAAAACCAAACGCATTTCAAGGTCGCAATACAACTTTTACCTGGTTTGAACTCACGTTTATCGATCCCCAAAGTGCTCACATGTGAACATGGTGAGCAATATCTAACTCCATCCGCCATTGAGAGAGCGCTTGAAATGAGAATCAACGAGTGCGATGCCACCTCACGCATTGAACATTCGTGGTGCGGGTTAAGCAGGGCAGCCGTTGTCGAGCGCCCATTGGAGCACGTCGTCGTGCGCAGCAGTGGTGGCTGACCAACGGAACCCGCATTCCACGGGCAGTCGTGCTCCCGCGCCCACTTCAACACCTCCAGATGCCCGCCCTTAGCGGCCTTTCGCGCATGTCCACGGTTCCCACAGGCAGTGGTGTTCCCGCACGCACATGGTTCCCGCACGCTCACGACCCCCAGTCCCACGGGCAGTGGTGTTCCCGCGCCCACTTCAACACCTCCAGATGCCCGCCCTGTAACACCTCCAGATGCGGCCGCCGAACACGTCATTTCATCTCACGGGCAGTCATGCTCCCGTGCCCACTGCAACACATCTAGGTAACCGCTAAATGCGGTGGCACGCACACATCACCGCGTCCCACGGGCAGTCGTGCTCCCGCGCCCGTTTCAGCACTCTCCAGATGCCAGTAAAAGCAGCTTTGTGCACCACGTCTCCGCGTCTCATTCGCAGTGGCGCTTCCGCGCCCACCTTAGGACCTCCAGGTGCCCTTCCTGGGCGGCCGCTTTACACGTCACCGCGTCCCACTCTCAGTTTTGCTCGCGCGTCCTCTTCAGTGACGCCGGGTGCCCGCCCAAGCGGCCAATGCACAACGTGTGCACGGGCCGCTGAGGGCGGGCATCTGGAGGTGCTGAAGTGGGCGCGGGCGCACCACTGCCGGTGGGATGAGCATACGCGCAGACAGGCCATTGAAGGCGGGCACGTGGAGATGTTGAGGTGGCTGGACGAACACGGCGCTCCTTGAACACAGTCCACATGTACTATAACTCGATTTAGACTGATTTGTGAAGGTTGAAGGCTGTGCTTCATCGGCGGATTGCTAGGGCCAGGCCTATTGCTTGTCATATCAATGACACGTATTTGAGCCCTCGTTTCTTGGGTCACGTATAGAGGGTGCTAGCTATGCTGATAGTTTCATGTCATCACATTGAGCTCATAATAATTGCCTTCATTTCGTAGTGTTCTCGGATTCTCATCGTGGCCCTTGGGTGTCCTCGAATTTATTATTGCGCATTAATCCCGGCCCAATGACATCCAGACGATCTGCGCGTAGTGTACTCCGGTGCTCACGCCGCTGTGTCGCTGCGGTGACAGTGGGGCTTGTGCGAGTCCGCCGCGCTCCGCCAGTGCCGCCGCTGGCATGCGACATCGCAGTAGCTCACCGTGGAGCACAGTCTAGTAACAAAGCGCACCACGTCACTCAAAGCCATTCAGCTCAAGAAACGCGATGACACACGGTCAAGTAACCAACACGCATCGTGTCACACGACATCATGCAGATCAATGAACGTGATGGGATATGAAACAAGGCAGAGGACATGACACGCGATTACGTGATGCAGCGAGCATTCATGTGTACACGTGCGTTATGCCACCACCCGCCTTGAGGCACCGCTGGCACACCTTGCTGTAGCGGCGCACCTTGAAATTGAAAGCAATGGTTGAAGGCAGTCTGTCGTATTATAGTTTCAAGCGCTGCAATAATCAGAGGCGCTCTCAACACGGGTTTGGATACCGTCAACCTGCAGCGCCCTACTGAGGAAGAGGCGGCGCGCGCGCCGCATGCCACGCACCAAGGGCTTACACTCGTCCACTTATCAGCTCAACCTGAGCCGTTTTCGTCACTGAAACCGTGAAACACCCAGCCTATCGCCCAGAAAGTGCTTGAGGTGAGCCGGAAATGTGGACTAGTGTAAGCCCCTGCCACGCACGTCCGCACCATCGCTAGTAGTGCGATGGCTTCGGCGTCTCCCTCGTTGGCGCCCGTCGTCAGGTAAGTCTTCGCCAGGCGATAGTTCTTCTGCACACCGAGTCCACGCGGTAGGGGCAAGATTGGATAAAATGCCGCCTGGTCATCCCCGATTGCAATGTATTTTGTTTGCTCACGCACATCGAGAACCGCCAGGCGCTGATGCGGTAGATGATGTCGTGAGCATGCTTGATTTGCTTGCCCCGCCAAGAGAGTACAGTTTTCCGAGCCGGTCCTGGGACATGCGGGTCGCTTTGGGGTCGTCTTGGTCGGCGGACAGGTGGAACCTACTCGTAGGCCCAAAGTCAATCATACTCGCTGGATTACAGTCTGTTTGTCACGTAACTCGACAGACATGAGTTGTGGTTGATGACGCGGCGAGAGCAGTATTTCGTTGACTCATCCCCACCACTTCGCCGCTTGAACAAAGTCCAGCGCCATGCCGGCGCCTAGGAGCTGATGCAATAACACTTGCCACATGTCAAACCACCATCGTTTATATTTCATTATTGGCTTCAGGGCAGGGCTCGCAGTGAATTCCCACTGACCGCAACCTCCTGGTTGAAATACTCTACTGATGTGTGACGTGTGAGATGCAATAAAAGCTCTCCATCTTCTTCATATCTCCATACCTTGTATCGAGTCAATTAACATCATACGACACGGCGAGCATTTTTTGTCTGACACAGGGACACCAACTGTACATGCTCAATAACTCATGAAGGCCCCAAACCATAACAAGAGAAGCGGAGTATGGGTATGGGAAAATGGGATGAACGGCCCAGGGCATAAAATACCTGGCACCAAACGGTCTCCTTAGGTGAAATGCATCACCCGATAAAAAAATCAAAAGTGAATCCCACCTATGCCTCCCATGCAAAACGCGCCCATTTCCCACTGCACCTCGGCGTCACCTTGCTCCGCCGCCCAGTAGCCGGGTACACAACGCATAGTGTACTGGCACACACGTCAACAGCAGCATTGAACACACCGCAGAGTGTACCGGCACACACACATGAGTAGCAGCATCATGGAACACAATGCAAAGAGTGTACCAGCTGCACCCACAGTTTACTGGCACCCACAACGCACAGCGCACGGGCACATCTACATTTACCAGGGATCACAACCCACCTTGCGCTAAGGGGGGGATGGAATGTTCCTTTGGAATTGCCCAAAATTCAAATGACATATTCCCGACTTTCTGCCTAAAATTCCTGGGAATATTCCGAACAATGCTGAATTTTCCGCCCCAACTGCTCAGCTCAAACCGCCCAAATGAGCACTTAATCACCCGAATTCGTCTAAGCCGCCCAAATTCGCCCAAGTTGCCTCGAATCCGCGGAATATTCCGGCATTCTGGACTTGCCTAAAATGCCGAAAAGACTGGCGGCCTTATCCGTCTCCCCTACCTTGCGTACCCACTTCGCCGCCTCGTCTACGTTCTTCGGAAAACCCTGGCTCAGGAAGTACAGAAGCCCCAGCTGATATGCTGCCGCGGCGAGGCCCAGGTGTAGCGGCGCAAGTTGGAATTGAAAGATACACTCGAAAGGAGTTAATCACAATTTAGTTTCAAGCGCTCATATACTGGTTGGTGCTTTCCAGGCGTGTTTCATTGGGTGAATCTGCACCGCCCTACCCAGGTCGGCCGCCTTACGCCAGCACACCGCCGCCTCCGCGTAGTCCGGCCGTAGGGACAAGCACATATTGCCCGACACGTCATCGACACGCAATTTGAATCCTCGTTTCTTGAGTTGATTGGCATCCTTTGACGTAGAACCCTAAACCCTAAACCATGAACCCCAAACCCTGAACCCTGACACCCAATTTGAACCCTCGGCTCTTGAGTTGAATGGCATCCTCTGATTGGGCGAGCATCATGGGACAAGCCCCGCCAGGCAGCTCGCCACGGTCGCCTCCGAGCTTGCGTGCAAAGTGCAAAGAACCCAGCTCCATCAACGCTGCTGCCTCGCGGCCCTGGTCGCCCGCGGCTCGGTACCAATCCGCGGCCGTGGAAAAGTTTTGGTCGACGCCCTCGCCGTCAAAGTAGCAGTTGCCGAGCTCGCGCTTCGGAGGGGGGCGTGGCCCTGGGCGCAGGGTGACAAGATATGATCCGAGATCGATATGGGAGATCGATATGGGATATCGATATGGGAGATCGATATGGGAGATCGATATGGGAGATCGATATGGGAGATCGATATGGGAGATCGATATGGGAGATCGGACGTCAATGATATATCGATAGGGATTTCGATATGGGATATCGGATATCGATTTGGGATATGGTATATCGATATGGTTGTTTACCATGTCGATATGGTCATCCTGGATATCGATATGGGATATGGTCTAATGATATGGGAGATGACAGTACCCTTGCGGTCATCCTCCATATCGATATGGGATATCTTGTCACTCTGCCTGGGCGGCGGACTCGCGGAACAACGCCACCGCTTTCACGTCGTCGCGCTCAACGCCGTCGCCTTCGCGGTGTCGCACCTTCAAGGCCGGGTCGGACATGTGTATTTCTCACTGCGTAACTGTACGCCGTGTCTCCATGAACCCACTGGAAGCATCACCTAAGAAAACTTCAAAGTTGCGGAATTGAAGCTGAATAGGCCGATGTCGGTATATCGCCTGGGTGAATGCCCATGCATAGTTGCAGACAAAGTGTAAGCGCTCGGCGCGGGAAAGCGGGCGCCAGGTTGAATGCCCACACAGAGTTGGTGAGAAAGCGTCAACTCTCGGCGCGGAAAGCGATACACCGAAAGCGGCCTATTGAAGCTGAATTGTCACCTCACGGCGCACTGTCAAACAGTCTGGTGAGTTGGCATGGGAAATGAACTAATACACAACAGAAGTTGTGCCAAAGTGGCCCTGCCGCGAGGTTGTGTTGCGACAGGGCGAAGCCTTTGCCGGTTGCTTCGCGAAGCCACGCCTCGCTACAGGGTCAAGCGAACATTACCCGCCACGTCTCATTGGCGCACATGCTGAACCCTCGTGCCTCTAGTCAGATGGCATCCTATGACGTGGCAAGCAATATCTGCCAGGCCCATTGCTCGCCACGTCGTCGGCACAATTTGTCAAACGCTCGTTTCTTGAGTAAAACCGCATCCTATGACGTGGCGAGCAGTATCTGCCAGGCCCATTGCCCGCCACATCGTTGGCACACATGTGTAACCCTCGTTGCTTGAGTCAAATGGTATTCTATGGCGTGGCGAGCGAATCTGCCAGCGGGGCCCAACCACGCCCTGCACAGCGTCCTGCTCGACGCCGGTGCCGCTGAAGTAGCACTCGGCCAGGCTGTGTGCGGCGGTCCTGTTGCCAGAGTGACAAGACATGATCCGATAGCGATACGGGAGATCGATATATGGGAGATCAATATGGGTGATCGGACATCAATGAGATATCGATATGAACATCGATATGGGTTATGAGATATCGATTTCGGATCCGGTACATCAATATGGTTATCTACCATATCGATATGGGCATCCTGGATATCGGTATGGGATATGGGCTAATGATGTGGGAGATGACAGTATCGATACGGTCATCCTCGATGTCGGTATGGGATATGGGCGAATGATGTGGCAGATGACGGTATCGATATGGTCATCCTGGATATCAATATGGGATATGGGCTGATCATATGGGAGATGACAATCAAGATATGGTCAGCCTGGATATCGATATGGGATATCTTGTCACCCTGCCTGTTGCCCTGGTCGGCCGCCAGGCGGTACCACGCCGCCGCCGCCACACGAGGTATGGACACAACGCGCAGTGTTACAGAGTGACAAGATAGGATCCGATATCGATATGGGAGATCGACATGGGATGTCGATATGGGACATCGGACATCAATGGGATATCGATAGGAATATCGATACGGAATATGGGTCATCCATGTGGGATATGGTATATCGATATGGTTATGTACCATATCAATATGGTCATCCTGGATATCGATATGGGATATGGGCTAATGATGTGGAAGATGACAGTATTGATACAGTCATCTCCCATATCGATATGGGATATCATGTCAGACTGGCAGTGTACCGGCACACTCGCACGAGCTAAGATCGCGCAACGATACTCATCATTCACCAGCAATGAGACAGACACGTCACCGATGGCTTACTCCGAGTATGCACTCAACACACATTGCTAGTAGAACGTGGTGAGATCGCCGTACTGACGTGCATTGACTCGGGTATTCAGACACGCCAACGATGCCTTAGCCCGAGTGTGCAGCTCAAGGACAGCAAATTGCGTAGGCACACTATTGACATCTAGTCAGACACGCCACTGTGCCTTCTTGTCTTGTCCCGAGTGTGCTTCCATACCATGATTCTGCTCCACGCCTTGTTGACCCAGGTGGTAGCAGCGCCCGAGGTCCAAGGGATTACACTCGTCCACTTTTCGGCTCAACGTAAGCGCTTTCTGTGGGATAGGGGGTGCTTTCAGGAGCTGTTTAGGGGGGTTTCTACGGGGTGAAGGGGGTGTTTTAAGTATATTTTGTGTCAGAAACAGCACAGGTCGAGCTGAAAAGTAAACGATTGTAAGCCCCTGCCGAGATCCAGCTGTGCGTGCGCGTCGCCCTGCCGGGCCGATTCGCGGAGCCATGTCAGCGCCTCCACAAGATCTTCCTCCATTCCGTCGCCAATAACTAGGGTCTTGCCATTTCATAGGTTGCTTTCCACGGGGGCAAGGGCAAAAGTCTGGTGCCTCCTCATACACGATGACGCGTCTCTCCTCAGCTAGCTTTCAAACGCGGTGCGAGCGCCTACCAAGTCAGGGACCTTGTGTACGCACGTTTCCCATCTTAACGTTGGGTTGTGTGTCCCTGATACCACGTGAGATACCCGCTTAATACCTCAAAGATCTGAAGTATTTATGCCTAAGTTGCTGAGAGCTACTGTACCATGAAGGCCCTGCCAAGAGAAAGGCACACACCTAGCATGTGTTGCCCTTCTGCGTCGCCACCCACGGCCGATTTCCACAGCCAAACCGCCGCCTCAACGTAGTCCAGCTCCAGGTGGAGGGCCTTTTGGGTGAACGGGTCGTGCCGCAGCTGCTTGGCGAGCGTCAGGCACGCGCTCGGCAGGGGCTTACACTCGTCCACTTTTCAGCTCAAACTCAGTAGTTTCTGACACAAAACACACCCTAAACACTCCCTAAGCACTCCCAAATACCTCTTACTACCTCATACACGCCCCCGAAACAACCCCTTACTTGAGCCGAAAAGTGGACGAGTGTAAGCTCCTGCCGCTGGGGATCCCGGCTTCGGCCGCTTGTCGAGTTGCCATGTTGCACACGTCCAGAAACTGCTCGTAGACGCGCTTCAGCTCCGGGTCCCGCTCAGCCGCCTCCGCGAGGGAGCCGTCCGAGAGCATGCGCCGGATGTTCCTCGCGCTATCATCGTCTGCCATGTCTTCGCTCGAGCTCGCCGCCATATCCCTTCTGCCACTCCTCGCCGCAGGTCGCGCACTTGGTGCGGAGCAGTATATGCGTGTGGTATGCGCGGTGTGACTTCCTCTCAGCCCTGGCCCCCGTTATCTCGTTGTGGGAGGGGGGGGGGGGGGTGGGGGCAAGGATGAGGTGGGGGAGCGCGGTGCGCGGACGTGTTTTGAGGTGGGCGTCGGCGGGCGCGGCGGGGGGGGGGGGGGTTAGGTGGAACGCGTGCGTGGGAGTGAGGCACGCGACAAGCCGGGCGGGCAGCTGGGTGATTCTCAATCTAGGGTTGCCGTCTTCCCTTGGTTGTTCCGATAAGGACTAATAAAGGTAGCAAATCGACCCCACCCTCTACAGCCTAACAGCGTTTGTCTCATTGTCTGCAGACCTACAGCACCAGAAACCCCCACTCGCAACAGAACCGCGCGCGCAACAGCCGACGAACGCCCCCGCCTGCCCGCCAGAGTACTACCCCCACGCCGACCCTCCCGCCATGCAGTCTCCCGCCGCCGCCGCCTCCCCGCACCGCCTGCTCGTGCGGCTGTCGGGCGCGCTCGCCGCGCTGTCGGAGGGCCGCGCCGAGGGAGCCGCGCTTGTTTCCGAGGAGGAGTTGTTGGGGAGGCCGAGGAAGTCGGGGCTGATAACCTACCCGTCGCCGCTGCTGGGGCGTCTTCTCGAGAGGCTGCCCGAGGTGATCGCGGCGGAGGTCCTGCCGCGGTTGGACCCCGCTGATCGCGCCGTGGTCGCGCAGGTGGGGCGGCCGTGGCTGGCGGCGGTTGTGTCCTCCGGGCTGACGCGCGGGGGGAAGAGGGCAGGGGTGCCGCTGAAGATCACGCATCTCGTGGGTCCGCCGGGCGGCTGGCTTGGGCGAAGGCGAACTGGTGCCCGTGGGTCGCCAGGAACGTGTGCGATCGCTGGTTCGCCGCTCGGGACGGGCGCCGCGCTGCGGTGGGCGCGGGAACACGAGTCGACATGCGCACACGCTGCCGGAGGCGGGCTCGCACCTGGAGATGCTAACGTGGATGCGAGGGAACGGCTGCCCGTGGAACTTAATGAACCCGTTTGTCGCGCCCACGGGCAGTGGTGCTCCCGCGCCCACTGCAGCGCCTCCAGCTGCCCGTACTTAGCGGCAATTGCACAACGCGGTCTCAACGGCCCACGGGCACCCGTTCGCCTATGGGCCCAAGCCATCAGCTGGACGGACCCGACACATTCCTGCAAATTGAGTGGCCGATTTGAGGGGTTATTAACTCAAGCAGGTCGAAGAATCGGCCGGTCGGCTCTGTCGACCGAGACCCGGAATCAGAATCTCGCCACTCAAACCCCATTTTTCTTATAGTAGAAAGGGTCGGCATGCGACGATCGTCGAGATCCAACGCGCTTAGGAGAGTATACAAGCAACCCCATCCATCACAATGCAGTACTGCCAGATACTATGACAAAGTGCGTCAAAGTGTTACGAGCAAAAGCAGATGCGAAAAGCATGGACCAATCACAGGCTCGGATTTGGGTCTGAACGGTTTCATCTGGTCCATGCTTTGTGCTTTTGCTTTTCCTCGTAACACTTTGACACTCTTTCCCATATAGACCTTCATCCAGCCCCGAGGTAATGACAAAATTTAGCGGGGGGGATCCACTAGCGAACAGATCCCCCTTGGCGGCAGCGGAGGACGCGGCGGGTTGGACTTTCGGAGCTTGGATGAAACAGTAATTTATTAGCAACCGCTTCAACCGGCGACCTGGTTGGCGCCCTGCGCCGCGCCGCCCTATTACAACATTAATACTCCGTATCCCTCCTCCCTCAAAACCGTGTGGCCGTCTAGAAAATCAATCGCACCCGTACTCAACCTCAACACAACTTTTATTTGTCTTCCCCTTCATCGAGCCCTAAAGGCGCTCACATGGTGAGCAAAAACCAACCCCATTCGCCATTTCAACACAAAACAACCTCCCTGACCATGAATCTATCGCCCCACTCTGCCACCCATCACCACCCAGGCGCGTCTCGACTAACAGACTAGGAACCCACATGTCTCTCAACACCACATAATGAAACCTCCCTCACTCTCTGGCTGTGCACTGACACCCACTCACACGCACGCTGACACTCCCCGCACTTCACATGCCGAGGACCAGGTTGCGGTGCCCCCAAGCGAACCCCATGATGTAGCGGCGCAAGCTGAATTCTGGCGGCGCAAGCTGAATTTGAAAGCAGAGGTTGAAAGAAGTACATCACACTTTGGGTTCAAGCGCTCAGTTCCAGGCGGTTTCAACTTGGGTTTCATAGG
>Ga0307489_10002032_pt1 | contig 13505 bp, 27 predicted proteins | sample SB12metaG_FD_202247 | JGI IMG/M metagenome (GOLD analysis project Ga0307489, IMG submission 202247) | Sea-ice brine microbial communities from Beaufort Sea near Barrow, Alaska, United States - SB 1.2 | ecosystem: Environmental > Aquatic > Marine > Coastal | place: USA: Alaska | collected... | reverse complement strand
AGCTGAAAAACGATGATGAGTGTTAGCCCCTGCCTCCTCCACTGCCGCGCCCGCCGCAGCCGCTGACACCACCCCCGCCGCCGCCGCCGCGTCTTTGGGTTTGCCGAGCTTGAGGTACGCGTTCACCACGGACCGCAGGTTGAAGGCGCGGTCCGCCAGGTAGGGCCTGGTAGATGTTGCTCACAATGTCATGGTGTGCCGCTTCACTCAACAGGCGGAGGAGAAAGTGCGTTGGAAGACGAGGCGAGCTTAGGGCCAGACGGATGTTGCCTGCACGTCATAGATTGCCGTGTCAATCAAGAGACGAGGATTTAAATTGCGATGGATGACAGGGCCTGGCGGGTGCTACTCGCCGCGTCATAGAGTGCCATGTGACTCAAGTGCGTTGGATGACGTGGCGAGCGATGTCCGCCGGGCCTTGCCTCCAGCACTGGTCCGCCTGGTGTGGCGCGGGCGAAGCGCACTGCGTACTTGACATCGGTGGCGCCAATGTCGGGCACATACAGCACAGATAGTTTCTGGAACCCTGGTACCGTGGGCTCCTTTATGTAGTGGTGCAAGTTGAAATTGAAAGCAAAGTATGAAAGCGGTTCATCATGTCATACCTATTGACCTATAGCTCCAAGCGCTGAAACCAGGCGCTTCAAACCAGGGTCGACCTGCACCGCTCTGCCTTAATGAGCGCCTTGGTGTCCATGGTTTTGGACGGGAAGCTGTACCCGCTGAAGCTGGTGGTGGCCACCCAGTCCCCTTCTAGCCATTCGGGGTACTCCCGCGTGTAGGGTTGGCGTCAGCAAATAAACTGTTCGTTCAGACAGGCTGCTCTTTCCTCTCTCTCTCGTCTATTTCCTGTCTCACCTCCCACCTTTCTCCTATCTCCTCAGCGGTCTCTTCTCTCTTCACTCTCCTCTCTCATCTCTCCTCGCCCCGCTCGCCTCTCTCCTCCCTCCTCTTTCCAGAAGGTGCCATCCACATTCTCTGTTCGGACATTTCGGTGCTAACCCCTCGCCAGCCCCACCTGCGCGCCGGGAATGGTGTTGAAGATGGGCTTCTTCAAGTCCTTGAGCTACGGACAAATGGATAGTGCTCGCCACGTCATCAAGCGCAGCTTTCACCCTCGTTTCTTGAGTGGCATCTTATGACGTGGCGAGCACTATCGATCAGCCGCTACCTTGCTCTCGAGGCGCTCGGAGAGGAGCGGACCGAAGGCGCCGGCGAGCGCGGGTGGCGGTGGCAGGCCGAGGCCGGTCGCGAGCGCGGCAGCGAACATCAGGGAGCGGCGGTTGCCCTCGGGTGCGTGGACCGCGGCTTCGGCGTCGGCCCCGCCTGTCACGCCCTCACTGGCCGCCCCACCACCTGTCACGCCCCTACTGGCAGCCGCAGCCACCCGCCCGCCTGAGTGACGGCCGTGGGGCAGGCGGCCATGACGCCCGTGCTGGCCCCGGGCAGCGGGTCTGGCACCGGCGCCGAGAGGCACGGGGCGAGCGGCGGTCTGCATACCTAGCGTGTATGGGATAGTGCGACGCGATGGGCACTCTTCAACTCTGCTTGTCTGCTACAACCTAGCTTCCTTCTGAGCTCGGCGCGGTATAGGGCGGTGCGCGCTCTGACGGGATGGGATGCTTACAGGCAGATTTAATCGCACTCGTGTACTATCACGGTGTGCGGGGGAGCGCAGCGCCGCGCGAAGAATGGTGTGAGCTGGCATCCGTGCAGCGTGCGTCACGAAACGTTTTACTTTTTTCCTCCCCTTCTATACCAGCATAACACGGTGCCTCGTCAGCGGACAAGTATCCGAGGTTTTGAACGCGCGCGCGCTACAGACGCCGGCACGGGCACCAACCTCGAGGCGCGACGCGTCACGTCTGCAATCTCTGACACCCGGGGGCAGGACTCTGCACATAGCAGGGGTGATGTTCGCCGCTACCGCAGCGCAGGCCAGCACCGTGGCAGTGCCCAGTCATGGTGCCCACCAACGGCCGACCTCCAGAAACACCCGGCCTGGCGCGAAGAGGACCCCGCCGGCGCCGGCGCCACCCGCCGGGGCGAGCCGCCGGGGTTCCCGGTGTCTCCGGCGGCGCGGGAGACTATGTCGCGCCGTCGCCGGGAACGACCAAGCGTCGGGGGTTGACGCTGACCAAGCATCGGGGGTCGACGCGGCGCAAGAGGCTGTTATTCGCCTCGTGCTCGGCGGGTGCTGTGACGCGACCGAGGAACTGACCACCTCGGAGTTGTCCCGGGGCAGGGGCTTACACTCGTTCACTTCTCAGCTCAACTTGAGCGCTTTCTATGGGATAGGGGGTGTACGTAAGGGATTGTGTGGCCCGTGTTGAGGGCGTGTCAGGGGGTGTTCAGGATGTGCAGGGTGTTTCTGTGTGTCAGGCACGAGTTGAGCTTAAAGGTGACCGAGTGTAAGCCCCTGTCCCGGGGGTTTTGCAACAGCGTGCACCTCGTGACGCGGCCGACCGACGGCCCCGTCGTCGTGAAGCTGTATAGCGATTTGTCGCTGCTTCGGACGGAGCCGGAACAGGCAGGGGGGTTATGGAGAACAGTCCAACCAGCACTCGACCGATGTTGAATCTCCTCCTCCTCCTCCACTCGTCTGGGGGCATGAGAACGAGCACTCGACCCACGTTGAGTCCCTTCATGCTCCTCCTCTGTATACTCCGCGGGTATGTATGCGCATTCACACTCAAGATAAGCCGTGCTCCTACCTCGGTGGAGTGCTAGCTTCCAATGACCCTCCTGCCCTACTCCTCCGCGCGTCTGTATGAGGTTTCCACACCCAAGGTGAGCCGCGCTCCGACCTCGGTTGAGTGCTTGTTCTCAATGACCCTGTTGCCAGAGGGGGGTGATCGACGCGAGCGCAAGCGACGCGGGGCTCGGGCCTCTGGTGGTCGCCAGCACCGACGAGGTGGAGACTGTTGGATAGTGCTCGCCACGTCATAGAGTGCCGTTGCTCAATGAATGAGGGTTCGAAATGCGTTTGATGACGTGGCACACACTATCCATCAGTCCCTACAACGAGGGTATAGCGCACTCGTTTTTTCAGGGGCGTGTGTTGGAGGAGAGCGATATGCACAGTCGCGCGGACGTGGGGGAGGCGGCCGCGCGGCTGGTTGCGGGCTTCCACGCGCTGCCGGTAGGGCGGTGCAGGTCGACCCTGGGTTGACGGCGCTTGGTTTCAGCGCTTGACGCCAGAATATGATACACCGCTTTCAAATTTGTTTTCTGTTCAACTTGCGCCACTTCAACCCGGTGCCGCCTGAGTTTGACGCGTCACAACCGCTGTTGTGGAAATGGTTTGACCGCATGCTGGATGAGATTAGCAGGTCAAACCTGGACGCGCTACCGGCATCGGTGAGCCTTCCGGCGTTGCGGGCCGAGGTGAGCAGGATGGCGGACGCGGTGAGGTGCGCGGAGGGCGGTGGGTTGCAAATTGTGCTCGCGCACGGTAAGGCCTGGCATATATTCCTGGCCACTTCATCTTACCCTCCTTGGGCCCTCATCTCTTGAGTCAGAGGGCACCCTATGACGTGTCAAGGACTATCCGCCTGTCCCTCACGCACGGGGATCTGAAACCCACCAACCTGATGCTGCTGGGCGAGGACCCGGTGGAGGTAGGGACTGATGGATAGAGCTTGCCACATCCTAGGCTGCCATTTCATCGAAGCACCGAAGGTTCACAATGTGTTTGATGAAGTGGCGAGCACTATCTATCAGTCCCTAGGTGACGGTGAAGCTGATCGACCTGGAGCTGTCGGGGCCCAATTACCGCGGCTACGACTTGATGAAACTGTTCCGGACCAACACGGAAACCTACTCGGAGGAGAGGTTCGCTGCGGTAAGGCCTGGCGGATATTGGTCGCCACGTCATTCAACGGCACTTTCATCCCTCGTTTATTGATTCAAATGGCAACTTATGACGTGGCGAGCAATATCTGCCTGGCCTCAGTTGTGGTTTCTCGCCGAGTACTGTAAGGCGGCGCACCTAGGCGAGGCGGTACATCGTGAGATCGAGGCGGAGACAAAGCTGTTCGAGCCTCTGACGTGGCTGGAGGTAGGGTCTGATGGATAGTGATCGCCTGGTCATCAAACGCTTTGTGTAACCTCCTTTTTTGAGTTATATGGCATCCTATGACGTGGCGTGCGCCATGTATCAGTCCCTGACCGGAGGCGGCGGTGTTCTTTGCGCTGGTCGTGACGCTGGGGCCCGGCTGCGGTAGGGCCTAGCGGATTTTATTCATGTTGCCTGCCACATCACCCAACTCACTTTGAACCCACATCCCTTGTGATACAAGGTTCCTCTTATGTCCCCCATGTTCCGCGTGTCCACCGGGTTGGGGTCTGGGCTGATGCCTTCCGCTGTCAGCCACAACTCGCTGGTGCCGATGCCCTGCCACGACTCACAAATGACGTGGCGGGCTACCCGATAGACTGTAGGGTCTGTCCGCTCGAAACGGCGGAGGAGGTTGGTCAATGCTCACCATGCGAAGCGCCTTGTGGCTCGATGAACTCGAATAAATACACAATGACGTGGCAAGCAATATCCGTCAGTCTCTAGGCTCCGGAGGTCCGGACGGGGACACCTCGCGATGGGTGGAGTTGCTGGAGGACCGGTGGGACAGGTATCTGGCGCAGCGGTGGAAAGTGGAGTGGCACTTAGCCGAGCTAGCGCAGCTGCGGCAGAATGTTTGTTGAGCCCAACCAGCAGACGTCAATTAGCTACTGTAGCGGCGGGTTCGTCGCGTTGTGAATTTCCTGAGGGGACGTTGTTTAGCTAGAAGGTCCGTCAAGGCGGGCCGCGTAGGACTTTCTGGATCTTTATGTGAGAATTCGTTGCGTCGATATATGTCACCATGATGGACTAGAGGACCGCTCATATCGCAACGCACCTTCGAGGATCATTTAGGGCGTAGGGCGGCGCGCGTGCGCGTTGCAGTGCGCTTAGGGAGAGAGACGCTTCTGCGTGTATAAGTAGGCACCTGGCTTTCGCCCTGCCCCCCGTGTGGATTCCCGCGCGTTTAGGGTTATGAACCCTAAACCTATAAATGAGAAGCGAGAGGTGTTTCTTGGAGAGGTTGGAGCGCGGAACTTGGAGAGGACAGGTTGACCACCCGCACGTGAGGTGCCACAACCCCCGCCGCCCGTCTCCATCGCCCGTCTTGCCGCCGCGGCCTGTGACAGCATGGACGGCAGGAAGATACTGGCGAGCATGGACAAGTATAACCCACAGGCACCGCCGCCGCGGCATAGCCAGCCGCCGCCGGGGCTAGGGTTCGCGAGTATGCCGTCTTTGTTTTGGAACGGCGTCGGCTCCCTCCTTTCTAACTCGCCTCGACCCTTGCCTGCTGAACGGTCCCACGAAACGCTGCCGCACTCTCCGCAGCAAATACTGCTGGTTCCGCCGCCGCGTGCCGCTGCCGCCGCCCCGACTTCCCCCCACGGAGCCCCGCCCCGCCCCCCGGCGTCCCCCAGCCCCAGGTGCGCTTCGATAGTTCCCTTTTCCGATAGTTGTTGCCCTTCCGATTATTTTCTCGGTGCTTTCGCGGCACCCACGGTGCGCACCAACCCTCAACCCCCCAACCCCCAATTCCTTGCCCCAACCTCCGCACCCACGAGTTACCCGCACGGGCGGGTCGCCCAGACGTGTCAGAAACCCGGCGCGTGGCGTTTAGACGAGCCGTTCGCGAGTAGTGCCCTCGTGGGCTGGGCGCTACTCAGGTACCGACAGCAAGACGTCTCCTGCGGTCACAGTCGGTCATCCCCTACCCGCGCGGAGCGCTACGCAGTGGAAGGGGTCAACCGGCTGACGAGTTCGCCCCGACTTCGCCCCATCGCAGAGCCGATGTTGAAGCGGGTGCCGTGGGGCGTCGCGCTGCCCCACTCCACGAGCGCCGGGCAGATGCGATGAAATCCACAACTCTGTACTGGGAGAACCACAAGTTGTTGGAGGACCAGTGCTTGGAGGATGGGTTCTACGATCCGGGCGGGGTGGTCATTGACTTGAGATTGAACGACGTTGAATATCATCCCCATCCTCCGCACGTATGAATGAGCATTCACCATGAAGGTAGGTCATGCTCCGATATCGGTTCGAGTGGTTGTTCTCGATGACCCTCCAGCCGGGGCGCCGGGGCGTCAACTCCTCCCTGATGGACCAGCTGAAGCGCGCGCGCGTAGACGGCGGCCGCGAGGTGATTGTGCTGGACCGGGGCGAGGACGCGAAGCTCAAAGCGTTTGTGTCAACGGTGAAGGCTGCCCTGAAGAACATCACCGACGAGCGCGCGCGCGCAAAGAGTCTCGCGGTGCTCGTGGCTGATCGACTCGGCGGGGTCCGAGATGACATTGTGGCGGCCTGCGAGGCAGGGGCTTACACTCGCCCGCGTTTCAGCTCAACTTAAACCGTTCTGGTCAGTGAGCCGTTTCGCATCCAGTTTGTGACGAGTAATGACCCGTCTATCTACATCAGGTACCCAACGTGTCCCACGAAAAGTGCTTTCGTTGAGCTGAGATGTGAACGAGAATAAGCCCCTGTTCCGAGGCGGACGTCGCGCGCGTGGGCACGAAGGTGCTGCGCATCGGCGAGCTGCGGGTGGGCGTCTGCCGCCATCGCGCGCTGCTGTACAAGTACTGCGCGGACCGCACGGGGCAGGGTCTGTCAGATATTCGCTCGCCACGTCACAGGATGCCATTAATCTCAAGAAATGAGGGTTCAAATGCGTTGAATGACGTGGCGAGCAATATCTACCGGGCCCTAACGCAGGGTTGAGCTGCCGGCTGGTGCGTGGTGACTACGGCCGAGGTGCGACGGGAGGCGCACACGCGTGGAACGTGGTGATTATGTACGGGCAGGAGTGGTTGTGCGACGTGATGCACCGACCTGGGGTGCTGTACGAAGAGGGCTCGGAGGTAGCGGAGCTGTACAAGCGCCTGCCGCAGCGCAGAGGGCAAGACTCTGGCGGGGGCGCGGGCATGGCGAGCATACAGCCCCTGCGTACCAGCACAGCTTTCGACCACCTGTCTGCGTACGAGGTGCCGCCTGGGGACCTCGCGCCGTGCCTTGATTCGGCCGATAATCCGTGCGTGCTCGGGAAGGGCGGTTTCGGAGTGGTGGTCAAGGCGAGGTTGCTTGGCCACAATGGTTTCGTCGCCGTCAAGCGCGTGCGCGACGATCTCGCCTCGCCGGATATGATGGCTGAGTTCAAGAAAGAGGTGCTCGTCCTCTTCAGCCTGCGCCATGCGCATGTGGCAGGGCCTTACACTCGTCCACGTTTCAGCTCCACTTAAGCACCTTTTTGTCAATCGTCCACTTTTAAGCTCAACCTGAGCCGTTTCAGTCACTGAAATCACCCACAAAGAGTGCTCACGGTGAGCTCAAAAGTGGACGAGTGTAAGCCCCTGGCACGTGGTGGACGCGCTGGGCTTCTCGTCGCGCCCGGATGACATGTTCCTCGCGCTGGAGTACATGCGGGGCGGGTCCCTGCACGACGCGCTGCACAAACGCGGAGATGCATCCTGGCTGAGGTGGGACGCGGCCGGGAAGCGCGCGTTGGAGCACGTGGCGGCTGCCCTGTACTACCTGCACACGCGGAGCCCCCCGCTGGTTCACTTGGACGTCAAGAGCGCCAATGTGCTTCTGTCAGCCGTCGGAGACCCCAATGTCACGGCGAAGCTCTCAGACCTCGGTAGGGGGGTGCCGGTTGACAGCATCAAGACCCGTGTTGAAAGCGCCTATGGTTTAAGCGCTTGAAAAAACGAATATCACGAACCGCTTTCACTCATTGCCTTTAAATTACACTCGCGCCGCTACGCCTCGGGTCGATTAAGGCTCAAATGTTGACTGTGGTTTCGGTGCCGAAGGCGGGATTCACCATGCCATACGCTGCGCCGGAGGTTTTGGAGGTACTTTTTGGCTTAAGGCAGGCTACCAAGCTAGACGTGAAGGCCGACGTGTATGCGTGGGGCCGCCTGATGTGGGAGGTGATGCGCGGAAGGTGTCCGGGCATGGGGTACCTCGAACTACCCGCTGGGGCGCCCGCCAACGCGGTGCGCCTGTACGAGCGGTGCGTGCGCGATAGTGATGCTGCTTGAGCTTGAGGATGCCGGCGGCGGCTGTGCTGGATCGGACGCCTATGTGCTCCGGGCATGGCGAGCGGAGTGCCCCGAGCTCGAGCTGTAGGTGGCATCCCGTGCACGGGGACGAGAGTGGGGTTGCGAATCAATAGCTACAATCATTAAATCCCCATCACCTTTTGATAAATACTCTCCCAAACATTCAAATAATGTCCTGGGCGTTTGTCCGCCGTCTCACACCCATCACTACACCCATCCCAGCGTCGCGTAGGCGAAAACCGTGTTCCTCACCGCCGTGGCGTTCATACCGGGACTCACCCGCACCATTGTAGCCTCAAGCACCGCCTGCGCCTCAGCCCCCGGCAGCATGCGTCGAAATACTCTGACAGCCGCGGCAACGCGTTTAGACACTGCTTAGAGACAAGCATTCATTAACGGGTTCGTCGAGGCGGGCGGCGGAGGACTTTCTTTCCGAGAATGTTTCAGATTTTTATTATTTTGTTTGTTTATTTTGATATTTGCCACCCACAAGGATGGACGGCACTCACTGATCATGCAGCAGCAGTCTTGAAGATCGAGTTGCCATAAACGAGTGGCCGGCAGCCCTCCTCGAGGAGAGCGAGATGTGCTTTACCAGCGGGAGCCGCCGCCGCCGCCACCACCGCCGCCACCACGGTCGTCACGGCGAGGGGCGTCGCGGGAGTCACGAGGAGGCCCGTCGCGGGACTGGTAAGAGTCACCGCCGCCGCGCCGGTCACCGCCGCCGTCGCGATCATCACGCCTGTCACCGCCGCCACCGCCACCGCCGTAACGATCGCCGCCGCCGCCGCCGCGCGGCTCGTACCGGTCGCCGCCACCGCCACCGCCGCGATCGTCTCCTCCGCGGCGCGGCTCGTAGCGGTCGCCCCCACGGGACGGCTCGTCCCGACGAGGGGCGCCGTAACGGTCGCCACCACCGCCACCGCGGTCGTCGCCGCCGCGGCGGGGCTGGTAGGCACCCGAACCGCCACCACCGCCGCCGCCCCGGTCGTCGCGACGATCGTCGTCTCGACGGTCGCCACCGCCGCCGCGGCTGGGCTGGAAAGCGCGGGGCGCCTCCCGCCAGGGGCTTACACTCGTCCACTTCTCAGCTCAACTTGAGCCGCTTCTGACATAAAATACACCCTAGACGCCCCTTTATGCCCCCTAACACACCCTACATACCCCCTAGACAACCCCTGAATGTACTCCCTATCCCGCAGAAAGCGCTCAAGTTGAGCTGAAAAGTGGACGAGTGTAAGCCCCTGCCTCCCGCTCGGCGCGCTGCCGCTCGTCCCGCTCCTGCTTCTCGGCCTCGCGACGACGGTCCGCCTCGGCCGCATCCGTCTCAGGGCAGGGACTGATGAACAATGCTCGCCACGTCATAGGACGCCATGTAACTCAATAAACGAAGGTTTAAAACGGGTTGGATGACAGAGCATGGAGCAGACATTGATCGCCATGTCACAGAATGCCATGATTTCAAGACAAAGGGGGTTCTAATTGCGCGTGTTGACGTGGCGAGCACGATCCAGGTTCCTACCTCGCGCTTCTCGCGGGCAGCCGCCTCGCGACGCTCCGTCTCCGCTTCCTCGGCCGCGGCCTTAGCCTCCTCCTCGATCAGCGTCAGGCGGCGCACGTACTCGCGGCGGCGGGCCGTCTCGCGCTGCGCCTTGCGGGAGGGTCGCTGATAATATGCAGTCATTGAGAACAAGCACTCGACGAAGATTGGAGCATGGTTCACCATCAGGATGAATGCTCACAGACTTGGAGGACGGGAATCGGAGGATGAGGAGGAGGAGGAGGAGGAGGAGGAGGAGGAGGAGGTGGAGGAGGAGGAGGAGGAGGAGGTGGAGGAGGCGGATTCAGAGGAGGGGGAGGATACAGGAGGACGAGGAGGAGGACGAGGAGGAAGAGGAGGGCGTCGAGGAGGAGGTAGAGGAGAGGCTGGGAGAGGAGGAGAAGGATGAGGAGGAGGAAGGAGGAAGGGGAGGAGGAGGTGGCGCGCTCAACAACCCCCTGCCTTGCGCAGCGCCTTCATCTCGGCGACGCGCTCCTCGCGCGCCAGGGCCAAGGCAGCGAACTCCTCGGAGCGGCGGGACATGATCTGCTCCTTCAACCCCTCCTTGTCGGCGCTCATCTTGGACAGGCGCTTCTTCTCCTCCACGTTGACCTCCCAGGTCTTCTTGTGCTTCTCCGCGTTGGCAATGTGCATCTCCTTGTGGTACTGCTCGTCCTCCACCATCTTCACCGAGCAGCAGGGTCATTGAGAACCAGCATTCGAACCAGGTTTAGAGCATAACTCGGTACATCGATTCGTCGGTCGAGTGCTCGTTCTTACAGAGGAGAGGAGGAGGAGAGGAGGAGGAGGAGAGGAGGATGAGAGGAGGAGGAGGAGGAGCGTAGAGGGTCGGGAATGAGATGAAAGGAGGAGGAGAAGCGAGGAGACAAGGAAGGACGAGAGTGAAGAGGGAGAGGAGAGGAGGAGGTAACCAACCCTGCCTTGTAGGCGGCCTGGATGAGCGGCACCTCCTCCTCGCGCTTGGCGCGCTCCAGGTGGTCCATCTTCTTGGCCGTGCTCGTCAGCTTGCGCTCCATGTCCTGCCGCTCCTTGATCTGCTCGCGGATCGCGTCCTCCATCAGGCTGCGCTTGTCCAGCTTCTAGGGACTCATGGATAGTGCTCGCCACGTCATAGGATATCAATTAACTCCAGAAACGAAGGAGGTGGAGGAGGAGGAGGAGGAGGAGGAGGAGGAGGAAGAGGAAGAGGAGGAGGACGGGGGGGAGGCGGAGGAGGCAAAGGTTGCGACGGAGGAGGAGGAGGGGGAAAAGGAGTGAGGAAGTGGTTGAGGAGGGTGAGGAGGGACAGGAGGGGAATGTAGAGGAGGCAGATGAGGAGCAGAAGAAGGGAGAGACGAAGCGTTTTCGTTGCATGACGTGGCGCGCACTATCCATCAATCCCTGCCAGCTTCTGCCCCTCCTCGAGCTTGATGGGCTTGCCCTTCTTACCCTTGCCGACGTTGCGCTTCTCCGCCTCGGCCATCATGGCGAGCGCCTCCTGCTTCTCCTTCTCGTCCATCTCATTGCGGATGCGGGTCTCCTCGCGCGACCGCGCCTCCTCCGCCTGCCGCTTCGCCTCGGCCTCCGCCTTCTTGCGCTGGGTCGCCACGCGCAGGTCCTCCTCTGCCTTCTCGTGCTCCTGCACCCAGGGACTGATGAACAGTGCTTGCCACGTCATAGGATGTCATCTAACTCAATAACTGGCGGATAGCGCGCCACGTCATAGGATGTCATTTGACTCTCAATATCGATGGATAGTGCTCGCCACGTCATACGATATCATTTGACTCTAGAAACGAGGAAAAAACTGCGTCTGATGCGTGGCAAGCACTTTCCATCAGTCGATAGTCCTCGCCATGTCATAGGATGTCATTTGACTCAAGAAACGAGGGGGGTCAAGCACGCGTCTAGTAAGTGGCGAGCACTATCCATCAGTCCATGCCTGCACAACACGCTCCTGCTCCTCCTTGCGGCGCTCGATGATGACCTTGCGCGCCAGCGCCAGGCGGTGCTCGCTCTCGATCTTCTCCAGCAGGTCCTCCGTGGAGGACGCGGAGGGCGTGGCGAGGGCCGCGGGCGCCGCGTCGGGGTACATCATCTTGACCCCGGTACGAAGCTTCTGAGCCATCAAGACAAGGTGGTTCTTGATGCTCTCGCTCTCCAGCGCCTCGCCCTGATTGTAGCGGCGCAGGTTGATTTGAAAGAAAGGTTTGGCAACGATTCCTCAAAGTTTAGCGTCAAGTGCTGAATCCAAGCGCCGTCAACCCCGGTCAAGGAAGAGCAGGACGAGGAGTAGGAGGAGGCGGAGGAGGAGGTGGAGGAGGAGGAGGAGGAGGAAGAGGAGGAGGAGGAAGAATCTGGGGTCAAGCTGCACCGCCCTGCCTCGAAGCGCACGCACTTGTTCTGGTGGTCTAGGCGCACGGACACAGCGGAGCCCTTAGTGGCGTCCACGAGGATGCGCTCCACCTGGGAGAACTCCAGGAAAGGCACCATCTGCTGCAGCGTCTCCAGCTTCATGGTCTGGTACACCTGGGTACAGGGGCTTACACTCCTGTACTGCTCGGCTTGACTGTGAGCACTGCTTGTTGGATATGCTGGGTGGTTTGAGGGTCTCGGGCGGGGTGGGAGGGGGGAGGATGTAAGGGTATGAGCCGGGAGGTAAGCGGAGGTGACACGAGGTGGCAAGATGTGGCAGGAGGAGAGGGTTACAGGAGGAGGTGAGAGGAAGCCAGAAGAGGTGAGAGGAGGAGGTGAGAGGAGGCGTTACGAGGTGGTGAGAGGAGGTAAGAGGAGGTGAGAGGATGAGGTGAGAAGAGGCGGCGAGAGGAGGCGAGAGCATGAGGTGAGAGGAGGAGGGAGAGCAGGCACGAGGCGGTGATAGGAGGCCCTGCCTGGGAGGACTGCTGCAGCATGCGCAGCACGGCGAGGCTGCGCATGCGGGGCAGGAACTCGTCGAAGTTCACCGTCGCTACGGGGGAAGCCGCGGACAGCACCAGGGGCTCTGCGCTCAGCGCGCTGAACACCTTCTCCTTGTTGCAGGGACTGGTGTATATGCTCGCCACGTCATGGCATGCCATGGAGGACGACAAGGAGGAGAGGGAGGAGGGGGAAGAGGGGAGAGGGGGGGAGGGGCGAGAAGGAGGAGGAGGAGGTGCGGGGGGGAGGAGAAGAGGAGGGGGAGGAGAAATAGCAAGAGCCGGTGAGGGGTGGAGTTTAGCAAGGGTTCACGATGCGTGTGATGACGTAGCGAGCACTACACATTAGTCCCTACCGTGTGCTTGCACAAGTCCAGAGGGTGGAACTCTTTCTCAAAGAGCGCGTACATCTGGCGCGTCTCCTTGGATACCAGGGACAGGATGCCCTGGCAGGAGGGTCGTTGAATAGCAGCACTCGACCGAGATCAGAGCATGACTTACCTTCAGGGTCAATGCTCCTACAGACACACTGGCTCGGCTTGGACTGGCGGCGCAGGAGGAGGAAGAGAAGGAGAAGGGGTAGAGGGAGGAGGATGAGGAGGAGGAGGAGGAGGAGGAGGAGGAGGAGGAGGAGGAGGAGGAGGAGGAGGAGGAGGAGGAGGAGTATGAGGAGGAGGATGAGGAGGAGGAGGAGGAGGAGGAGCAGGAGGAGGAGGGGGGAGGACGGGGAGGAGGAGCAGGAGGAGGAGGAAGAGGAGGTGGAGGAGGAGGAGGTGTAGGGAGGATGAGGGAGGAGGAGGATGGAGGAGGGAGGAGGAGGGAGGAGGGAGAAGGGAGGAGGGTAAAGGTACAGAGGAGGAGAAAGTCAACGACGGTCGAGGGCTTGTTATCGATAACCACCCTGCCTCCACCATCTTCACCTTGTACGCGGCCTG
>Ga0307489_10002031_pt1 | contig 13510 bp, 14 predicted proteins | sample SB12metaG_FD_202247 | JGI IMG/M metagenome (GOLD analysis project Ga0307489, IMG submission 202247) | Sea-ice brine microbial communities from Beaufort Sea near Barrow, Alaska, United States - SB 1.2 | ecosystem: Environmental > Aquatic > Marine > Coastal | place: USA: Alaska | collected... | reverse complement strand
GCCAAAAGGTGTAGATTGGAATGACCTTGTTAACTTTGAACAAGAGGATAATACAACAGGCAGTCAAGAGTTAGCCTGTGTGGGTGGTACATGTGAAATAGTGTAGTTAGCCAACACTTATATGTACGTTAAAGTGTTTCTTATAGTTTACAATGTATACTGTAGTATACAAAAGCCCCCTAGGAGAGAAACCTAAGGGGCTTTTTGTTACTCTTGTGGTATCAAGGCTCCAGTAGTTAAGCCCATAACTTTAAAAGCGTCTTCCTTACCCAATAAACTTATTATAACACCTTTAGAAAGTTCTTCACCTTTGGCTAATTTACTATTAGCTTCTTTAACTATAGCTATCTTTTTAGAGATATTTTCTGGACTTAATTGGCCTTTAACTGCTTTACCAAGAAGAAGATAAAAAGCAGCACCTGTTACTGTAGGACTTTTAGCTGTAGAAATTTCACCGCCTCTAATAGCTAAAGATGTAGCACCTTCTGAACCTTGTATTCCTTTACTCATTAGGTCTATTTCATTAGCTAATGTTCTAATTTTATTACCTTGTTCTTTTCCTACAATAGCCTTAAACGTATCCGCAAACTTCTCATTATTCATATTCTTAATAAAGTTTAACCCATCTTGTGAAGTCCCAGTAGGGAATAAACCGTTTAAGTACTCTCTTTCAATAGACTGAAACAAATCTTGCCCTTCAATGTCTTTACCTAAAGACTTAGCCCTATTAATTAACTTATTCAACTGAGAAACACTGGTTCTTTCTCCGTTTTTTACTAAAAACTCACCTATCTGAGCAGGGTTGCCTTTATTTACAGCCTTAACTATCCAATCTCCATGTATGTCTTTAATACCTTCTCTATAAAGATCACTAACCTGCTTATACTTTTCGTTTAACACTGGGTTAAATTGTTGTGCAGTGGTATCCATAGATTTACTTAAATTATCAATAGCTTTGTTAATTAAACCTTCAGCTTTAGAGCTTTTCTCTCCCACAGAAGCAGCAGCATCTCTTTGCATAGCTTTTAGTGTTGACAGTTCTAAGTGAGCTTCTGCAAAAGACATTTCATCGCGCATACTAACTAATTTGTCTGCTATTTTCCTATGTGCGCCTAAAATACCTGATTCTCCAGTTCTTTTAGTTAGCTCGTTAAGAGCAGAAGTTCCTAACTTTCTAGTAGATTCTGGCCTAATTAATTTTTTATGTCTTTTAAGTTGATTATTAAGATTACCTGCGGCTGCTTTAAGAATGTTTTTAGCTTTAGGGTCTGTATACTGTTGGGACAAGCTCCTAAGTCTGTTAATTGTTTTTGTAGTTTCAGAAGGAGAGAGCTTATTGTTTAATTTAGATATAAGTTCAACAGCACTTTTTATGTCAGAAGAGGAAGGCGAGGCTTTCATTGCTCTTAAAGCGTTATTTTTAACAGTACCTGTTCCTAAAAAAACTGAACCTTCTTTATCAATAGCTCTGTATAGAGGAGCAGCTTTAGCTGTTAGAGCTTTATCAGCATCTTTAACTAAACCTTGAACAGCCAGACCTAACTCATCTCTAGTTAGTCCTTTACTTAACTGTCCTGTTAATATTTCTTCAAAAGAGTCTTTAATGAAGTTTTCTTGTCCTTTAATAATTGATTGATACTCACCGCTTAAAAAGGCAGAACTTGCTGCATAATCTTGTGCAAGAGAAGCACCTTTAAACTCAGGAACAGCTTGTTGAGGAAGTAGTTTTTCTCCTCTCCTCGTCAGTTTAGTGTTTAAAACTTCAATTTGTTCTAGTTCTTCTTTTCTCTTACCTAAGTTTTTTTGTATAATTTTTACTTGTTCCTCAGCAACATTTCCTTCTTTTACTATATTTTCAAGGGTTGTGTCCCCTCTTTGTATGGCTAATGCTGCTCTCGCAGCTTCTGTCTCATTACCGCCTTTAATATAATCAGGAGAAAACATTTTGTCAAAAGGAGACCATACTTTAGAAAGAGCTTTACCTACTATGTTAAAACCTGCACCAAAAACAGCATCAGTGGCCGCAGCATAAATAGCCTCTTCACCTGCTTTTTCTACGTTAAAGTCTCTATCTTCTACATAAGACTCCCCTACTTCTCCTAAAAAATAACCAACACCTGCACCTATTGCTCCTCCGGCTAAAGTACCAAGAGGGCCAAAAGCGGTTCCATAAGCTGCTCCTGCATAAGCACCTCCAAGTCCCCCACCTAACTCTCCTATTAAAGAAAGATAGTCAGCGTTTGTGTTATAATCTTTATTATAGTCTTCTTCTGTAGCAAGCCCTTCTTGCAATGCGTACATTTTAAGATCGTTTGAAGAAAAATCATCAGGAACTCCTGTGACAATCTGACCATTAGGTAGTTTTCTATCTGCCATTTTAATATTCCTAGACTTTATTTATTTCTAAAAGCTTCTGCCGTGCTTAAAGCAGAGGATGAGGGCGTAACAAAAGATGGGGCTTGCTGCTGCATCGCCTGTTGTAAGAGTGCTGCTTTGTCCGCATCAAACTCAACATCAGGCAAAGGTAAGTCATATGTTAAGTTAAACTCTTTAGCAACTAAATCGGCATAGCCGTCTTCCTCAATTAAGTTTCTCCATGACTTAGAAAAACCTGATAAATTTCCCCTGTTCTCGTTTAGATAGTCAGCTTTATATTCATTTCTTTTAGTTGCAAAAGCTGATAATTTAGCCTGTAACTTTAAAAACTCTTTAATTTCACCGGCACTCCAAGAGGAGTCAGGGAAACCTTTTCTAATTAAATCAATATCTCTATCAGAAGCAACTCCCGGAGGCAGATTACCTATGATTCCTGTATTTACTAAATTGTCAAACTCAGTTTTTAAAGAATCTACAGCGGTTTGACCACCCACAAACTTTTTAAACGCTCCAAAAGTACTACCTAATGCTCCTCCTAAAGGGTTTTCTTCGTTGTAACGATCAAGAAGTCTTAAAGCTTGTCTTGATTCTCCTGCTGACTTTGTAGCAGCGTCTTCAGCTAATGCAATACGCTCTATATCATCATTTAACAGTTTACGTTCGCCTGTTCTTACATCTTCTAATCTTTTCTCTTCTAACTCTAAACGCTTGTTTTGTCTTTCGCTTTCTAAGTTATACCGTCTTAATGACTCTGCTTTATCTTCATCTCTTTGGCTTTTATCTAAAGTTAGCTTTGCTTCTTTATCTTGCATGTTTTTAATCATAGAAGCAGTCTTAGCTGCCCCTGTCCTATCACCACGTATCTGCTGTATTTTAGCTAGTGTAGTCAAACCTTCAACAGTGTTTAAATCTAACTTAGCTTCAGCAGCAGCCAATCTTTCTTGATCTGAAGGTGCGCCACCACGCACAGCTCTACCTAAGCCTTCGCTTACACGCCTATTTTGCTGTGCGCCAAAGGCTCCCCGAAAGTTAGGAGACCCTGCTACAGGCTGTTGCATTACAGGTTGCTGTCCGCTACTGACACCAGTTAGCATACGCATTAAATCTTGATTAGCCATTATTAATTACCTTTTTAAGTCTTTTGTTGTTTTTATCAGTCAAATAAACCACCTAGCCATCCACCTAGTTGACCAAACAAGCCGCTATCACCACCTGAACCGCCTAAAGTAATACCAAGTTCAGCAGCTTTTAATTGGTCTTGGAAAGAAGGCGTTTGACCAAACAGACTACCCAACAAAGCTGACTGCTGTCCTAGTCTTAACTGATTAGCCATGTCTTCTGCTTGCATACGTCCTTCTAGTCCAGACTGTTGTAGCTGAGAACCTAGCTCTGTACCAGTTCTACGTCCAATATCTGCATATCCTGCAGGTACTGAACTTCCTTGCAACATAGCTAATGCTTGCTGTTGTGGAGAGTAACCTGCCTGTAGTAACCCCTGTCCTCCGGCTAAAGCTTGCTGTTGCTCTGCTAAAGCTTGCTGTCTTGCCCTTATATTGGCACCACCCATTGCTTCCTGACGAGCAGTTTCCTGTGCTAATAGTTCAGGAGAAGCACCGCCATAAGCATTAGACTGCATACCTAAACGTCCCTGAGAAAGCATACGTTCTTCGGTAGCTAAACGCTGACGTTCTTCTTCAGGCCGCTGAGTAGCCCTTAATTGCTCGTAGATAGCTGATTGCTGTGCCGCAGGGTCTTGGCCCACTTGTCCAAATAAACCTGCTGCTTGGCCCATTAGCTGTTGTTGTAGAGCCTGTTGCTCAGGAGAAAGGTTAATACCATAACCACCCTCAGCAGTTGTGCCTACATTAGCTAAACCGCTAGTTACAGTATAAGGTTTAAACTCAGAACCTGTTTGAGCTTTATCTGCTAATAAACCAAACTGGTCTTGTCTTTCACGACCATACTGTTGTAGTTGATCTATGTTTTTTTGTCCAAGGATGTATTCACCACCTGTCTTAAACAAGTCGTTATAACCACCCCCTAGTAAAGTATCAAAAAAGCCCGCCATTAGTAAGTTCCTCCAGTAATTGTGTTAGCCGTTAATGTGCCTGTAACAGTTACTGTAGGGGCTGTGACTGTTCCTGTAAATGTTGGTTCAGCTGTGTTGGCTTTAGTAGCACTAGCTATGGCAATGTTATTAAATTCTGTGTCAATTTCAGCACCTTTAACAATCTTGTTCGCATCACCCGAACTGAGAGAGTCTTTAGTCGCAAAGTTAGTAGTCTTTGTATAGTTGGACATTAAATGAGTCTCCCTAGTAGAGCGTGTATGTCAATTTTTTGAATGGAAAAGGCTGAACCGTTAAGCTCAGATTCAATACCAATAGTCACTACTTCACCGCTACCACTAGTGTTGACTTTTGGTGTGTTAATTACAGCAGAGGCTGTATATTCTGCGGTTGTATTGTATTCTGAAATACCATATTCCCCTGCATTACTTGTGCCTGTTAAACTAAACACTTGTTTAGTATAGTTAGTACTATAGTCATAACCCCAACTTAAAGTAGAGTTAGTATTCTGACCACCAATAACAGTAATGTTAAACTTCTTTAAAAACTTTAAGTTAGAAGAGTTACCAAAGTCCATTGGATTACTAAAGTAACGCATCTGATACTTATTTGTTCCGTCTAAATAACCATTATACTTGACTATCCCTGAAACAAGACCAAAGTATATTGAACCATCCTCAAGCACTTCCATAGACAAAGGCAAAAGACTAGACCACGTTGTTGCTCGTTGTGACCCATCTTCCAAAGGAGACCGCATGTCAAAACAAAACACTAAGTTACTATCCGGTAATGTTAAAAGATAAAATGCTTCATCTGCGCTGTATATAGACTTAATAGCATTATTTTGTAAAGGTACTAAATGCATTAAATCAGTACGAACATTCTTACTAATGTCACGCATGGGCATAGACTTTTCTTGTATAGTCCTACCAAAACTACGCACACCTGAGTCCGACAAGAATAAAATATCAGTCCCTGTTTGCTGTACTGAGTCACGCGCAATACAACCGACACCTTCTATAGTGTCCGTAAGAACCATAGAAGCAGGAGAAGATGCTCCTGAATATACAAGTATAGACTTCTTGCCAAAGATAACTAAGAAGTTGTTATGAGCAGCTAGTGCAACTACCTCATCGTGACCAGTAGGCCAAACAGTTGTTAGATTAAGACTTCCTGAAGCACCGCCTGTCCAAGCATGGCCATTAAGTGTATCACTCCAATAGATTGTGTGCTTGTTACCTACAATATCTGTAACCCATAACTTACCAAAAGCAGCTAAGGCTTCATTAGCTATAGGCATTGTACCTGTAGCATGTGAGTGGTCAGCTACGGCCTCTAGTACAAAAGACCCTGACTCATCCGTAGCGAGCAAAGGTTGATGTCCTAACTGTACCATATACAAGTGATTGTTAAAGGTGACACACTTCCAGTTATTAGCTGACGGAGAATAACCGCTAGGTGTTATGTCTACTAAAGTACTAGTACCTTTAAATATTTTATTGTTACCTGCAGAAATAACTACTTTAGTTCCGCTTTGATCTACAAACTCAAATACTGTTTCTATGCCACGGCTACTACCTAATACAGAAGAACCGTTTCCTGATACAGCATCCCAACCTTTACGAGCGCCAATACGTCCTAGCTTATCAATAACACAGTTATCAGCAACAGAAGCAAACGAAGGATCAACACCAATAGGAGAGTCCTGTGTGTTAAGACCAAAGAAAGCAGGTGCTGCTACTGTAATGTTTTGTAATTGTTGTGCCATTTAAGAGTACCAGATAGTTTCTTCAGGGTGTTGTGCTGCATCAAAAGCAATAGCATCAGAAAGTGTTCTATCAGCTAAACCAAACAATTCTGCTGCGCTAGTACCACCTGTTTCACCACGCTCCCTTGCAGCCAAAGCAGTTGCTATTTGAACCACAGGAGAAGAAGGAATGCTTAACACATCTGTGTCTGCTGTAAAATCATGTGTACGTAATACTACGTTAAATCTTACTTGGTATGCTTTATCAGGTTTAGGATATAAATCTACACCATTGTCGCCATTAGCGTCTACACCGTTAAAGCTATAAAACTGAGGTGTTCCTGTAGGAGCGTCATCAATTAAAAAAGCATTATTCATCCAATGAGAAGTTTTATAATGCATAAAAAAATTAGAAGTATCGTTAATGACATCAAGAATCTTCATTTTGTTCTGAGAGTTAGTAAGTGTATAATTAAAAGTTGAAGCAGAAGTAGAAACAGTCAACGTAGTCCGCAAAGCAGTCCAATCATAAGAGTCTTCTACTGTACGTTTAGCATCGTTAACAAACTCCCCTATAAGCTTTGAGTAATTATTTTGAGAAACACTTGAGACTTCGTCTTCTCTAATTCTACGCAGTACGCTGTTTACAAGTTGTAAGTATGTCATTAGTAAGGGAACCTTCTTTTTGGTTTAGCGCCTGTTAGCATACCTTGTTGGCTAGTGGGGGCTTCTGGTTGTCTTTGTTGGTTTAAAAATTGTTGTAAAATATCAGTTCTAGCTAAAGAAGTAGGAGTTTTTTGTGATTGTGCATAAGGATTAAAAGACAACAATTCTTGAGTAGAGCCTATTTTTGTTTTTAAAGTAATTAAGTCTTTAAACAAAGAGTCAGTAGTTCTTGTAGCAGGGGTTCCTGCTTCTCCTCTAACACCTCTAGCACCTTCAGCACCAGTTTCTCCAGTAGCGCCAGTTTCTCCAGTTTCTCCAGTTTCTCCGTCAATGCCATCTATGCCATCTATGCCGTCAATGCCGTCTATGCCTTCAATACCATCTATGCCATCAATACCATCTATGCCATCAATACCATCTATGCCATCTATGCCATCTATGCCGTCAATACCATCTACGGGATCAACTATAGGATCAATAGGATCAATAGGATCAATAGGATCAATAGGATCAATAGGATCAATAGGATCTATAGGATCAATAGGATCAATAGGATCTATAGGATCAATAGGATCAATAGGATCAATAGGATCTATAGGATCAATAGGATCAATAGGATCAATAGGATCAATAGGATCTACGGGATCTACGGGATCTACGGGATCTATAGGATCAATAGGATCAATAGGATCAATAGGATCAATAGGATCTATAGGATCTACTGGATCTACTGGATCTACGGGATCTACAGGATCTACAGGATCTATAGGATCTACAGGATCTACAGGATCTATAGGATCTATAGGATCTACTGGATCTATAGGATCTACTGGATCTACTGGATCTATAGGATCTACAGGATCTATAGGATCTATAGGATCTACTGGATCTATAGGATCTACTGGATCTACTGGATCTACGGGATCTACAGGATCTACAGGATCAACGGGATCAATAGGATCAATAGGATCAATGGGATCAATAGGATCTATAGGATCAATAGGATCTATAGGATCTACAGGATCTATAGGATCTACAGGATCTATAGGATCTACTGGATCTACGGGATCTACAGGATCTACAGGATCTACAGGATCTATAGGATCTATAGGATCTAAAGGATCTATAGGATCAACGGGATCAACGGGATCTACAGGATCAATAGGATCTATAGGATCTACAGGATCTATAGGATCTACAGGATCAATAGGATCTACAGGATCTATAGGATCAATAGGATCTATAGGATCTACAGGATCTATAGGATCTACAGGATCTATAGGATCTACAGGATCAATAGGATCTACAGGATCTATAGGATCTACTGGATCTATGGGATCTACAGGATCTATAGGATCTACCGGATCTACGGGATCTACAGGATCTACAGGATCAACGGGATCAATAGGATCAATAGGATCAATGGGATCTACAGGATCAATAGGATCTACAACATTAAACCCATCTAATATGTTTTGTATAATATCTTCAAGGGTGACAGTATCAGTTCCATTACCCTCCTCTTCGCCTACACGTTGTTCCCACGTATAAATTTCAGATGTATCTACAAATCCGTCATCGTTAATATCTACATCATCAAAAGAACCACCAAGCCAACCATCAGGATACTCAGCAGCAAAAACATCTTCAGTAAATGTTTCTAGTTCATATTCTACATCTATATAATCAGATGGGTAATCACCGTAAGTATCTTCATAAGATTGACTATTATCTAAGTCTGAGGCGTGGTGTCCACCTAATCTTTCATACTCTGCTTCTAAGGCTTCCCTCATTGCAGGATCTGTTGCCTCTAAAGCAGCTTCATAAATTTGACGCTGAAGTACGCTGTCGTGAATTGTAGGGTCAAAATCAGGATTAGGTACCTGTCTTGTTTTAAATTCAGGGTCTGGATCATCTACAGGATCATCTACAGGATCATCTACAGGATCTACGGGATCTACGGGATCTACAGGATCAATAGGATCTACAGGGTCTACTGGGTCTACAGGGTCTACAGGGTCTACAGGGTCTACAGGGTCTACAGGGTCTACAGGGTCTACAGGGTCTACAGGGTCTACAGGGTCTACAGGGTCTACAGGATCTACAGGATCTACGGGATCTACAGGGTCTACAGGGTCTACAGGATCAATGGGATCTACAGGATCTACAGGATCTATAGGATCTACAGGATCTATAGGATCTACAGGATCTACAGGATCTATTGGGTCTACTGGACCTACTGGACCTACTGGACCTACTGGATTTACAGGGTTTTTAGGACCTACAGGATCAACTGGATCTACAGGATCATAAATATCAGAATCATCCCAAGGATCTACAGGATCTACAGGATCTACTGGATCTACTGGATCTACTACTGGAGGCTCAAACACAGGCTCAAAAGGGTCTATATAAATAGGGTCTATTTCAGGCTCTATTTCAGGACCATCGTCTGGACCTTCAGGTAAAGTTCCTGTTGGATAAATTATATTCCCATCTTCATCAAAAATTGATTCTGATCCGCTATCTATAGCTGCTTGTATAGCTGCTTGTATAAGCCTTTCTAGTTCGTCTTGGTCGTCTCCGTCTTCTTGACCCTCGTTGTAAACGTCTTGTATTTCTCCAATTAACTTATTAATTTGTTGTGGGTCCATGTCACCAAAGTTAGGAGCGCCTTCAAAAGCCCCTGTCATTGAAAACCAATCATCCCCATGCAATGTTTCACCTGATAAACCCTTCATAACTGCAAGCATAGCGCCAAACTGTGGGAAAATAGTACCCATCACTTGCATCCAAGGGTTGTCCCAATCACTTTCAGGTGCTATATAAACTGTAGAATAAGTACCTATAGGGCCAAAGTTTGTAAACTTTCCTAAGTTATCTCCTCGCCCACCTTGATCGCTTGTAGGATCAATACCAGAATCACCATAATAAATCTGGTCTGCTGAAGCAGACATTAAGTCTTTACCAAGATTAAGGTAAACTGTCTGGCCGCCTATTTCTTTAGATAAGGGAATGTTGTTTGCTTCTAAATAAGCAAGCATTCTTTCTGATATTGCGTTAATACCTGCGGGGTTATAACCAAGTAAGCTTTCTTGATACCCTTCATTTCTCATTAATTTTGCATTGTTTAAAGCAGTATGCTCACGGAACTGTTCTTCCATGTTAGCTAGTTCAGTACCATAATTAGTTAAACCCTCTTCCGTAGATGTATACTGTGTTGCATCGCCCCACTCGTAGTTATTTGCTTGATACACTTTCTCGTAGTATTCAAGCAAAGGAAAATATTCTTGGTCAGGATTGTCGTGCTGACGCTGTAAAGCCGCAGCTAGTGCAGGATCGCTAGATACTAAAATACCATAAGCGTACTCAGGCAGTGTCCACTCTTCTTCTTCTTCTTCTACAGGGTCTATTGGGCTTGTTGGAGCTAACGGGTCTCTAGGGTCTACTGGGTCTAACGGATTTATTGGGTCTATTGGGTCTACAGGATCATAAATATTAGAATCATCCCAAGGATCTACAGGAGCTATAGGATCTATAGGATCTTTAGAATTTTTAGGTTGAGTATCAAAAGGAGAGGTTTTAATACCAAAGTCTTCCATGAAATCTGAAAACAAGTCATCTGTTGTTTTTGTAGGAGAAGGTCTGGTTGAAAACTCAGGCTCGTCAAAAGTACTAGCAAAAGGACTGCCGGTTCCGTTAAAACTTTGTGGAGACTTTGCCATTAATTATCTCTCGCTACGTTATTCTTTTTTTCATAAGAGCGCATGGCTCCAAGACCTAACATACCCATTAGTACACTAGTAAGCAATGAACTATCTACAGGAGGGACAGTAAACCAGATACCTAAGATGGGTGCTAAGATTGTAGAGTAAAGTAAAGCTAATCCACATATCCAACCAATAGCAGGTCGCCAACCTGACACAAATAAACTCTTATGTGCTGCTTCAACTTTATTAACTTCTAACTGGCCTTTGGCTAATTCTTGGGCGTGACGCTCTGCCATAGTAGCCAATTCAAAAGCTATGTTATTCTTAGTGTCTTTATCTTCAATAACTTTATCTAATAAACTAGTTATTGGTTGTACTAAACTATTTAATATACTCATTATTATAGCATATCCTTAGACAAAAGTCAAGATAAAGTTTACTTAGATTTCTTATTAAATAAACCTTGGATTGTGTCAGACTCCCAAATACGTATGCCTAACCATACAATAGTCAGTATGGAAGCTGTAGGTGGTAGCCAAGCAGCCATAGAGAGAACTGCTGTTGAAGCTGCTGCTACGTCAATTACTTGTTTAGTTTCTTCAACCATTGTTAGAATCTCTCTACGACTATTATTGTAACAGTAGCTATGCATAAAATTATAGCCAGTATAAGTCCACCAATAACTTTAGGGTCTTTAAAATCTTCGCTCATCTCTACCTCTTAAATATTACTACAGTTTTTGAATCAACAAATTTTGGTAGACAATAAGACCGATAAGGAACTTCATATTGTGGATCACCTTGCAGGGTCAAGCGTCGCGCAAAGTAAATGCAATGATCTAAATCTTCAAACAATCCAAACTGGCTAACTTTATCAACGTACCCATCAACAAGAGTTTCAAGCATTAAAGCAAACACAAGAGTGTTCACTTTAGTACCTTTGTCTTTCTATCGACCCAAGCTAATTTGCATTTGCATTCAGTAGGCTCAAAGTAACTTCGTTCTCTACTATAGTTCTGTGCGTAGTACATGCAAGCATTTAGCTCTTGAAAATACATTGTTTTATCGTGATCTATTTCACCATTGAAAAGAAAAACTAGAGCCACGACGAGTTTCATTACTTAGCTAACAACGCTTGGACTAGAGCCTGTATCTGCTCGTTAGTCTGCTCTTGTATTTTCTCTTGCCTAGCCAATGAGTCAACAATAGCATCAACCTTTGTCTCTGTTATTGCTACAGCCTGACCGTTAGCCTGAGCCTTAACAGCAGTTTCTTTAACGATAGCTTGTATACGCTTTACGTCTTCACTGGTAGATTCCGCATTAGCCTGTGCCGCACCATAACTTATAGCCCCCACGAACAAAGACACTACCAAAGGTAATGCCCACGTAGGTATGCTTATAGTGTTATCACTCATTGTTTTGCTTCTCCTTTAAGATGCTGTGTAGCCATTACCTGCAACAATCGCGGCATCACAGGCTGTAAAGTCTTCACTGCCCCAATCATCTTTAGCAACCATAAGCTCTAGGTGCTGTACGTTTCTATCCACACAATCCTGTCGGTCTGCGGCATCATCTTCAGCCATAGCATTACCTGCGATTACGTCTGTGATAAGTGCTACGCTGTGTCCCATTGCTGTGAAGTCTGATGCTAGTTGTTCTGCTGTACGATCTTCCATTTTATTTATCCTTCTAAGGTTGTGATTCGTGCGGTTAATGCTTCTACTTGTGCAGATAGCTCTTGTATTGCTTTTGTTAGTACAGGTATCAATGCGGCCTCTGCTACTTCCTGAGAGCCGTCTTCTCTATCGTCCCAAAGTCTAAAGCCATCTTTAATGCTACTGTCAGCATCTATAGCCGCTTTGACTTCTTGGGCTATAAAGCCGTGGTTAGTGTCAGAGTTTTTAAAGACTTCAGTTGAGTCAGCTTCGTAGGCGCTAAAGGTTTCAGGCAGTTCACCAAGGGTCTTGTACTTAAAAGTACGAGGCTGTAGAGCATTAATAAAGCTGAGACCTGTTGTAGAGTCTACAATGTCTTTCTTGTAGCGTTCGTCAGATACTGTTGCCCAAGTTGCTACACCGTTTTGCGCTCTAATATCCGCAGTCCCGCTACCAAGTGTTGTATAACCGCCTTGCCCACTAACATCCTGTCCAATAACTTGAGCATCAGTAGCGCCTGTAGTGGTGGTATCGGCATAGGCTCCAATAATTACGCACCTACTACCTGTTGCATGACCGACACTATGGTCACCTGCACGATATCCTATGTGTACATTTTCAGCACCTGTAGTTATTGCTTGACCGGCTTCAAAACCAAGACCACAATTTGAGTGTCCTGTAGAGCAATTTGCATAAGAATCTTTACCAACTGCTGTATTTGAAGCGCCTGTGGTGTTTGCGAGTAAAGCAAATTTACCTATTGCTGTGTTGTTATCTGCTGTGGTGTTAGCGGTTAAAGCAAAAGCACCAACTGCTGTGTTATCGCTACCCGTTGTATTTTGACCTAAAGAACCTATCCCAAGAGAAGCATTAGTATTGCCTGTGGTGTTAGCGTCTAGTGCTTCAGAACCAACTGCGGTATTCTGAGTACCTGTGGTGTTTGTGGTTAAAGCACTTCTACCCACTGCTGTGTTGTTAGATGCTGTGGTATTAGAACCTAAAGCGGTCGTGCCAACAGCAGTATTAGCCGCACCTGTAGTGTTACTTTCTAATGCGTCTGCACCAATAGCTACATTATGAGACGAAGTTGTACTGGCGGTTAAAGCATTTTTACCGAATGCTGCATTATCAACCCCTGTAGTGTTTGCGTCTAAAGCTGACTTACCAACTGCGGTATTGTTAGATGCTGTAGTATTAGCAAATAGGGCATCTTGACCAACTGCTACGTTAGAACCACCAGTTGTATTTGTATATAAACTATTTAAACCAAAAGCTGAATTACTAGCA
>Ga0307489_10002030_pt1 | contig 13512 bp, 27 predicted proteins | sample SB12metaG_FD_202247 | JGI IMG/M metagenome (GOLD analysis project Ga0307489, IMG submission 202247) | Sea-ice brine microbial communities from Beaufort Sea near Barrow, Alaska, United States - SB 1.2 | ecosystem: Environmental > Aquatic > Marine > Coastal | place: USA: Alaska | collected... | reverse complement strand
CTTGCTCTCAATGACCCTGCTGCAAGGTGACGATGGAGATGACGGCTGAGGAGAAGGCTCAGATGAAGGTGAAGGGGAACGTGTGCGAGGTGCTGGGGCGCGCCGTCAAGGGCGGGGGGGTCTGCTACGAGGCAGGGCCCTGGATGTTGCAACCTGTGTTCGCACGCACGGAATAAGACATCGTTGGCATGTTCGACTTATTGCACGTGTGCTCCTCTGTGATCTTACCACGTGCGACTCTATTGAAAGCGCCTGGTTTCAGCGCTTGAAACTAAAATACGACGAACTGCTTTCAAACCTTGCTTCCAATGTATGACATCTAAAGACAAGCCCACGTTCGGAAATGTAATTTTCGGACATTTTAACTCAAGATGTCTTGAGTTAACACATATTTTCGAACGTGGGCTTGTCTTTAAATGTCATAAGAACTTGCGGCGCTACAACGAGGTGAAGAAGGTGGGCACCCGGCCGGGCGTGACGAGCTGGGAGCCGCAGCAGTTCCTCAAGGCGTCGTACGTGGCCAAGATGTGCCGCAACATCGACGAGAAGCTCAAGGCAGGGGGGCTATTAAGAGCAAGCACTCGACCGACATTGAATCCCCGCCCCCTCCTCATTCTGCGCGTATGTATGTAGGTATGTAATGTTAGGTCCGAACAAGGGCCGGTAAAGTGAACTCAGAATTCACCACTTAAGAGGGGTATATTTTGATATTAGGGGGATGTTAGGGGGTTATTAGAGGGGTCGCCTCGTGGAAATAAAACACTAAGACATGAACCCTGAACCCTAAAGTACTTCACAGTCTGTTAAGTGGTAAATTCTGAGGTCACTTTACCGGCCCTTGCTCAGACCTAAACGTTTCATCTTGGTTCAAGTGCTTGTTCTCAATGACCCTCCTCCGCGGCGATGCAGAGCGGGCTGGACGTGCGGCCGCTGACGTCCGTGGAGGTGTACGCGCATCTGGCCGACTTCGGTGTCAACATGGAGCTGGCGGATGGCAAGATCAAGCGCATGTCCGGCGGCCAGAAGTCGCGCCTAGTGCTAGCGGCAAGGCCCAGTGTCATCCTGCCTGTGTGTTCATATGAAAAAGTGCCTCAAACTACAGACACTTAACAACAAGTAGTACTAACACGTCCCGCTTGACCAATCAGAACGCTCCATTTGGACGACTATTTGGACGACTTAGCACTCAGTCCCACTAATTAGCGCTCAGTCTCACTAAGTGTCAAGTGGTTTGGCGCACTTTGTCATAGTGTGTCCAGTGTATCCCTGCTTCACTGCCACTCAGCCATAATCCGCGTCAGTAGCCGCGTGGGCATTCTACCAATCAACACGATACCACTCAACAGTCTAGATACGGCGCCAGGGCGAAAGCCTGGTGCTCCCGTATACACGCGAAATTGTCTCTCTCTCAGCATTATAGTGCCTGGTCTGAAAAGCGTACTATATATAGTATCTCGTACCACCCGTAATAAGTAGGCGTTTGGTATTTTTTACCAAAAGTCATTTGACTTTTGGCCAAATCACTAAACTCCAGCTTACTAGATGATACTAGCCCACAGACTAGGCACTAGATGATACGTGGCTCTACCATGCGGCGGCGATGTGGAGCAAGCCCCACGTTATCGCGCTGGACGAGCCCACCAACTACCTGGACAACGAGACGCTGCAGGCGCTCACGGCGGCGCTCAAGAAGTTCAAGGGCGGCGTGCTGGTGGTGTCGCACAACGCCGGCTTCGTCGCCGACTTGTGTACCGACAGCTGGCGGGTCTACCAGGCGGGGCTTGCTGGATTGTGGAGTATGAGTGCCCACTCTTTAAAGCCTAGTTCCTTGCATTTAACGACCCTCTGTGACGTGGGAAGTGGCGAATACGCACTATTTGTACCCTCGCGTCTTGAGTCAAATGACACCCTGTGTGTGTGAGTGTGTGTGTATATTCACAAGAAGACTAGGCTGACAAATCAAGCAAACCACTAGACTACAGAACAGCCTGTGACCTGGGAAGCACTAACCATGTGACCCTGGTAGCAGGGGAAGGTGAGTTCGACGGAGGACGGGGGCTCGGCGGGCGCCGGGAAGAAGGTGGGCGGGGTAGGGCATGGCAGATATTGCCTGCCACATCATCGAAGTGCGTAGTGAACCCTCGTTTCTTGAGTGACATGGCATCCTGTGACGTGGCGAGCTACATCTACCAGGCACTTGGGCGAGGTGGCGGCGCGGCGCAAGGCCAAGGAGGCGGCCAAGGACGGCGAGGGCGGGGGCAAGGCCGAGGAGGACGAGGACGAGGCCGAGGAGGAGGCCGCCGCTGGTAGGGCCTGCCAGATAATGCTCACCTCTTCATGAGACGATTTCCTTTCCCTCATTACTTGTGTTAAACGATATTCTGTAATGTGGTGAGCAATATGTTAGCAGGCCCTAGGCGGCGGCGGCGTCATGCTCGGAGGTGTAGAGGTGGACCGCACGGTGACGGGTGTGCTGGCCTCCCGCGCCACTGCAGTGGTAAGGCCTGACAGCTATCACCTGTCACGTCATCGACACGCATTTTTAGTCATCGTCTCTTGAGCTAATCGGCATTCTATCACGAGGCGAGAATTATCTGCCGGAATCTACGCGGCGGACGTGCGCATCGACCACTTCTCCATGCAGGTGAACGGCGCGGAGCTGATCCGGGACTGCACCATCGAGCTGAACCACGGGCGGCGGTACGGGCTGCTGGGGCAGAACGGGTGCGGCAAGAGCAACCTGCTGGCCGCGCTGGCCAACCGCGAGGTGAGTTCTCATGGATACTGCTCGCCACGTCATCAAACACATTCTGAACCCTCGTTTGTTGAGTTGAACGATATCCTATGATGTGGCGAGCACTATCCGTCAGTTCCTACCACGAGGTGCCGGTGCCGCCGCACGTAGTAGGGCCTGCCAGATGCTTCTGCCCCACCATCGACACGATTTGTTAACCCTCGATCCTTGAGTTATAGGGCATTATATGACGTGGCGAGCAATATCTGCCAGTAGATATTGCTCGCCACGTCATCGACACCCGTTTTGGACCCTCGTTTCTTGAGTTATATAGCATCCTATGACGTTGCGAGCAATATCCGCCAGGCCCTAGCACGTGGACATCTACCACCTGCGGGAGGAGGCCGAGCCGACCGACCGCACCGCGCTGGAGTCTGTGGTGGACCACATCAAGGTAGCGCCTGCCAGATACTGCCTGTCGCGTCATCGACACTCGTTTTAAGCCTCATTTGTTTATTTGAACGTCATCCCATGACGTGACGAGCACTGTCTACAAAGCCAGCCCGAGTGCATGTTTCTTGCCACATCATCGACATGCACTTTGAACCCTCATTTCATGAATTAGACGGAAATTTATGTCGTATTGCCCGCCACGGCATCGACCCGCACTTCGTACCCTCTATGACGTGGCGAGGATTATCTGGCGGGCCCTACATTTCGGTGGAGGTGGCACGGCTGCAGCGGCTGGAGACGCGGGTGATGACGGAGGGCGGGCCGGGCGACGAGCGGCTGCAGCCCATCTACGAGCGTCTGGAGGAGCTCGACCCAACCACCTTTGAGGCGCGCGCTGCCGAGCTTCTTGTCGGCCTGGGGTAGGGACTCATGGATAGTGTCCGCCACGCATTTTGATCCATTTCGATCCCTCGTCTCCTGAGTTCAATGGCATTGTATGACGTGGTGAGCACTATCCATCAGTCCCTAGCCTGGGCTTCACGCGCATCATGATGGCGCGGTGCACCAAGGACATGTCCGGCGGCTGGCGCATGCGTGTCGCCCTGGCCCGGTACGGCCTGGCGGATGTTGCTCGCCACGTCATAGCATGCCGTGTAACACAATAAACGAGGGTTCACAGTGCGTTGGATGACGTGGCGGACAAATGCCTGGCAAATACTGCTCGCCACGTCACAGGGTGCCATGTAACAAGAGACGCGTTGGATGACGTGACGAGCAATGTCTTGTAGGCCCTACGGCTGGCGCGCTGTTCGCGGCGCCCAACCTGCTGTTGCTGGACGAGCCGACGAACCACCTGGACCTCAGCGCGTGCGTGTGGCTGGAGCACTACCTGGCAGGGCTTCCTGTGGTGGTTTAAATTGAATCCCTATTTCGCGTTCCTACGTTGTGTTTCATCTTTACCAGATTGTGTTTTCGTTACTCGATTGTGTTTGATGATCAGACTTGCCATAGAGACGGACAGTATATTATGTTGAGGAGTGGGACTTTACTGCCTGGCCAAGTACGACAAGTGTCTGCTCATCGTCAGCCACTCGCAGGACTTCCTCAACGGCGTCTGCACGCACATCATCCGCCTCACGGACCGCACGCTCACGTACTACTCGGCAAGGGCTTGAACTCCTCCACCTTTCAGCTCAACCAGAGCCGTCTCTGTCACTGACAAAGTGACGCTGCCCTGCGTATCCCACAGAAAGTGCTCACGTTGAATGTATCCCATACAAAGTGCTTACATTGAAGTGAAAACGTGGAGGAGTGTGGGGCCGTGCTGCTCGGGCGACTACGACACGTTCCAGAAGACCCTGGAGTCCGACGCCATCATCCAGCAGAAGAAGTTCGACAAAGAGCAGGCCGACATCAAGCACCTCAAGGCAGGGACCAATCGATCGTGAGTACGCTTGCTGCGCCATCCACTGCAATGTCGTAAACCCTAACCCTCATCGCTTGACGTAAATAGTGTCTCGTAACGCGGCGAGCGATGATTATCTGGTCTATGAAGTGGCGAGCATTATGTGCTTAAGCTGTGACGTGGCATTTCGCTATGACGTGGCGAGCAGTATGTACTTGACCTATGACGCGGCCCTTCTCCCTATGACGTGGCCCTTCTAGCTATGACGTGGCTCTGCATGATTGACCTGGCCGTACTCCTGGGAATTCATCGCCAGCTGTGGCACGTACGCCAACATGATGAAGCAGGCCAACTCCAAGCAGAAGATCCTGGACAAGATGGAGGTGAATGGCCTCGCCATATCGCCCAAGGCTGTGGGGCCTGCCAGATATTGCCCGCCTGGTCATCGACTCGCATTTTCAACCCTTCCTTCTTGAATCACACGACATCCTATGACGTGGCGAGATATGACTCCAAGGACATTACCCGCCACGTCATCCACTCGCGTTGTTAACCCTCGTACATTGAGTTACATGACATCCTATGACGTTGCGAGCAATCTCCCAGGACATTGCCTGCTCTGTCATCGACTCGCGTTTTTAACCCTCGTATCTTGAGTTACATGACATCCTACGACGTGGCGAGCAATAACTGGCCGGCCGTACGGTACGGGGAAGACGTTCGAGTTCAGCTTCCCGGACTGCCGCAAGCTGCCGCCGCCCGTGCTGCCCTTCATCGACGTGTCCTTTGGCTACCCGGGTGTGGAGGGTCCGTACCTGCTCAAGGGGCTCGACTTCGGTGTGGACTGCGACAGCCGCATCGCGCTCGTGGTAAGGACCGATGGGTAATCCTCGCCACGTCATCAAGCTCATCATGAACTCTCGTTTATTGAATTAAATGGCATCCTATGACGTGGCGAGCACTATCCTCGCCACGTCATCACACACATCTTGAACCCTCGTTTATCAACTTAAATGGCATCGTATGACGTGGCGAGCACTATCCTCGCCACGTCATAAGACACATATTGAACCCTCGTTTATTGACTTAAATGGCGTCATATGACGTGGCGAGCACTATGCGTCAGACCCTAGGTGGTGGGGCCCAACGGCGCGGGCAAGTCCACGCTGCTCAAGCTCATGACGGGCGACGTGGAGCCCACCCGCGGCAGGGGGGTCATCGAGAGCAAGCACACACACTCGACACCCGAGCGACGTTGAACCTGCTCCTCCTCCTCCGCGCGTCTGTGTGAGCATCCACTCTGAAGCTTAATCAAAGTCATGCTCCAATCTCGATTCGAGTGATTGCGGAGACGGTTAGTTATGGTTAAGCTCACCATGTGAAGCGCCTTGGGGCTCGATGAACGTTATTAAAAAAATAAAATGCTTGTTCTGAATGACCCTGCTGCACGGCACAGTGAGCCGGCACGCGGGGCTGACCATCGGGCGGTACCACCAGCACTCGACGGACGCGCTGGACCACAGCAGCCACCCCATCGACTTCTTCACCTTCACGTACGAGAAGATGAAGCGTCCCGTCGACGAGTGGCGCTCCTTCCTCGGCAAGTTCGGCATCAGCGGTAAGGCCTGGTACATGTTGCCCGCCTCGTCATCCAACGCGTTCGGAACCCTCTTTTCGTGACTTCACGGCATCCATTATCGAGGCGAGTAAGGGCCAGTTATACATTGCCCGCCACGTCATCCAACGCATCTGCAACCCTCGTTTCTCGAGTTCAATGACAACCTGTGACGACGCGAGCAATGTCTGCCTGGAACATTGCCCACCACGTCATCCAACGCGTTTGGAACTCTCGGTTCTCGAGTTCAATGGCTGGCATCCTATGATTAGGCGAGCGATAGCATAATCTGCCCGGCCCTATCTAGCGGGCGGCTGCAGACGACGCCGATCGGGCTGCTGTCGGACGGACAGAAGTCGCGGCTAGTGTTCGCCATGATCTGCATCGCCAAGCCCAACATGCTGCTGCTGGTAGGGCCTCATGGACACCTCCCGCCACGTCATTGGATGCCATTTAAATCTCGAATCGTGGGTTCAGAATGCGTCTGATGACGTGGCGAGCACTATCCATCAGTTCTTAGCTGCTGGACGAGCCCACCAACCACCTGGACATCGAGGCCATTGACTCCCTCGCCACTGCGCTCAACAAGTACAACGGCGGTCTGGTGCTGGTGTCGCATGACTTCCGGCTCATCGACCAGGTGGCGCGCGAGATCTGGGTAGGGCGGGGCGGACATTGCTCGCCACGACACCCAACGCACTTTGAACCCTCGTTTCCTGAGGGCGTGGCAGACGTTGCTCGCCACGTCACCCAATGCACTTTGAACCCTCGTTTATTGAGGGCATGGCAGATATTGCTCGCCATGGCATCACACGCACTTGGAAGCCTCGCTTCTTGAGTTAAGCGGCGCCCTGTGACGTGGTGAACAATGCCTGCATGTCCCTCGATCTGGGTGTGCGAGGACGGGGGAGTGGGTGTGTGGAAGGGCGACATCCGCGCGTACAAAAAGAAGCTCGCCAGGGCAGCGGGGCTGTGAGTCGGCGCTCCTCTTGCTTTTAGGAACCGACGAAAATATAATATCTGTTTCTGTAGGTAGGTAGGCTCGCGATCAGGAGGAATGAGCGCGGGTGGAGTGTTTAGGGTGAGCGGGGGGGGGGACCCCTCGCGGTGCGGTGCTGACCGGGTAAAGCCGCGCCGTGAGACTGGATCGAAATAAACCGAGAATTAGTTTCATCAGCTTCTTTCTTGAACTTGTCGCTATTCTAATATTCAAACAAACAATGTTGACACAAACCAGCGGCGGCGGCCTGACGCGGCCAAAACAGGGACGAGCCCTCCCCAGTAGCGCGGCCCCAACGCCCACAGCAGCAAGGTTGTCCCAGCAACCTGCTAGCGGCGGCGCCCCGACGCACCCTGCTAGCGGCGGCGCCCTGACGCACCCTGCTAGCGGCGGCGCCCTGACGCCGCCAGCACGGACACCAAGCCGCCCAGCAGCGCGGCGCCAACACCCACGGCGCCCAGGCCCAGCAGCCCGTCCCGTAGGGCCTGGCAGAACAATGCTCGCCACGTCATACTCGCAGGTCGCCATCGAGACACGTGGATTCAATGCGCGTGGGATGAGATGGCGAGCAATGGTCAATTGTGTGCCCGGCCCCACCGTCGGCGGCGATGCGGTCCTCTGCCGCGCGCTTGATGTAACGGCGCAAGTTGAATTTGAAAGCATAGTTTGGAAGCACTCTCTTATGTTCTAGTTTCAATAGCTTAGATGTAGGCGCTTTCAGCTTGGGTTTCATAGGGTCAACCTACACCGGCCTACCTTGAGCCGCTCCGCCTGCCGGCACCCCGCGTCGTGCTGCAACGCCTCCTGCGTCCAGGGCCACACCGGTGCACCACTTCATGTGTCAGCCTTACTATGCACCTTGCGTGTAAGGAACGGCGCACGGCTGGCTGGTGCGCTGGAAAGGGAACTCGCGTGCATGAGGAGGCACCAGGCTTTCGCCCTGGCGCCCGTGAGCGAGAGAGACGCTTCCGCGTGTATGAGGAGGCACATTGATTTCGTGTTGGCCCCCGTGAGACGGATTGAGATGCTTCAGCGTGTATGAATAACGAGGCACCAGACTTTCGCCCTGGCCGTTGCCAGAGAGAGACGCTTCCGTCGCGTATATAGGGAGGCGACAGGCTTTCGCCCTGGCCTCCGCGAGAGGGAGACGCTTCGGCGTGTGTTAGGAGGAAGCATGTGACCACCCCCGCCTCCGCCGCAGCGCGCGCCGCGAGGTAGTCCCCGTCGTTGAAGTGCGCCACCGCCGTGATGTACCGCCGGTCGCGTGCCAGCACCGCCAACCAGGGGCTTACACTCGTCCACTTTTCAGCTCAACCTGAGCCGTTTTGGTCACACCCCTCCGTGTCCCCCTGTCTAGCAGACTTGTGGGGAATCATGCACCCAACGTATACTTCAAAGTATGCTTACGTTGAGCCAAAGAGTGGACGAGTGTAAGCCCCTGCCGCCAACCCCCACTCGTGCGAGCCCTCCTGCGAGGGCCTGCCAGATATTGCTCGCCACATCATCCAACGAAATTTTGAACCCTACGCTCGTCACTTGAGTTAGACGCCATCCAATGACGCGGCGAGCAAGATGGATAACTTCCAGGCCATACCTCCTGCAGCAGCGACACCGCGCGCGCGGCGTCCCCCGCGCGCTTGGAGTGTGCCAGCGCCCACGCCAGGCGGAAGCGTGCGGCGTCGACCGCGTCCGCGCCCGACCCCGACGACCCGGCAACCCGTAGCAGGGTCAGCACCATCACATCACCGACCCGCGTCACGTCAACGACGGAAAGCTAGATGCTAGAGGAGAGGGAGGATGAGGGGGTGGCGGGGGAAGATGCGGCGGAGGAGGAGAGGCGGCGGGGTGGGGAGGCAAAGAGGTGCAGAACGCAGAGAGACAAGCGCGACAAACGACACAGAATATCAGAAGCGTGGACGAGCTGAGACGGCTCAACACCCAGCTCCGACCGGTGAACGCGAGCGTGCGCGCCCAAACGTCGAATATATCCAGACGCGCCCACGATGGTACGAGGTTATGCGTGAAACGTGCTCCGTCGTGAGATGCGAGCAGCGGGCGTTCCGAGGACGCGGGGCATCCAATAAAGGGGTGCCGTGTCCCACGCAAGGAAACTTAGCTTTTAGGACAACCGGCTCAGCCCGGCCGAACTGATGTCCTCTCCCAGTCGGAGGCTTGCAGGTTGGTGGCTACCTCACGAAGTGCAGCCGCCGTGCACGGGGCAGCGCCTCCGCACGGGGAGGGGGGCGCCGTGTGCTAGCCAGCACAGCGTCGGGGGATGTCCAGGAGTATAAAGAAAAGGCAGGGGGTCGCCTCACCGTCGGCGTACGCGCGGTCGGCGTCGTGCACCATGTCCACGTCGCTGACGGGCAGCTCCGCGGCCGGCGGCGAGAACAGCCCGCGGATGGTGTTCAGGTTGAGCTTAAACTCGCCGGCCATGGTGTCGGGGCGCCGCGCCATCTTGTGTGATGGTCGCGGACGAACGAATAGCCGACAGAACGTTTAGCGCGGGGGCGCGGCGCGCTCCCAGGTTTAGGGTTATAGGGTTTAGAGCGGGGTCTAGGGTTTCTCAAGCAAACCTTGTGTCGGTCACTTCACTGCATCGTGAACGCGCGCGTTCACTGTCTGGGTTCCCGAGAGCCCCCCCTCCTCCGCGCCGTCCCCCCCGCCGCGGAGGAGGCAAACATGGATGCAGCAATGGAAGGCGCCATGGACGAGCTCCCGGAAGGCCTCGCGGAAGGCCTCGCGACACGAAGAGAAGAAGCGACGAGCGAGGTCAACATGCGCGCGCATGTCCTTGGATTCCTGACCCGCAAGCGGTTCCGCCTGTGGGCGTCGTTCAAGCGGCGGTACGAGCGCCGCGCGGGGCTGGCGTCCATCGCGCCGTGGCGCCTGCCTCTGGCCCACGCCGACGGCAACGCCGATGGGTAAGGCCCCGGCGCGTGCTCATCCCATCTGAGAACAGTACTCCTCTTGTACACCAAGGATCCGAATTGTGTTCTCAGCACACAAGCAACGACACAGAATGAGAGTAACGAGTCGAGGTGTGGGCACCGGCCGAGCAGACAAGAGTGCACACGAGGCAGCACACACACGGTCGCTTCGCCACCCTCCCGCAGGGTAGAGAACCTCGGTTCTCGCCGCGCCGCTCATGCTCGCGCGGTGCCGCGCGCCGAGAACCTCCGATTTGTAACAATGCTATTTTTGCCACCAAACCCTCGTCGTCCAATTTGGCTTATTTGGGTGTTGGGCCTTGCGCCTGGCAGCGGCGTGGAGGAGACGTTCCAGCTCCCGCGCGGCGTGGAAGAGAAGATAGAGAGGGCGCTGTACGAGCTGCACGGGTGGCCGGCGCCCATCACGCTGAGCGAGGTGGACACGCCGCAGCACCTGGCGCGGCTCGAGCACTGGATCCGCGCCGACCAGGCCATGTACTCCCCCTGCAGGGCCGCATGCCAAACTCACACTCCCACCTCAACTCACCTTTTTCTTTCTTTTCGCTGAACCACAACCAGACACCATGCAACCATCGCATGCTGGACTAGGATGCCCGCTGATCATCTCCCTCCAGTCCCTCATCATGTCCCTCAGGTTCTGATGTCAGTACCTACAATTTCCTTTTTCAACTATAAACGTTCACGAGCCCCTTGGCACTCAGATGGTGAGCTTCAGCCAACCCCATCCACCGTGTCAAGGCCTTGTGATTGCCGTTAGAAAATGCAAGGTTATTGATGTTACCTTGCTCAAACCTCGAAGGGGCTGAGATGCTTCCCGGACTAACGCGGGCATTGCACGCGTTCCCTTTCCAGCTTAATCTGAATAGTTCCGTCCCTGAAACCACCCAACTTTACATAAACACCTCTGAGAAGACGCTGCGTTTGAGCCAACGCGGGACGAGTGTGCGGCCGTGTCACCCGGGGCGGTATCGAAGCGCAATGAGCTGCGGAGCGACCCCGTGGTGTGCGCGGCGCTGGAGCGGTGGTGGGCGGCGGCGTGTGCGGACAACAGCGGTGGTGGCGGCGCCGAGTCGGGCGGCGAGTCGGAGGCAGGGGCTTACACTCGTCCACTTCTCAGCTCAACTTAAGCGCTTTCTATGGGATAGGGGTGTGCGTAGGGGTTGTGCAGCCCGTGTTACGGGGGGGGTAGGGGGTGTTTAGGGTGTGTAGGGTGTTGTATTGTGTCAAGACACGGCTCAAGTTGAGCTGTGAAGTGGACGAGTGTAAGCCCCTGGTCGGAGGGTCAGTCGACTGCGGATGCGGACGCGGCCGAGGGCACGGGGGGCATCGGGAAGGGGAGCTACATGCGGCTAAGCACGGTAGGGCGATGCAGTTTCAACCTAGGTTGATCCCGGGTTGACTGCGCCTGGCCTGGTTTCAGCGAGCGCTTGAAGCTAAAATATAGTGAGCTGCTTTCAAACTTTGCATTCAAATTCATGTTGCGGCGGTACAGCACGGCGGTGCACGCGGCGCTGGCGCCGGGCGCGGGGGCGGGGCTGGCAGGGTCTCATGAACAGTGCTCGCCACGTCACAGGATGCGATGTAACCCAAGAAACCAGGGTTCAGAATGCGGTTGTTGACGTGGCGAGCACTATCTATGAGTGCCTAAGGGCAGGGGCGCGCCACGGCCCGCGCTGCGGCGGAGGCCGACTGGGCTGTACGGCCCTAGCAGATATCGCTCGCCACGTCATCGACAAGCGTTCGAACCCTCAATTGTTGAGCTGCATGGCATCATCCCATGACGTGGCGAGCAATGTTTGTCGGGCCCTAGGAGGCGGAAGATGCCGCCGTTAGCACCGCGGGATTCTCTAACGCGCTGGTGGTTGACCGAGCGGCGTTGGAGTGCGCTCTGTTCGATCTGGCCGCCATGTGGGTTGAGTCGGTGGACGCCGCGAAGCACGCGGAGTGGTTGGACGGACTGTTGCATGCGTGTGTGGGGGATGACGGGTGGAAGCCCCCGGAGATGGTGCAATGCATTGCTGCCGGGAACCCGGCGCCGGCACCACCTCGGAAGGGATCGGGAGCTGGGAAGGTTGGTAGGTTTCCGAGCGGGCGGAGCGAGCAGGAGGTTAGCGGCCTTGGGCCGTGGATGGAGGAGAAGAAGCTTGCGAAGCCGCCGGCGTCACCGGTGGTCATCAAGAAGCCTGTGGTTGCGACGACTGCGAAGAGAGCCCTGGGGTCGCGGCGGGCGCAGCCGGGGGGGGGCGGGGTGCCGGGGGGTACGGGGCTGCCGGCCCTGATGGTCACGCGGACGGGGAGTGTGGGCGGCAACGGGGGCGGCGGCGGGGGCTGGAGCCGGGCCGGGGCCGACGCCGGGGGCGGAGGAGGACACCACGGTAGGGCGCTGCAGGTTTACCCGGGTGAACCACGGCTTGACCGCGCTTGGTTTCAACGCTGAAACCTGAAATGGGATGGACCGCTGTGAAACGTTGCTTTCAATTTCAACCAGAGGCGCTACAGCACGGGGGGCACCCCCTGGCGTCCAACACCCGGTACGGGCACCACGCTGCGCACGCCGCGGTAGGGGCTGCCAGATAACGTCCGCCACGTCACGTGATGCCATCTGACTCAAGAAACGAGGGTCTAAATTTGGATGATGATGTGGCGGGTCTGAATTTGGAGGACGTGGCGGGTCTGAATTTGGAGGATGACGTGGCAGGTCTGAATTTGGAGGATGACGTGGCAGGTCTGAATTTGGAGGATGACGTGGCGGGTCTGAATTTGGAGGATGACGTGGCGGGTCTGAATTTGGAGGATGACGTGGCGGGTCTGAATTAGGAGGATAACGTGGCGGGTCTGAATCTGGAGGATGACGTGGCGGGCATCATCTGGCAGGCCGTACACCGTGGCATACGCGGCCGCCGTCGCCGCGGCCGCCGAGTATGACGGGCCGGTGCCCTTTTTCACGGCAGGGGATGTTGAGAGCAAATACTCCACTGACAATGAATCTCCTCCTGTTCCTCCGCGCGTCCGTGTGAGATTTCACCCTAAAAGTAAGTCATCTTCTGATCTCGGTCGAGTGCTTATTGTGAATGACTCTCCTGCATGATGCCGCAGCTGCCGCCGCTGAACACCGTGCAGGAGCTCTCTCCGGAGCGCTTCCGGCCTCCCATATGGATACCGAGGCCCAGTGTACAACCACCCGCCCCCGCCGCAGACGCCGACCCGCCGCCGCCGCCGGTGCTCGTCAGGTTGGGCCACGCAGATAACGCCCGCCGCTTCATCCGACGCGTTTATCACCCTCGTTTCTTGAGTCAAATGGTTGTCTATGATGTGGCGAGCAATGTCTGCCGGGCCCTGGGGTGAGCGCACCGC
>Ga0307489_10002029_pt1 | contig 13519 bp, 18 predicted proteins | sample SB12metaG_FD_202247 | JGI IMG/M metagenome (GOLD analysis project Ga0307489, IMG submission 202247) | Sea-ice brine microbial communities from Beaufort Sea near Barrow, Alaska, United States - SB 1.2 | ecosystem: Environmental > Aquatic > Marine > Coastal | place: USA: Alaska | collected... | reverse complement strand
TCATCAAATATTAGGTTCAAGTGCTTAGTTCCAGGCGGTTTCAACGAGGGTTTGATAGGGTCAAGCTGCACCGCCGTACCATGCCGCCGTAGTCGGCGCCGAAGCAGAGGGACCACGCCAGGGTGGCGATGTCCACCCCCCGCCAGGGGCTTACACTCGTCCACTTTTCAGCTCAACATAAGCATTTCCGTGTCCACCCATATGTTTCAAGCATTTCCGTGTCCACCGATATGTTTCAACCCTCGTTTATTGGAGTTGCATGATACGCTGGGCGCCGTGAGTGACAGAAATGTTTCAGGATGAGCTGGAAAGTGGACGAGTGTAAGTCCCTGCCCCCTCCACGTTGGCCGCCAGCCAGGGGCTTACACTCGTCCACTTTTCGGCTCAACGCAAGCACATCTTGTGGAATGCGTCGGGTGCATGATTTTCCCCCAGTCTATTAGACAGGGGGACACGGGGTGGTGTGACCATAATGGCTCAGGTTGAGCTGAAGAGTGGACGAGCGTAAGCCCCTGCCGCGAGCCGCTTGATGACGGGCAGCATGGTGGTGGTGAACGGGATGTTGTCCACAAATGCCGACGCCACCGCCGCCACTATCTGGATCAGCACCCACGACTAGGGCCTGGCAGATCGCTGCGTTGGTGACTTCCTTATTTGGGGTCCAGGAATCCGCCCAAATCCACCCGAATCCGACCCTCTACCGAATCCGTCCGAATCCGGAAACTCCATCCCGGGCAGATGTTGCTCGCCACGTATGAGGATGCCATCTAACTTCATATAGTGTTCAAATGCGTTGGATGATATGGCCAGCAGTATTTGCTTCTCCCCAGGTAGTTATTGCTCGCCGCGTATGAGGATGCCATTTCACTCAAGAAACGAGGGTACGAAATACGTTGGATGATGCGGCGGGCGATATCTGGTGGCACTTCTCGTTGCTCCCACGAGCGACAGCTTTTTCGTATCCTCGCAAGTTCGCACGTGTTCAGCACACGTTTCTCTAGCGTCCTAGTGTTGTAGTACATGTGACGACACGTGGCAGACTGGAGCAGAGCGTCGTCTCGATACTGATAGGCCCTACCGAGGAGACCATGGAGCGGTCACCCACCGGCACCGACTCGATGAGGGCGCTCAGCTGATCGGCGATCACGCGCAGCAGCCCCAGCTGTAGCGGCGCAAGTTGGAATTGAAAGCAAATTTTCAAAGCAGTTAATCCTACTTCAGTTTCAAGCGCTTAGTTCCGCGCTTTCAACGTGGGTTTGATAGGGTCAACTTGCACCGCCCTACCCAGCTCGGAGATACCCTCCGTGAACACAAACAACCCCGCGAAAAACAACAGCGAGTCCCATTCCACCTTCTCCAGCGCATGCTCATAATCCGATTAGTACGGCCAAGCACATACTACGCAGTTCTGGTGGGGGTGGCAAATGGGGATGGCGCGTGGCGCGGTCTGGTCACGGTCGTTGAGTTAATAGGCCCTCGTCCATACATCTTTCAGCCTCCCGTGTACGGGAGGCTGATCTACACTGTAATGTATATGAGCGACTGTCTATTAACTCAAGCAAATCCAAGACATCGTTTGGGCCCCCCACCAGAACTGCGTAGTCATGCTCGCCACGTCATAGGATTCAGGATGGCCATTTGACTCAAGAAATTTGGTTTCAGAATGACATGACGGGCATTTTTTGGGTGGCCCTACGGTGTAGGAACCCATGAGGAGGATGGTGATGGCTCCGAACACGGCGGCATACGCGGGCTCGAAGTGCAGCACCGGGTGCAGGAAGAACAGCATGAGCACGAAGCCCAGGATGGTGCCAGAGCGCGCCAGAAGCGCGTAGTCGCGGATGGGATACCGCTCCTTGATGTAGCGGCGCAAGCTGAATTTGAAAGCAAATTTCCAAGGTGGTTCATCGTGTCAGAGTGTCAAGCGCGTAGTTCCAGGCGCTTTCAAGACGGGTCTCATCGGGCCAACCTGCACGGCCCTGCCTTGAGGGCTTTTATGTCCACCTCGATCTTCTGATTGTAGTACGCCGAGCCGTAGTACCAGCACGTAGGGGCGCAATTGGAATTGAAACCAAATTGTGAAAGCAATACTTGAAAGCACTTCATCATGTCTTCGTTCCCAGCGCAGGCAAGCGCTTTACACGCGGGTTATGACAAAGTGCGTAAAACCACTAAGCCACTTAGCAACAATTAGTACTAAGTCGTCCAAATGGAGCATTATGATTGGTCGAGCGGGACGACTTAGAACGAAGACTCGCTAAGTGTGTAAGTGGTTTCACGCACTTTGTCATACTAGAAAGCAGTTCATCATGTTTTAGTTCCCAGCGCAAACTAGGCGCTTTAAACGCGGGTTCAAGTTGCACCCCCCACCAGCACAGGAAAGGTTTAGGGTTTAGGGTTTAGGGTTACAAGCTGCAGCACCCCACCAGTAGAGGAAGGCGAAGGCGGGGAACAGGGTGATGACGACCCCAGGCGCCAGCACCCGTAGGAAGTCCACGAAGCCGATCTCGTCGGTCAGCGCATTGCCGATAATGAGGGGCTCACACTCGGTCACTTATCGGCTCAACATAAGCGCTTTCTGTGGGATAGGGGGTGCATGTAGGGTTTTTTTCGGGGATGTTTAGGGGGTGTTAGGAGATATTAAGGGGGCTCCAGGGTGTACTTTGTGTCAGAAACGGCTCAGGTTGAGCTGAGAAGTGGACGAGTGTAAGCCCCTGCCGATGATGAGGTTGGGCGGGTCGCCGATCATGGTGGACGTCCCGCCGATGTTGCCGAACAGCGCCATGGTGTAGCGGCGCAACTTGAATCTCAAAGCAAGGTTTGAAAGCGACTCATCGTATTGCAGTTTCAGGCCCTGAAACCATAGGCGCTATCAACACGGGTTTTGATACTGTCAGCCTGCACCGCCTTGCCATGGGGATGAGCATGGGCCGCGGGTCCTGGTCGATGGCTCGGCACAACGACAGCACCACGGGGCACATCAGTAGCATGGTCGTGACATTGTCCAAGAAGCAGGGGCTTAAACTCGTTCACCTCTCAGCTCAACCTGAACCGTTTCTGATACGAAAACATACCTTCACAACCCCTGACACCTCGTAAACAACTGAGTACACACCCCCTCAACGCACCCCCTATATCATGAAAAGCGCTCAGGTTGAGCTGAGAAGTGAACGAATGTAAGCCCTTGCCAAAAAGGCGCTGAGGAGGCAGTCGAAGAGCATGAGCATCCACGTGAGGCGCCACATCTTCTGCCCGCTCGCCTCGATCAGCCGCTAGCCAAGGTCCCACCACAAACAAAGGCGTTTTTAGGGTTTAGGGTTTAGGGTTTAGCCTAAACCTGGAATGTGACGAATGCATCACGGTATACAAGCCATGGAATAAGCTAAAACGTCATCCACCGCAGTTTGACCCTCGTTCACTGAGTTAAACGTCGATCGTCATCATGTGTGAGGGGCCCACTCGTGTAATACGATAAGTGAGTGGTGTATCGTGTCACAAAACGCCGTGGTCTGAGGGCAGGAGGTGGCAGAGGAGGAGGAGGAGGAGGAGGAGGAGGAGGAGGAGGAGTAGGAGGAGGAGGAGGAGGAGGAGGAGGAGAAGGAGGAGGGTACCGGGGCACTGTGAGCAAACAGTGAGCGGCCTCACCGCACACTGACATACTCGAAGACGCCAGTGCGCGCCAACAAGGAGACAATGACCATGATGTAGCAGCGCAAGTTGAAATTGAAAGCAAAAATTGAAAGCAGCTTATGCTATTTCAGTTTCAAGCGTTTAGCTCCAGGCGATTTCAGCGTGGGTTGGACGAGGTCAACCTACACCGCCTTACCATGAGCCCCCACAGCAGCGCCAGCGTGCCGTGGTCCATCCAACCCACGATCAGGGGCTTACATTCGTGTACTTTTTCGCTCAATGTAAGCAGTCTGTGGGATACATTGGGTGCATAATTTCCCCCCAGTCTATTAGACAGGGGGATACGGGGAGGTGTGACCGGAACGGCTTAGGTTGAGCTGAAAAGTGGACGAGTGTAAGCCCCTGCCCACGATGGTCATCACATTGGGCAGCCGGTGCTCCAGCGCTAGCACAAACAGCACCGCCGCCGCCCCCATGATGTAGCGGCGCAAGTTGAACTTGAAAGCAGAAGTTGAAAGCAGTACGTCACAATTTAGTTTCAAGCGCTTCGCTCCAGGTGGTTTCAACTTGGGATTCATAGGGTCAATCTGCACCGCCCTACCATGAACGCCACCAGCGTGCGGTGCACCACCTCCAGGATGATGAGCGCGAACCAGGGGCTTACACCAGCTCTACTTTTCGGCTCAACGTAAGCGCCTTCTGTTAAACAGGATGCATGTAGGGGTTGTTTAGGGGGTGTTCAAGAGGTATAAGGGGGTATAAGGGGCAATTTAGGGTGCATTTCGTGTCAGAAACGGCTCAGGTTGAGGTGAAAAGTGGAGGAGTGTGAGCCCCTGCCGCGAACACGATGATGAGCAGCACCAGCGCGATCCACTGCTGGACGCTGCCCACGGGCCCCATGTTGAGCACCTCCAGTCAGTGGCTTACATTCGTCCACTTTTCAGCTCAACCTGAGCCGTTTCTGACACAAAACATACTCTGAACACCCCCTTTTGCCACTGGACCCCTCCTAACCCCCCCCCGAAACAGCCTCTACAAGCATCCCCTATCCCACATAAAGCGCTTGCGTTCAGCTGGAAAGTGGACGAGTGTAAGCCCCTGCCTCCAGTGACAGCGCCACGGGGTGCGGGCAGTCGCTGTCCACGTCCACCGTCACCGCGCCCCCGCCCGCGTTATACCCCCAAATCAGGGCCTGCCAGCTGTCGCTGACCACGTCACAGCGTGCCATTTGACTCGATGAACGAGGGTTTGAAATGCGTTCGATGGCGTGGCGAGCAACACGCACGCCAAAAGATGATGCTATGTCCCACAAATAAATATCCTGGGCTCAAACATGATCGGCTAATTTGGGTTTCATACATCTGCCAGGTCCTACCCTGAACGTCAAAGTAAAATACATTATACGCATCCGCTCCCACGGGGCCGTCATAGCTGCCGCCGCTCAACAACCTCCTGTGCCCGCCCCCGCCCCCGCCCGTGATTAGGGAGGTGCCAATTATGCCGGCATGTCTTTTGGCATTTTAGGTGGGGGCGAGCATTTGAGCATATGCCGGGAATCTTAGGGGAAGTTTAGGGGGATTTGAGGAATACTTGAGAAATTCCCTGACAAACACCGCGATTTGGGCGGCCCACGTACCTAAAACTGGCACTCAAAAGCAAATAAGAAATAGCACTTTGGAGCATTTTTGAGCAGTTTCACAGGCATTTTGGGCAGCATAAAAAGCACCTTGGGCACCTCCCTACCCGTCATATTGTTGCCCAGGTCCCCGAGCGCCAACGCGTCCGACGCCAGCACGTGCCCATCCTGGGTCATGTTGAGCTTGGCCTGGTAGGCGTTGTAGTATTTGGCGTCGCCGTACGCAGGGTCCAGGGGGTCCGGAGGGAGCGCCTGGGCCTGACACGCGCCCGCGCCAAGCGTCACTTGGTAGAGCCCCTTGGTGGGGTTGTGGATGCCCAGGTGGACGGTGGTGGGCGCCTCGGCATGGTGGCCGGCGCCACTGACCAGGGGCTTACACTCGTCCACTTCTCAGCTCAACCTGAGCCGTTTCTGACACAGAAATACACCCTGAACACCCCCTAATACACCCTGACACCCCCTAAAGATCCCCTAAACCACTTCCAAACACACCCCCTATCCCACAGACAGCGCTTACGTTGAGCTGAAAAGTGGACGAGTGTCAGCCCCTGCCGCCGACGGTCCCCGCGGTGGCGGACAGGGCGGCGTCGGGGTCGTATTGGTGGACGATGTGCGGTATGCAGCACAGCACCAGCAGCACCACACCCACCACAGTTTAGCGGCGCAAGTTGAATTTGAAAGCAGAAGTTGAAAGCAGTACATCACAGTTCAGTTTCAAGCGCCTAGTTCCAGGCGGTTTCAACTTGGGTTTGATCGAGTCAACCTGCGCCGCCCCACCACGGCGGCGCGTAACACGTGCGTCGACATCCAGGGCCCGCCAGCGGAATCACGGCTCTCGTTGTCAGCATGTGACAAAGTGCGTGAAACCACGTAGACACTTAGAGAGACTTAGTGCTAAGTCGTCCCGCTCGACCAATCAGAACGCTCCATTTGGACAACTTAGTACACTTGTTGCTAAGTGCCTAAGCGGTTTCACGCACTTTGTCACAGCATACAGTGTACAAGTGTAATCGTACACACTCGCCGCATCCTCCTCCCTGGCAACGGATTCATGGGCAACGTAGTGAAGCAACGAGGGTCCACAGTGTGGTCCATGACGTGGCAGGCATGTTCACATCACAACCCGCGAGCCCTGCCTTGAAGCTCCTGGGTTTGGTGGCCGAGGCGCCGCCGACGCCGCTTGTGTGCCACTCGTCGGGTTCGATGATGGGAGCCATCTTGAATGAAGCCCGGGAGGCGTAGGAGCCGCCGGAGGAGCGCTGCATGTCCGTCATGTCCCGCGCCCAGGGGCTTACACTCGTCCACTATTCGGCTCAAGTTGAGCTGTTTCGGACACAAAAGCACACCCTCAACACCCCTAATACCCCCTAAACACCCCCGAAACAACCCCTGACTGCACCCCCTGTCACAAAGAAGGCGCTTAAGATGAGCTGAAGAGTGGACGAGTGTAAGCCCCTGCCCGTGCCGCCTCGCTGAAGAGTTCCATGCGGTTCACCTTCCGCAGCGCCGCCTTCTTGCGCGCCACCAGGCTGTAGCGGCGCAAGCTGAATTTGAAAGCAGAGTTTGAAGGTGGGTCATGATATTGTAGTTGTAAGCGCTTAGTTCCAGGCGGTTTCAACGTGGGTTTGATAGGGTCAACCTGCACCGCCCTACCAGGCCCTGGCTGGCGTGCACCGTGCGCACGTTGCCCCTGATGTTTGTCAGCCCTTCCTTCACCCAGGGGCCTGAGCTCAAAAGGCAACTGAATTGAGCTGAAACCTGAAATAGGTCGAGCTGGGAAACTTGGACCGAGTTGAGCTGGCCAGGGGAAAGGGAAATAGGTTGACCTGGGGAAAGTTATGCTTGCCAGGAAACGAGTTGCTAGTGCCTAGTATGTGGGCTAGTAACTTCTAGTAAGCTGGAGTTTGGTGATGCGGCCAAAAGTCAAATGACTTTTGGTCAAAATCACCAAACGCCTGCTCACTACGGGTAGTACGAGATACTATAGTACGCTTTACAGACTAGGCATTAGGCCCGGGGCCCGGCCTTGAGGCGCTTGGCGAGGCCCGGCATCTCCTTGGCGCGCAGCGCGTCAGAGATGAGCATCAGGCTCTCCACGTCGCGCGCCACCGACATCAACGCCTTGCGCCGCTGCGCGTCCAGCGACCAGGGGCTTACACTCGTCCACTTTTCAGCTCAACGTAAGCGCTTTCTGTGGGACAGGGGGTAGGTTTAGGGGTTGTTTAAGGGGTGTTTAGGAGGTTTTAGGGGGTATCAAGGGGTGTCTAGGGTGTATGTTGTGTCAGAAACGGCTCAGGTTGAGCTGAGAGGTGGACGAGTGTAAGCCCCTGCCAGCGACTCCCCACTCACCGTCTTGCCGCCGCCGCCGTTGCCGCCGCTACTCTTCTTCTCCAGCGTATTCTCCGCCGAGGGTCAAACACCGGTTGCCAGTCTAGCCAGTCAGTCTCCTGTATGACAAAGTGCGCCAAACCACTTAGACACTTAGAGAGACTTAGTGCCAAGTCGTCCAAATGGAGCGTTCTGATTGGTCGTGCGGGACGACTAGTGCTACTTGCTGCTAAGTGTCTAAGTGGTTTCACGCACTTTGTCATATTATGACTTCCCAACCTCCTCGAAAAACGCCTTTCATCCAATCAGGAACCGCTCGGCTGAATACCTTGGTGGTGCTCGAGTTGAGCTGAAAAGGGAACGAGTGCACTTCGCAGTTTTCCAGGTGACCTCAAATGGCGGTCAACGAAGCGCAAATTTGCAGCCTTGAGCGAACAGACGGTCAGATTTGCCATACAATGGTACAATATGGCGGTTCGACGGTCTATTTCTCAAGAATTGGCGACCGCCATTTGAGGTACCCTCGAAAATTGCGAAGTGCGGCCCCGCCTCCGACACCTTGATGTCCGACGCCGCCACCATCTCGTTCAGCCCGCGGTCAGGGGCTTACACTCGTCCACTTTTAAGCTCAACGTGAGCTCTTTTTGTCCCATGTGGTGGGGTGCTTTGCTGGTTTCAGTGACAAAAAAAACGGCTCAGGTTGAGCAAAGATGTGGACGAGTGTAAGCCCCTGCCCGCGGTGCTTGGACCCGGGGCGCGTTATCCCAAACTTGCGCGTCGGTTCACCATTAGCAGCCGCGGCGGCAGTGGCGGCAGTGGGGATATCGGGGGCATGACCACCCGGATCTTTGACTGACCCCTCCTCACCCACCGCGAACCAGGGGCTTACACACGTCCACTTTTCGGCTCAACTTAAGCGCTTTCTGCGGGATAGGGGTTACATTGAGGGGTTGTCTGGGGGGTGTGTAGGGTGCGTTAAGGCGTATTAAGGGGTGTCTAGGGTGTATTTTGTGTCAGAAGCGGCTCAAGTTGAGCTGGACGAGCGTAAGCCCTTCCGCGAACAGCCCGTCCAGGCCGGCGTGAGCGGTCAGGCTCACCGAAGGCATGGAGGTGCGGCGCGCTGCGGCAGCGGGTGCTTTAACAGACGCCGAAAGCGAGCCCGCCTCCGCACCCGTGAGCGTGTGTTGCGGCGTGTCGGCGGGCGTGGTGCCGGGGGAGGTGTGACCCTCCGCTGCCGCGACGCAGGGCCCGGTGCCCACATCGAACACAGGGTTGGTTAAAGCTCACCATGTGAAGCGCCTTGGGGCTCGATAAACGTTTAAAAAAAGAAAAAGTCGGAGTAAATGTAGGGACGCCGTGTCACTCCACCAGAATTCGTTCCACGCACACACACGAGCATGGGAAGTAGCTGCAACTCGAGCACACTTCGACTAGTGGAACCGACGGCGGGGGCGAGGGTCGGAGGGTCCCTGCCGGGATGGATTCGAGGCCGTCGAAGCCCTCGATGTGCAGCCGGTGGTTGCCCAGCTCCAGGGGCTTACACTCGTCCACGTTTCGGCTCAACCCCAGCACGTTTTGTGGGATACGTCGGGTGCATGATTTCCTGCCAGTCTATCAGACAGCTTCCTGCCAGTCTATCAGACAGCGGGACACAGGGAGGTGTGACCAAAACGGCTTAGGTTGAGCTGAGAAGTGGGCGAGTGTAAGCCCCTGCCCAGCTCGCGGCGCAGGCCCCGCCCCTGCATGGCCGACAGCGTGTGCCCGTGCTCCTCGAACTCGTCGCCGCCCGCCAGGGTCATGAGCGACGACGACTCGACCGACATTGAACGCCGGGAACACCACAACCGGGGTCCCCCCCGAGGTAATGGTACACGCTCATGCCACGGTTTGGCCACCACGAACCGAGTGCGAGTCCGCGCGTCCAGATTAGCGCGCCACCAAGGTAACTCGTGCTCCGTTCTGGGTTCGGGTTGTTTAGTACCCCCCCTGCCCGGGGCGTCATCCGCCGGCCCTTCGCCTTCATCGTCGTCCGACCAGTGCACGCCGCGCGGTGCGCTGCCGCTGCTGCGGATGGCGCGCCCGCCGTCAAAACTCGAACGCATTATTTCTCAAAATACCGAATCTCGTGACACCGGCTACCTGGATAGGGGTCGCCCGTCCTCAGCTACCGTCTGACCGCCGAACGCGCCCCGCCCTAGGGCCAAGCAGACACTGCTCGCCACGTCACATGACAGTAATCAACCTCAGACACGAGGTGTCAAAAGCGCGTCCATGACGTGGCGAGCAGTGTCTGCAGCACACCCGCCGCCCCACCGTGTCCCACCCGACAAGACGTAAGATATAATCAATATGAACAACGGCGCGGCTGCGGCGGCGGCGGCTCGACGTCCCCAACGGGACGGGCGGCAGGACGGAGAGCGCAGGCCAGGAGCTGGCTCTGCTGTCTCTCTGTCTGTATCTTCTCGCGCGCAACTCCGAAGCCTGTGGTGTGAGGGGTACGACGCCGCAGGAGATGTGAGGTGTCGAGTACAGTCAGAGCAACGAGACGCCGCCTCTCGACAAGGAAAAAAACTACGCCGTTCGGGTGGATCTGCTTGAGTTAATAGACCGTCGCGTCGCTCGAATAAATTACAGTTTTAGATCAGGCCGCTCCAGACGCGAGATTTGAAGATTGGGCATGGGAGGCTGATTTTGTATGGGACGAGGTCTATTGACTCAACTATCGTGACCACAGACCGCGCCACCGTATCCATATCCATATCCATATCCCCTCCGCCCCACGTCCCACCGCACCGCCCCACGCCCACACCCTCGCCTGTAATATCTGCTGTATGATATCAGACTGTCCACAAGTTTGACAAGTACATACCCTCGTACACCCGAACTGCGTAGCTCTTGCCAAAAGGGGACGACGCGTTGGGTACTATCTTTGTGGTCCTTCCGTCAAACAAAACGATCGGCACGATTGGACAGTCAGAATACCCACGCAGCAAGGAGTCTGAACGGACAGGGAGCCTGAACTACTTCGTTACCAAAACCCACGAACAGGGGCACACTAAAGCGCTGTGGAGCAACACGGGAAGTGTCTGCTGCTAAGGCCCGAGCCGCCGCAGCGTTGTTTGGACCCACCCACCCACATCTTGAAGAAAGGGGGCAAGCGGTTCCGTATTCACTGGTACTCGTATGTACGTGCTTGTGAGCATGAGGACCGGTGGTGTCAACACCAGTGGCACACAGCTCATCAGCCAGGGTCATCAACATGACATCAAGTTGTCAAGATGAGCCCATGTGTAGTGTATGGAAGCAGACGCTCAGTTCACTCAGGATTCAATACCCTCGAAACACCCAACACATAAAAGTATGGAGGTTGATGAGAAGTAGGCACCCCCAGGCACAATTGGCACGCCAAATGGACGTACTGTAGGGTCCCACTGCTCAACTGGAACCAAGTTGAGCTCAAACGAGTACAAGTTGACTCGGTTACTGCCGCGTCATGCTCGTACTCACTTGAGCTCACCCATACACTCATCAAACCCAACACTCAGCAGAGTAAACATCAGCCTCAGCTGGTGCATATCCCCTGCGCAGATCCGGTGTGTTGAGCTACCCCCCACTGGATCCGCACCTACTTCCACTGCGTTTTGAATAGAAAACGCCTGCCACTTCCATGGCGCCGGTCGGCGGCGGCGGCGGCGGCGGCGGCACGGGTGCAGACGAGGCTGGCGACAAATACCCCATGAACCAGCGTGACCGCCTCGCCTCGCACCTCTTCGCGGGCTCTACGGTAAGTACACGCCTGACAACGAAAATTCAAAACACAATATTCGTTGTTTGCATCCCACAAGTAATCTCTCTCCGTTCTCCCATTGTTCCCCCCCCGCTCCCGAACGCCCCTCCAACCCGCCTCTCTCTCCCTTGCGCCGCAGTCCGGCGCCACGGTGGTCTCCAGGTACTTCGCCAAGCCGGCGACGGCAGCGGTTGGCGCGGGGGCGCGCGTCAAGCGAGAGCCCACCAAGCCAAGAGATTTGTGCGAAGCCGCTGCGCAGGCCCGAGCATCTCTGCAAACGTTTCAGCACGTGGCAAAGAAGAAGAACGCGCACAAGGAGCACGAGGCGGCGGCGGAGGCGGTGCTGATTGCGTTCCGGCCGTTCTTGGATTCCAAGGCGGCGGCGGCGGCGGCTGCGGCCAGCGGCGACGTCGTTGTTTCCGCTGAGGATGGCGTCATCGAGGTTCTCAAAGGCGAAGGGAAGGACAGCAAGGCGTTGGCACTAGCGGATGTGGATAGTGGTGGTGGCGGGGGTGGGGGTGCCGGCAGCGGCGGCGGCGGCGGCGGCGGCGGCGGCATCGGCGATGGTGGAGAGAACATGGCGAACGTGAAACGTGCGAAACGAGTGAATGCAGTCGTTCCTGGCGGCGCCGGCGCCGGGAAAATCATGGTGAAAGTGGAGAGGAAAGGTGTCGCTGATGACGACGGCGACGGCGGCGGCGGCGGCGGCGGCAGCGGCGGTGGCGTCACTCGTGGCGGCGGGCGGGACGTCATGGTGCCGGTGCTACTGTCGGACTCGGACCTGCCGGGGGCGCGGGAGGCGGGGGAGGTCCTAGCGGGGGCACTGGCCGAGCTGGAGCGGCTGCACGTGAACGCCAGCTGCCGGGTGCGGCAGCGCGCGCCGGTGGTGGCGGCGGCTCGTGCACGGCTCACGGCGCTGCGGCGCGAGTGTCGCGGCGCGTTCAAGGCAGGGGCTGGCACTCGTCCACTTTTCAGCTCAATCTGAGCCGTTTATGACACCAAAAGTCACCCTGAACACCCCCGGACACCCCCTGATGTACCCCAAACGCCCCCTAAAATAACCCATGGACGCACCCCCTATACCTCAAAAAGCGCTTACGTTGAGCTGAAAAGTGAACGAGTGTAAGCCCCTGGTTGAAGGTGCTGGACCCGCGCGGTGTGGCCGCCGCCGCCGCCCACCTGTCCGCCGCCCGCACCCGCCTCCCCGCCGCCGCCGACGCCGAGTACTACGCAGCGGGTGGGGGCCCCGTGGCTACCACCCCATGACTCCCTAACTCTTCCTCACAGTGCATCGGTGTACCCGTACGACGCACTCGCTGCATCCTCCTCTCTGGCCTGGCCACCTGACTCCCCACGCAATTATCCACATATGAACGCCTCGAATATTGAGTAACCCGACGAGGCGAGAGCGTAATCTGGCGGGCCGTGGCCTGGGGTGGTCCGGCGCGGACACTAGACGAGGTGCGCGCGCGGTGCCCGCTGATGCGCGGCACGGGCAGGGGCTTACACTCGTCCACTTTTTAGCTCAACTGGAGCTTACCTTGCCCCTTTCCGCTCAACTTAAGCTGACTTTGTTCCCTAGACAACCCAAATGTACCCGTGGATGTGGCCCGAAGGTGCTCAAGTTGAGCTCTAACGTGAGCGACGTGTCCCGAAGGTCCTCAAGTTGAGCTTTGAAGTGAGGGAGTGTAAGCCCCTGGGCACGGGCAGCCCGCACCACCTGTGCCTGCACTTGTGCTACTACCGCGAGTACGACGCCGCGCGCCAACTCTTCGTGCTGCGCACCCGGTAGGCGGTGCACGTTGACCCTATCAAACCCAAATTGAAACCGCCTGGAACTAACCGCTTGAAACCAAATTGTGATATATACTGCTCTCAACCTCTGCTTTCAGAATGAACTTGCGGCGCTACAACCCGGTGCTGCGCTGCGCTGGGCAGCGCGGCTGTGCTGGACGGCTGGCGCGCCGAGCTGCGCTTAGCGGAGCTGCAGGGTCGGATCGGATTATCCCCGCCGTGTCATTCTCAGCATTTTAAACAGCCCTCGTTTATGAGTCAAATGTGAATCTGTGACGTGGGGAGCATGGTCTGTGACGTGGTGAGCATCGTGTACCCGGCCTTGTGGAGAGGGGGGCGGGGGC
>Ga0307489_10002028_pt1 | contig 13522 bp, 9 predicted proteins | sample SB12metaG_FD_202247 | JGI IMG/M metagenome (GOLD analysis project Ga0307489, IMG submission 202247) | Sea-ice brine microbial communities from Beaufort Sea near Barrow, Alaska, United States - SB 1.2 | ecosystem: Environmental > Aquatic > Marine > Coastal | place: USA: Alaska | collected 2017-05-06 | reverse complement strand
GTAGTTTTAGAAAATAAGAATAAGAATAAGAATAAGAATAAGAATAAGAATAAGACACGTTAAATGTATATAAAGTGAATCAACCAAGGTTGCTTTGTAATATTTAATCAACATCAACACTCAGGAAATAAATAATATGAAATTAGAATCAATTGCCTTACATGAAGGGTACAAGTCAGAAGAAACAACTAAAGCGGCCGCAGTGCCGATTTATCTGACAACGTCTTATACTTTTGATAATACTCAACACGGTGCAGACTTATTTGATCTTAAAGTACCGGGCAATATTTATACCCGTATTATGAATCCAACCACTGATGTCTTGGAAAAACGTATCGCTGCAATGGAAGGTGGCATTGGTGCCTTATGTGTTGCTTCTGGAATGGCTGCGATTACTTATGCTATTCAATGTATCTGTGAACTTGGTGATAATATCGTCAGTACTAGCCAATTGTATGGCGGTACTTATAACTTTTTTGCTCACTCATTACCAAAGCAAGGTATTGAAGCCCGCATGGTGTCGCATGACGATTTTGAAGGCTTTGAAAAAGCGATTGACGACAAAACTAAAGCAATATTTTGTGAGTCTATCGGTAATCCAGCAGGCAACGTCGTCGATATTAGCCGATTAGCAGAAATAGCTCATAAGTATGGTGTGCCCTTGATTGTTGATAATACCGTCGCTACCCCTTACCTATGCCGACCATTTGAACTAGGTGCTGATATCGTGGTGCATTCACTGACCAAATACATTGGCGGCCATGGTACCTCAATTGGTGGTGTAATTGTTGACTCAGGTAAATTTGATTGGGTAGCAAATAAAGCCCGTTTCCCAGTATTAAATGAGCCAGACCCCTCATACCATGACGTTGTTTACACCGAAGCACTAGGTGCTGCTGCTTATATCGGACGTTGTCGGGTTGTGCCTTTAAGAAATACCGGTGCGGCTATATCGCCAATGAACGCCTTTCAAATTTTACAAGGGCTTGAAACCTTAGGTCTGCGGATGGACCGCCATTGTGAAAATGCGGAAAAACTTGCCACTTTTCTTCAAAAACACAAAAAAGTTAAATGGGTCAATTATGCGGCATTACCTAATAGCCCTTACTTTGATAATTGTAAAAAAATCACCAATTCCAAGGCTTCAGGTATTTTAAGTTTTGGCGTTGACGGTGGTATTGAAGCTTGTGCAAGGTTCATTGATTCACTCGAGATGATTTTACGCCTGGTCAATATTGGTGACGCAAAATCACTCGCTTGTCATCCCGCCTCAACGACTCATCGTCAGTTAAATGAGAAAGAATTAGCTTCTGCAGGTGTCAGTGCCGATTTGATTAGAATATCGGTTGGTATTGAACACATCGACGATATTATTGCTGATGTTAGTCAAGCGTTAGACAAGGCCTAATACTGACGAGCCTATTACTCACTAATAGGCCATAATTTTATTCTAGCTGCCATCACAGCAGCTAGTTTTTTATTTTCTCGGTTTTTCTTCTTCGTCAGCTTGCTTGTCTGTTAAACGTTTTGTAATTTAAATATAGGTTATCTCTTCATGATAAAAGTTGGTGTCATCGGCCACGGCTATTCCGCTAAAACATTCCATATACCCTTAATAGAAACATCAACATCCTTAACATTAGCGGCAATCAGTAGTTCTCAAAAAGACACGATAGAGCAGAGCTACCCTGAGGTATTAATTTTTGAAACTGCTCACCAATTAATAACCAGTGGAAATATTGACTTAGTGGTCATTACTGCACCTAATGATGTTCATTACCCATTAGCTAAACAGTGTTTAGAAAATAGCATCAATGTGATTCTTGAAAAACCCATGGTGACCACATCTTCAGAAGCGCAAGTACTAGCCGATTTAGCTAAACAACGGGCTTTAATTTTATCGGTATTTCATAATAGACGTTGGGACGGCGACTTTTTAACGGTTAAAAAATTACTCAACAATAATCAGGTCGGTGAAGTGCGTTTTTTTGAGTCTCACTTTGATCGTTTTCGTCCGACGGTTAGACAGCGGTGGCGAGAGCAACCCGGTCAAGGCTCAGGGATATGGTTTGATTTAGGCTCACACTTAGTTGACCAGGCAGTTAACCTTTTTGGCTTGCCCCAAGCAATAACCGCTAGGTGTTTACCAACAAGAGAGGGTGCTAAAACGGCAGACTATTTTCATGTGCAACTGCATTATAAAAACTTTGAGGTTGTCCTTCACGCCAGTTCATTTTCGGCAGCACCCAACAACCGTTTTCGTCTTGAGGGCACCAAAGGCAGTTTTGTTAAATATGGTTTGGATCCCCAAGAAGAGCAATTAAAGAATGGTATTACGCCAAATGACTCCTTGTATGGTGTCGAAATTATCGAAAATTATGGCCGCTTATATGATGGCGCTTCCAATGTGCTTATTGACACTGAAAAGGGCTGTTATCAGCAATATTACCTAGAAATTGTTGAAGCGATAACCTCAGGGGGCATTAATCCTGTTAACCCTAACGATGGCATAGCCGTAATAAAAATACTGGAGTTAGCTGAACTTAGCAGTCTCAAGGGTCAAACATTATCGGTGTGAACACCAACACTGGCAGGGTGAGGTGTCATCTGATTTTTATCAAAAAATCGAAACGATAGCTTGCACCGTCTGATTAAGGAATACAAGAAGAACGCTCACCATGAGTCATTGAACCCAATGAGTCAAACAGCTTGTACCAGCAACAGAATCAATAAAAGTAAACTAATGCCTTGCCAAAACATTACTGGGTCGCGTTGCAGCAACGGTGGTCTTGTTTTTGCTAGAAACAGTTTGTTAGGCTGGCGCAAATCATGGATAAATTCTGACAGCTCATTATAACGTTTTAATGGGTTCATTTTTAGGGCATGTTCAAGGGTATCATCAAGCCAAACGGGTAATTCTGAGTCGTCATTTATAATAGATTGATAATTAAGCTTATTTTGAGCTGATACGCTTTTAGCCTGTGCTATTTTAGCACCGTATGGAAATTTACCCGATAACATTTGATACGTAATAACGGCTAAGGCAAAAATATCAGATGATTGGCTGCCAAGCTGACCTAAAAAATACTCTGGGGCTGAATAACGAATCGTACCCCGCATAATTTCTTCGGTGTTAGCGTCGGTAACACCGGCAATAAAGGTCGAGCCAAAATCGATGATTTTCACTGTGTTGGTACTGTCAATCATGATGTTGGCGGGCCGTATGTCTTGATGAATCATTTCTTGTCGGTGAAAAGCCTGCAAACCTTTTGCTGTTTGCTCAATAATGTCTCTAACTTGTTCTAATTTAGGCTTAGGGTTGTCTATCATCCACTGATTTAATGATATGCCGTCAATAAATTCGATCACTAGGTACAAAAAATTTCGCTTTCGATTGGCGATAACCGCTTTAGCAACATGGGAATTATTTATCCGTTTAGCGATCCATTCTTCAAGCATAAACCGTTCAAGGTACTGCTTATCATTTCTTAATTCTGTCGATGGTGTTTTTATTACCACCGTTTGTTGACTAGCTATGTCACGCGCTAAAAAGACATGACTGCGACTGCTGATATAAATTTCACGCAGAATATCATAACCATCAAATTGCATTCTAGGTAAAAGCCTGGGTGGTAGAGGCAACATCGTTAGTTGATGTACTTCATCAAGCTGATATTGAGGGACATGATCAATGCGTACTATCTGAACACTGAGGTTGTCATCACTCCCTAAACTCAATGCTTGTTCTATTATTGTCTCGGCAGCGATAGCTAAAGACGAACTGTTTAGTATGATGTTAGCTATTTGACCACCCTCTAAAAATTCGTAAACACCGTCAGTGGCAATAATATAAATGTCATTTTGCTCCAGTAACTTAGTTTGGTAGTCAATATCAAAGGTTTGCTCGATACCCAAAGCGCGTGTTAGATAGCTTACGTCAGCAGAGACCACACGCCGATGATCTTCAGTGAGCTGTTCTAATTGCTGCCCAGATAAACGGTAAATCCTAGTGTCGCCTGAATGGAAAAGATGTGCAGTATTTGATTTCAGTACTAGTGCACTGAAGGTGCAGACATACCCTTTATCTTTATCAAAACGATAGGGGCTATTACGAGTTTGTGCATAAAGCCATGAATTAATTGATCGAATAACTTTTTGAGCGGAGGTTTTAACCGACCATGAGTCTGATGTGCAGTAGTAATCTTCTAAAAAACACGAGATTGCTGTTTCACTCGCAATTTGACTGACCTCACTTGAGCTAATACCATCAGCCATAGCCATTACAATACCTTTGCTACTTAACATCGGCTCAGACGGAATAACACTACCGATAAAGTCTTGGTTAACCGTTTTTATACCTTTATTGGTCGCACCGCCAATACTGACAGTTAAGGGCTGACTCATGACTGTTTCCTATTGTTTTTATTATTATTACTAAGAGTTTATAAGAAGAAAAAGACTTTGTAATCCTAATTACAAAGTCTCTGCTTAATTGATACAAACTACAGTATGTCAGTTGTTAGACAACTTAAGACATGGATCATGTATTACTTAGCCAATACTCTGTTTGGCGACGTTTTAACATGCGTTAGGTACAGAGGTAAGCCAACTAATAATAAACCACCAGCAAGGTTACCTAATACCGTTGGAATTTCATTCCATACCAAGTAATCATAAACGGTAAATTCACCACCCATGATCATAGAGAATGGGAATAAAAACATGTTAACAATTGAATGCTCAAAACCCATGAAGAAGAACAACATAACAGGCATCCACATAGCGGCCATTTTAGCACCGGCTGATGTTGAAATCATCGCACCCACCACACCCATAGAGACCATCCAGTTACATAACATGCCACGGAAAAATATCGTTATCCAACCTGATAATCCATGTTCTTGATAGCCTAGTGTTCTTGATTCACCAATAGAAGCGACCTTTGCCGCTATTGCGCCGCCTTCAGTTGAATAACCATAGGTTAAGATAAAGGACATTAAGAATGCGGTGGTTAACGCACCACCAAAGTTGCCGAGGAAGACCAGTCCCCAGTTCCTCATGACTCCACCAAAGGTCACACCGGGACGTTTATCTAATAATGCCAACGGCACAAGAGTAAAGACACCGGTGAGTAGATCAAACTTCATTAAATAAAGCATGATAAAGCCAACAGGGAAAAGACAAGCACCTAAAATGGGACTCCCTGTTTTTGTGGCAACCGTAATAGCAAATACTGCCGCTAAACCTAAAATTGCCCCGGCCATAAAGGCACGGATAATGGTATCTTTAGTCGACATGTAAACTTTTTGTTCACCGGTGTCGACCATCTTGGTTACAAATTCACTGGGTTCTATATACGCCATTGATATATCTCTTTAAAGTTGACTAAGTTATTTTTATTTCTTTACTGATTAGGCAAACTAAATGCCAATGAGTTAAGTTGTTGAGTTTATTGGTTTAGCTGTTTTTTTTATTAATGTTAGTTTGATTAATTGAACATATAACGAGCATTAGTTAAAAAATCGCACCAAAATGGTTACCAAGAAGCATAAGGTAAAAATTTACCATTTAAGGTTAAAATTACCCGATCGCCTTTAGGGTTTTCTTCCTTGTCAACTTCCATCGAGAAATCGATAGCGCTCATAATGCCGTCGCCAAACTTTTCTTGAATGACTTCTTTTAATGTCTCACCATAAACGCCAACCACTTCATACAATCGATAAACTAACGGGTCTTGCGGTACAGACTTATCCCATTCTTTTGTCGGGTATTCCATTAAGGCAGCTTTTGCTTCTGCGGGTAAACCGATAACATTGACTAACTTTTCGGCTTCTGCTTCTTTACAACTGTTCATGCCTAAGCAAGCAGAGGTGGTCCAAACAATCGACATACCAATATCATCCGCAATTTCTTGCCAAGATAAGTTTTTCTTTTTTTTTATTGTAAATATTGCCTCGGTTACATCGAGCTTATTCATATTATTTCCTTAGGTTAGTAGTTTAAGTGTGAAAATTTATCGCTACAGTCATTGAGTTGTATGTTGTTAGTGCATTTAGGTCAAAACGGTGCAGAAGTTGAAATTCCGTGCTGTTTTTCTTTGAACACTATCTACTGTGGCTATTTGCTATTGGTTATAGCGATTATTGTGCCAAGATGACGGCATTACTTAACCCATTGAAATTATGAATTTTAATTTTAAATAGTCGGTATTTTGCTAACACGAAATTTCGTTGTAAACGATATTTCGTGCCAGTTAAACGAAATTTCGTTGTTTGGCTTGATAATTGTATCGTTGTAATAAATAAAACGTTATCTGGAGAGATATTATCAAAGAGTGCTTATTTCTACATGCCCCTAAAGCCTTGTTATACATTGACCCTTTTAGTAATCAAATTTTGCAAGCAAATAAAAAAGCATCAGCATTATTTGGCATTAACAACGATGATTTAACCGAGCTAACGGTTAGCCAATTTTTTAATGGTTGTTTAGATAAATTGCTTAGTTTTACTCAACAGATACTCGAACAAGGTGAAGCTTGGTCCAATGACTTATTTATGGTCATTAATCATGAAAAAATATATTTGGACATAACCGCCAGTGCTATAGACAATAAGCTTTTGTTATCTTGTCAAAATGCTAAAGTCACTTTTGCTCGCTATCATCAGGCGATTGCTCAGGCAGAATATCAAGCGGGTCTTGTTCATTGGAATGCTAACGAAACAGTATTTGAAGAAATTGAACGACAAAATCAATTATTATTAAGTGCCGTCGGTGATGGTATTTATGGGGTTGATGTTGAGGGCAATACCACCTTTGTCAATAGTGCAGCAGAGCAAATATTAGGTTGGAAAAAACAAGAACTGGTGGGTAAAAATATACATGATGTTATCCATCACTCTCATGCGAGTGGCGAACATTATCATGCCAACCAATGCCCTATTTATTCTGCTTTTAAAGATGGAGAAGTCCATAACGTTGACGATGAAGTGTTTTGGGCCAAAAATGGTCAAGCTATTGCCGTTGAATATAAGAGCACACCAGTTACTGAAAATGGCTTATTAATTGGCGCAGTGGTTATTTTTAGAGATATAACTCAGAGAAAATTGATCCAAATAAAATTGCTTAAGGCATTGAAAGAGGTTGATACGCTTAAAGAACGGCTTGAAATGGATAATGCCTATCTATTAGAAGAATTAAATGCTGACTTTAATCATCACCAGATCATTGGTCAGAGTAGTAAAGTGCAGTATATGGTCAATCAAATAGAATTAGTGGGGCCAACAACAGCTAACGTACTGATCACTGGTGAGTCAGGCACTGGCAAAGAACTTATTGCTCGAGCGATTCATGAAGTCAGTGAACGAAAAGCCAGACCGTTAATTCGTGTTAATTGTGCGGCTATTCCTGCTGACTTATTTGAAAGTGAATTTTTTGGTCATGTCAAAGGGGCTTTTTCAGGGGCAATTTTAGATCGTATTGGCCGCTTTGAACTCGCCGACGGCGCCACTATCTTTTTAGACGAGGTCGGTGAAATTCCGCTGCAACTGCAAGGCAAACTATTACGTGTCTTGCAAGAGCAACAATTTGAACGAGTAGGGGAGTCTAAAACGAGAAATGTTAATGTGAGGGTGATATCAGCAACCAATCAAGATCTGAAAAAATTAGTGGAACAACATAAATTTCGAGAAGATTTATACTTTAGGCTTAACGTCTTCCCAGTTCATTCCCCAGCATTATGGGAACGTGCGGGTGACATTCCGCTGTTAGTTAAACACTTCATTGAAAAAATATGTCTGAACTTAAATAGGAGCCATCCAGAGGTTTCTATTGCACAAATGCAATTATTAACAAGCTATCATTGGCCGGGTAATATCCGAGAGCTAGAAAATATTATTGAACGCCAAATTATATTAGCACAAAGTAATAAAATAAGTTTTGATTTTCTAGCGGATGAAACCATAACCAATCCTGTCGCCGTTAACCTTAAAGTAGCGCCGCAGTTAATAACGGTTCAAGAGCAAAAGTTGATTGATAAAGCCAACTTAGCTAATGCCTTAAAGCATTGTCAGGGTAAAATTTATGGTGATAATGGCGCGGCAGAACTTTTAGGTTTAAAACCGACAACCTTATCTTCAAAGTTAAAAAAGTATGGAATTAATCGACAGGAATTTATTAATTAACTTATCCATTGAATATACCGATATCGTTAGGTTTGACTAGAGATCAGTTCATTGTAAGCATGGCGCTTATTGGAAAAAAACTGGGTGGAAAGAAGACAAATAAATTGAATTGTATCGATAAGAATTGGTTGCGGGAGCCAGATTTGAACTGACGACCTTCGGGTTATGAGCCCGACGAGCTACCAGACTGCTCCATCCCGCGTCCGAATGGTTTAATTATTACTGATAAAAGTAACATTAAACAAGCCAAGTTGTTTTAATTCAAACTTAAGAATTGGTTGCGGGAGCCAGATTTGAACTGACGACCTTCGGGTTATGAGCCCGACGAGCTACCAGACTGCTCCATCCCGCGTCCGAATGGTTTAATTATTACTGATAAAAGTAACATTAAACAAGCCAAGTTGTTTAAATTCTAACTCAGGAACTGTAATCAAAGTTCAATACCCTGAAAACGAGCGTATCATAAGGATACCATTGGTAGATTGCAACCTGTTTTGTTAATTAATTCTTCTATTGTACGATTGCTCAGCTAAACGATTTAAAAACAGACGCATTGTTGTGTTTTTTATCAGTATTTATAACTAAAGAGCGATATCAGCAACTATTAACTCTCATTTAATAGTTAATAGTTTAAGTGCAGAGTGTCTTTGTTTATAATCGCGCAAATATTTTAATTATCTTAACTTAAGATAATTTTAACAGCTTACTCCTTAGATTATTTGTGGAAACAAACATGCATCAATTTTTAGCGTTAACATCCTTTGGTATTGAAGTACTCCTTGCCGATGAGATTAAGTCTCTGGGTGGCGAACAAGTGGTTCAAAAACCCGAAGGTGTTTATTTTAATGCTTCGCTTGCCAAGGGTTACCACATTTCACTGTGGACTCGAATGGCGACACGAGTCATGTTAAAGCTAGGAGAAGGCGACGCTAACAACAAGGATGAGTTATTTAATACCGCGAGCAAAATTAATTGGTCGGAGCATTTTTCGCCTTTCTCGACTTTCGCTATTGATTTTGTTGGTGTTAGTGAAGAAATCCGAAATACTCAATTTGGTGGTTTAACAGTAAAAGATGCTGTGGTTGACCATTTTACCGATCAAGGTATTGATCGGCCCTCTGTCGATAAGACCAACCCTGACCTTCGTTTTCAAGCGCGTTTGCTTCGCCAACAAGTGATTATTTATTTAGACTTTTCAGGGCGAGGTCTCTTCCAACGTGGTTATCGCAAAAACAGTGGTGCTGCACCATTAAAAGAAAATTTAGCTGCAGCATTGGTTCAACGTTCTGGCTGGTTAAAAGACACTAGTAAACCATTACTTGATCCTATGTGTGGTTCGGGCACTATTTTAATTGAAGCCGTTGCTATGGCAGCAGGCCAAGCGCCTGGTATAGAAAGGCAATCATGGGGCTTTGCCCATTGGCTTCATCATGCAGAAGAGAGTTGGCAAGCGCAATTACAATCTGCCAAGGTTCAATCACGTAAAGGGCTCATTGAGCTAACGAAAGTTAAAGTTTTTGGTAATGATATTGATAGTCGGGTGATTAATACCGCTCAAGAGAATGCCAGGAATGCTCAGTTACAACAATTTATCGAATTCTCTTGTAAAGATATTAATCAGCTAGATAATAATTTTGGTAAATCGGGCACCGTGTTAATTAACCCGCCTTACGGTGAGCGTATTGGTGAACTGCCTGAGTTGGTCGAAAATTTTGTCAGCTTTGGTCAAACCCTTAAAACACAATTTTTGAATTGGCGTTTAGCTATATTAACCGCAAACACCGATATGTTAGCGATGTTAAAACTGTCGAGTTTTAAACGTTATAAATTTAAAAATGGTCCTTTAGATTGTCAATTAGCTTTATATGAAGTTAACGATAAGCAACTGGCTAAAGATGCGGTCAATCCAAATACCGACTTTGGCGAGAAAAATGATTCAGACTTTGCGAATAGATTAACTAAAAACATTAAGAAGTTTAAAGGTTGGATTAAAGCAGAGCAAATTGAATGTTATCGCCTATATGATGCGGATATTCCAGAATATAATGTTGCTGTCGATGTTTATGGTGATTATGTTGTTGTTCATGAATATTCTGCGCCATCGACCATAGACGCAGACAAAGCGGCAAAACGTTTACAAGAAGTTATATACTGGACACCCAAAGTGCTAAATATTGGCACCGACAAGTTGGTATTAAAAACTAGGCAAAAGCAAAAAGGCACCAACCAATATCAAAAAGTTGATAAATCAAAGCAATTTATTGTCGTTAATGAATACGGTGCCAAGTTAAAAGTAAATTTGTGGGATTACCTTGATACGGGCTTATTTTTAGATCATCGTAAAACCCGTCAACTAGTGGCTAAAAAAGCGAAAAATAAATCATTGCTTAATATGTTTGCCTATACAGGTTCTGTGTCTTTGCAAGCAGCACTTAATGGTGCTGCTTCTGTGACGACGGTTGATATGTCAAATACCTACCTTAATTGGGCACAAGAAAATTTCACTTTAAATAAACTGGTTAGCCATAAATATCAGTTTATTCAAGCAGACTGTCTTCAGTGGCTAAAAGATTTTGATGCCACTAAAAATACCCCCTTTGATGTAATATTTATTGATCCCCCGACGTTCTCTAATTCTAAACGAATGGAAGAGAGTTTTGATGTTCAACGTGATTATGTTTCATTAATTACTGACGCTTTAAACGCATTAACACCAAAGGGTGAGATAGTTTTTACTAATAATAAGCGAAATTTTAAAATGGATGTTGAAGCTATGCAAAGTCTTGGTTTAACGGTTAAACCTATGACCGAGTTAACACGAGATAAAGACTTTGCTCGAAATAAACACATCCATAATAGCTGGTCGCTGATTCGCCATTAAAATTGTTTTTACTGAAAAATTTATGGAGAAAGGTGCTTTGACAAGTTATATGAATAGACATTTCAATTTATACAGTAGTGATGGCTGCCATTTATGCGAATTAGCTTTGCTGATTTGTCAGCCGTTAATCGCCGATAATACATTACGTATTGTTGATATTGTTGAGGATGAAAAATTAGTTGAGCTTTACGGGGTTCATATCCCGGTACTTGAGCGAGTCACTGCAAATGACAGTAGTGAGGCATTAAAACTATTTTGGCCTTTTACCGCTGAGCAAGTGAGTCAGTTACTTGTCTAAATCAAGTACTAGAAAACAAACAGCATATTATCAGTAGCTATTAAACTCATAGTTACTTTACTTATTTAAAGAAAAGCAGTTAACAGAAGTTATATATATTTATGGAATTACTAAGAATTGCCAATGCCGAGCTTGCTTTTGGTGAAGATAAAATACTAGATAAAGCCGAATTGAGTGTACAAACAGGTGAACGTATCTGTTTGGTTGGGCGTAACGGTGCGGGTAAGTCAACATTAATGAAAATATTAATGGGCAAACAAACCTTAGATGATGGTCAAATTTTAAAATCTAGCACGATGAAGATGGCCATGTTAGAGCAAGACCCACCTGAGTCCTCTGATAATACCGTTTTTGATTATGTTGCCGAAGGTGTACAAGAAAATGCTGACTTAATTCGTCGCTATCATGCCCTTATTCATGAGGTTACCGAAGATCCGTCTGAGAAAAATCTTAATAAACTCAGTAGAGTACAAGATCAACTAGAACAAGCTAATGCATGGCAAGATGAGCAACGTATTGAACAGGCGATGAGTACCTTATCTCTAAATGCCGATGATAAAATAGCTGACCTTTCTGGTGGTTGGTTACGTAAACTTGCGCTTGCTAAAGCGCTTGTTACTCAGCCCGACATATTGCTACTGGATGAGCCAACCAACCATTTAGATATTGAAAGTGTCTTATGGTTAGAAAAATTTTTAATAGAGTTTGTTGGCACTATTATTTTTATTAGTCATGACAGGGCGTTTATTCGTGGTTTATCAACACGTATTCTTGACTTAGACCGCGGCCAATTAAAGAGCTATCCAGGCAACTATGATTTATATATAGAACAAAAAGCCCATGATTTACAGGTTGAAGATCAACAAAACGCCTTATTTGATAAAAGACTTGCTGAAGAAGAAGTTTGGATCCGTCAAGGAGTAAAAGCCCGAAGAACACGTAATGAAGGCAGAGTAAGATCACTTGAAAAACTCCGTTTGGAACGAAATGCTCGTCGTGAAGTGCGTAATCAAAGTACCATGAATATCACTCACGGTGATCGTTCCGGTAAGCTAGTTTTTGAAGCGGAAGACTTAACCATAGCGTTTGATGATAAAGTTATCATTGAAAAGTTAAACTTGTTGATCACCAGAAATGATCGATTAGCGCTCATTGGTGCCAATGGTACCGGTAAATCAACCCTGATTAAAATGATCATGGAAAAACTTGAGCCAACAAGCGGTAAGATGCGCTCAGGTGTTAATCTTGAAATTGCTTATTTTGATCAACACAGAGAAGCGCTTGATCTCAGTAAAACAGTGCAAGAAATTGTTGGTGAAGGCAAACAAGAAGTCGTGGTCAACGGTAAGCCTCGCCATGTTTTAGGTTACCTGCAAGATTTTCTGTTTAGCCCCAAACGAGCCAGAACACCGGTAAAAGCTCTCTCAGGTGGTGAAAAAAACCGTTTGTTACTTGCTCGATTATTTTTACGACCCAGTAATTTACTTATTCTTGATGAGCCAACTAATGATTTAGACATCGAAACTTTAGAGCTATTAGAAGAAGTTGTTGCAAATTATGCAGGAACCGTTATTTTAGTTAGCCATGATCGCGACTTTGTTAATAATTGTATAAATACTTGCCTGTATTTTGATGGCACTGGTCAAATAAATCAAATTGTTGGTGGCTACGATGATGTTGATGATTATTTAGCGCAAAAAAGTCAGCAACGTAAATCGTTGGCAGAAGGTTCTGTGGAAAAAACTAAAAAGATCCAGCAAGAAATTAACTCTGTTGTGGCTAATGTGACTAAAAAGAAAAAATTGTCATTCAAAGAATCAAAAGAGCTTGAAGAATTACCTGTGAAAATTGATGAACTTGAAAATTTAATTGAATCCTTACAAGCGCAAGTTAATGAAGCTGATTTTTTTAATAAAGATGAGCAATTAACTAAAAATATATTGAACCAGCTAGCAGAAAGTGAGTCGAATCTCGAGGTTATCTATAAAAGGTGGCAAGAGTTAGACGATTAAAAGTAAAAGTAACGTTATAAAAAATGTTAATACCTGTTAGGTTAACAGCAAAAGTTTTAATCAATGCTGTTTTCACAACGAGCCATAATAAGCAATAAAGAGTTTAGAAGTTAAATGAATAGATTTGTTAAATCGATGTTGGCACTCTCAA
>Ga0307489_10002027_pt1 | contig 13524 bp, 13 predicted proteins | sample SB12metaG_FD_202247 | JGI IMG/M metagenome (GOLD analysis project Ga0307489, IMG submission 202247) | Sea-ice brine microbial communities from Beaufort Sea near Barrow, Alaska, United States - SB 1.2 | ecosystem: Environmental > Aquatic > Marine > Coastal | place: USA: Alaska | collected... | reverse complement strand
TCTAAAAAGCGCTTAAGTTGAGCAGCAAAGCGGACGAGTGTAAGCCCCTGCAGCGGGGCTGATTTTCAGCTGGCCCGCCCCCAAACCCTTCAAACGCCGCTCATAGCAGCGGCTTTCTTTGGGCACACGGGGGTCGTGCGGATGCTGCTGGAGCGCGCGCCCAACACTGACGTGGACTACGTCGACTCGAACGCCATCTCGGCCATACTCGCCGCCGCGCAGTGCCACCACTTCCAGATCATACATATCATGGCTGAACACGGCGGGGAGGTGTAAGGTAACTAGGTAACACGTGTTGAAATCTGTGTTGACGCGCCTGGTGTCAGCGCTTGCAACACAATGAAATGCGAGGACCGCTGCTTGTAAGTTGTGCGCTTTTGATTTTAGATTGCGCCTCTCCACCGCGGCGGGGACGTGGACTTTGACCACTACCACTTCGGCACACCGCTGAGCGTGGCAGTCATGGCGCTGACCTACCCTAACGGCGACCCGATGCCCGCCGGAGAGGGAGGGGGTTTCCGGGACGCCGACCCCGGCGCGGAGCTTGCCACCGTGCAGGCGCTACTCCAGTTCGGCGCAGGCACGTCCCCGGTATCTTCAAAACACAGTCAAGACCTAAAAAATAACTTATGTGCCACGCACCACTCACCCAACACTTCGAGGGGTAGTACGCCGACAGGCGTTGTGTAATATACGCCCTTAGTTGGAACCCGACATCGTTCCGTCTAACCCTCACTCGCTCCCTCCCTCGCATACCCCGACCACGTGGACGACCAAGGCCGGACTCCGCTTGGCGATATATGCAAGGGGAGGTGCGCTGAGGTCGTCGATGCCTTCCTGGACGCCGGCGCGGACATCGAGCGCCGCCAGCCACACGCTGGAGAAGCCGCAAGCACCGAATGCCCCGGCAGGGGGGGGGGGTTGGAACAAGCACTGGACCGACTTTTAGTAAACCAGGCGACTCAACGGTCAAGGTGTCTGTATCACTCACACTGATAAAAAGTGAGTCATGCTTCGAAGATCTTGCTTCGATCTGGGTTCGAGTGCTCGACCTCAACTCCTCAATGACCCTCCTACCTGGTTTCACACCCCTCATGATTGCCGCGATGAACAACCGCGCCGGAATCGTGAAGCTGCTTCTCGAGCGAGGCACGGGGGGGTATTGTGAAACTGCGCTCATCTGACGATGAATCGATCTATCCGACGAGTCCGTGCCGCTGCACGAGCAGACACACATGAAGCAACAGTGAAGGTATCAAGTCATGCTCTGATCTCGGTTCGCGTGCTTGTTCGCATTCAGAGTGACAAGATGTCATCTGATATCGATATGGGAGATCGATATGGGAGATCGGATGTCAATGAGATATCGATGGTCATTTCGATATGGAATATGGGTTATCGACATGGCATTTCGTTATGGGATATGGGTTATCGATATGGGATATGGTATGTCGATATGATCATCTACCATATCGATATGGTCATCCTGGATATCGATATGGCATATGGGCTCATGACATGGGAGATGACAGTATCGATACGGTCATCCGGGAGATCGATGTGGGATATATTGTCACTCTGATTGACCCTCCCACGAGGCGCGGACGGAACCAAGACAGCTTACAGGCAGGGGCTTACACTCGGCCACTTCTCAGCTCAACTTGAGCCGTGTCTGTCACAAGAAAACACCCTACACACCCTAAACACCCCCTTGACACGGGCTAAGTGTCCCCTACGCGCACCCCCTATCCCATGCAAAGCGCTCCAGTTGAGCTGAGAAGCGGACGAGTGTAAGACCCTGCTTACGGGGATGCCCCCTCCTCCACCGCGCTCGAGCTCGCGCACCGCTGGCCCCGCTGCGCCGACGACGACCGCAACTTTGACGACACAATCGCGGTGCTACGCCTGATGTAGGGCCTGGCGGATATTGCCCGCCGCGTCATTCAACGCACTGTGAGCCCTCACGTATTGAGATCAATGGCATCCTATGACGCAGCGAGTAATGTCCGGCAGGCCCTCGGCCGATGTGCTGCAGCACGTGCGGGGTGACGTCCACCCACCTGCCCGCGACGACGGCAGGCGGCGGGGACTTACACTCGCTCACTTCTCAGCTCAACCTGAGCCGTTTCTGACTCAAAAATACACCCCGAACACCCCCTGATACTCCTTCATACCCCCTGACACCTCATGAGCACTGCCTGAACAACCCCTAATTGCAAGCCTATCTTACAGAACGCGCTTACGTTGAGCCGAAAAGTGGACGAGTGTAAGCCCCTGGCGGGCGGACAGCAGCGCCTCAAGCGGTGCGGCACTTGCCCCGCCAGCGGGGACCCCCTCGGCGCGAACTTCTACTGCGGGGCGGACTGCCAGCGCGCGGACTGGGTGTCGCGGCACCGCGGGGAGTGCGCGGAGGCGCGGCGGGTGCGCGAGGCTTCCGGAACCATCTAGGTCCGATACCGAATTGTGATCCGGGGAGGTGCGGAATGCACGATTTACGATCGACTCGCCAAGAATCCATGAGACACAAATCAAACAATATCGTTTGTCAATGAATACATACTTCATACTACCGATGCATTCACATCCCGATTCCACATCTCCACTCCCGTGCTTCCCACGTTCGTATGATTATCAAAACTTCAACTCAATCTCTTCCCACACAGCAACAGCGCAATCGAAGACGAGACGAGCACTGTATACTATGTGGAGGATGCCCTGCTCAACCACTCCTCTCGCTCGCCACGTCATCCACTAGACCGCCTACCACATACAGCCGCGCGATCACTCCTCCCGCACGCGCTGCTCCCGCGTCAGCTCCTCCAGCCCCTGGCTGTAGCGGTGCAAGTTGAATCTGAAAGCAAAATTTGAAAGCAGATTCACATGTTCTAGTTTCAAGCGCTTAGATCCGGGTGCTTTCAATGTGGGTTTGATGGGGTCAACCTGCATCGCCCTACCTTGCACTCTGGCCGCGGCGGCAGCACCGTCAGCCTGGTCTACTTTTGAATACACACATACACATATGAATATGTACTATGCTCTTTACGAGTACAGCGGTACACTATGAGCAGACAGTCAAGTCAGGGAGGAGAATGCGGCGAGTGTACACGGGTACACCGGTACGATATGAGCAAACAGTCAGGGCCACGTCATCCCACATACTATGTGGCGATTCCCAATTCAATGTTGTATACATCAAATATTTTCTCCCGCGAAATGCAATCGGCAGCGCCGAATAGCATTCAATCATTTATGAGAAAACAGTCGTTCACTCGTCCACTTTTCATCTCGGCCTGAGTCGTTTCTGACCCTGAAATCAGGTGCTCCAGGGTGTTTCGTTGACAAAAACGTCTCAGGTTTACAGTGAAAAGTGGACGGTTGTGTTTTCCCCAACTTGCCCCCCTCCGTTCACCCCCTCATGTAGTGGACTTGCTGTCATGTAGTGGAGCCTCTTGCTCCTCTGATGTAGTGGACTTGCTGTCGGTGTAGTGGACTTAGTGACAGTGCAGTGGAGTTGCTCTCATGCAGTGGACTTAGTCTGCCATAGGGTGCCATAGGGTGGCGTGGGGGCATGGGGACATCGGGCGCCACGCCATAGTGCGCCACGCCATAGGAGGGTCAGCAAAATTGATTCCGTGCGGGTATTAATATACGCCCGCGCGGGTATGAATATGAATCCAAGCGGGTATCAATATACGCCCGCGCAGATCCCCACTATTCCCGCCACCGAGGGAAGGACGTGACCTGCCTCGCGCGGGAGCTGCTGGCACTGTGTGGTGAATGATGTGGCGAGCACCGGTACACTTTGTGGTGGATGACGCGGCGAGAGCAAGTACACTATGTGGTGGATGCCGCGGCGAGCACCGGTACACTGCGTGGAGGAATACGTGACGAGCACCGGTACACTATGTACTGGTGGATGACGCGGCAAGCCGGGGGCATGGGGCGGCTAGGAGTACCCGGATGACGCCGGCACGGACACAAAGCTTGCGCACTGCCCAGTCAGCTGCTCGTGCTGCGCCGCCACCACAGCGGGGTACGCAAGGTAGGGTTTTGGGTAGGGTTTAGGGTTTAGCGCCAGTCAGCTGCTGGTGCTGCGCCGCCGCCACGACCACGGGAAACCAAGATGAGGTTCGGTCGGACCCCGAGTGAGTCGGGAGGTGACGCGAAGAGTGAGGGTGTGTGAGGTGTAGTCGGACGATACGACGCACCACGACCCACAGCACAGCTGGTGAGGGTGCTCCCCCGCCGCGCTGCTACATGATCGACTGCATATAATACCCCGAGTCTCGATGTCCATACAACACGAGCGCCGAAGCGTCGCTGCTAATTTTATAAACCGCTTTGGAAAGAAGACGTTCCATCCCATCCCTCATCCCTCGAACAGTTTCTAAGGCTACTGGGCCCGTGACGAGGCCCACACCCGCGCCGTCAGCTGACAGGGAGCGTGGAGAAGGTGTCCGGCAACCCCGGTGTAGCGGCGCAAGTTGAATTCGAAAGCAGAAGTTGAAAGCCGTAAATTAGACTTCAGTTTCAAGCGCTTAATTCCAGGCGGTTTCAACTTGGGCTTCATAGGGTCAACCTGCACCGCCCTACCCGGGCGCCCAGGCCGGCGGCGCCCAACCCGGCGGCGGCGCCAGCAGCCCCTCCATGCCATCCCCCAGCCCCAGCTCCGCCGCCCCGTGCTGCGCCTTGCTCCACCCCGTGGCGCAGGGCCGCAACTTGAAATATGCCGATTTCGGTATATCGCCTGGGTAAAATGCCCATACAGAGTTGCGGGCAAAGCGTCAGCGCTCCGCGCAGGAAAGCGGGCATCAGGTTGAATGCCCATACAGAGTTGCAGGCAAAGCGTCAGCGCTCGGCGCGGGAAGCGATATACCGAGTTCGGCCTGTTGTAAGCAAACCTTGAAATCAGCTGCCTCGTGCTTTAGTCTGCAGCGCCGCAACCAAGCGCATGCAACACAGGTATGAGGTCGCACCACCCCACCATATACGTGATGAGGTGGTCGATGAAGAACACGGCGACGGTGAGCGGGATGATCAGCCCCAGTATGCTGCCCGTCATGAAGTCCTTGAGGTAGGGACTGCCGGATATTGCTCACCACATCATAGAATGCCACCTGAGGGGTATATTCGATTTTAGAGGCTATTAGGGGGGTATTAGGGGGGTATCAGGGGGGTCGTCTCGAGAAGACATAACCCTAAGACCAGAATCCTAAACCCTAAAGTACTTTTACAGTCTGTTAACTGGTAAATTCTGAGGTCACTTTACCGGCCCTTGTCCGGACCTAACCTGACTCAAGACACGAGGGCTCACATATGATTGATGACGCGGCGAGCAATATCCGTGAGTGCCGACCTTGAAGCTGACGCTGCTAAGCGCCAGCATGTAGTTGATGGCGGGCGCGAGGAAGAAGCACAGGCGCAGCGCAAACACCGTGAGCACCGCGCACCACGGTCCGCCACAACAACCACTCCACCCACGTTCAGTCTACGATACTGATCCGCGCGTCTATCTAGCTGTGCGAGCGTTCAACCTGGCAGTGAGTCATGCGGGCACGTCCGATCTCGATTGGAGTGCTGGTTTTGATATACCTACGCAGTTTTGCCCTCGGTACTTAGTTCGGATGGAGTCCCCCCATCTTCAGTGTGAAAATCTGAAATTGGACTCGACACTAACTCGACATCACGAAAAGATATTTCCGCGAACCCGGGCGATGTTCACGTAATCAGTGGCATAACACGTGATCACACGTGTTGTAACAAGATAAGGATCAGGAACACGTGACATCCAGGGGTGGCAAAATTTGCCACGTGCCATCCGAACTAAGTCCGGGTCTCAACACTGCGTAGACCCTCCCTTCGCAGTTTTCCAGGGTACCTCAAATGGCGGTCAACGGTGCGCAAATTTGCGATCTTGAGTAAATAGACGGTCAGATCTGCCATACAATGGTACAATATGGCGATTCGACCGTCTATGTCTCAAGAATTGGCGACCACCATTTGAGGTACCCTGGAAAACTGCGAAGATACTCCCCTGCCGGGTGCTCGTCCAGCTTGGCCATGACGCGCTGCACCACGGACCACTGCACCTCCGCCAGCACCTGCCCGCCGATGCGCCGCACGCCAGGGTCCCTCACTACAACCACGAGCGTCAGAACGGAATTCAGATCATGACTTACGGTGACTGTTACCTGCAGCGATGCAGGGTGGATGCTCGTATTCATAGACGACGCGCAGACTCGGTTCGTCGGGACATAACGTCAGTCAAATAGCGAGTGCTTGTTGTCAGTATTCGCAGTTTTCCAGGATACCTCAAATGACAGTCGACGGTGCGCAAATTTGCGACCTTGAGTAAATAGACCGTCAGATGTGCCATACAATGGTACAATATGGCCATTCGACCGTCCATTTCTCAAGAACTGGCGACCGCCATTTGAGGTGCCTTGGAAAACTGCGTAGGTAACCTCCCTGCCTGATGACGAGGAAGGAGATGGCGCACGACAGCGGCGCCATGACGAGCGCGAGTAGCCACCCGTACACGTGGCCCCAGCACAGCACCCCCGCCACCAGGGGCTTACACTCGTCCACTTCTCAGCTCAACTTGAGCGCTTTTTATGTGATAGGGGGTGCGCGTAGGGGTGGCATAGCGCGTGTTAAGGGGGTGTTAGGGGATTTTCAGGGTGTGTAGGGTGTTTTTGTTTGTTAGACACGGCTCAAGTTGAGCTGAAAAGTGAACCAGTGTAAGCCCCTGCCCGCCACCACGAACACCATCCCGGGCAGGTGCAGCAGCTCCGCCAGGCAGGGGCTTACACTCGTTCCGATTTCAGCTCAACTTGAGCTCTTCTGTCGTCCGTGTAACCCAACATAACTCATGAATGTGTCTCGCAGTTGCTCTAGTTGAGCTCTAACGTGCACGAGTGTAAGCCCCTGCCGCCAGGCCGAAGCCCAGGATGTACAGGCCGATGCCCAGGTACCCCGCCTTGTCGATCGCCTTGTGCACCTGTTTGTTCAATTGTGATTGAGGAAATGTTCCGGAATAGTCAGAGGCGGACTTTGGAGCACTCGCCACCTGAGTGAGGGTTTTGAGTCGAGTGCGGCTTGACTGGGTCCTTTCCAGACACGCTGGCCAAGTGGTCGGGTGGAAGAATGGGCCAATAGGGAGGGAGGGAGCCTCTTCCTCGAGTCGCGCACTCCAGGGGTTGGTGGTGGCCAGTGGGGTTGGGTTGGTGGCCAGTGGGAGGTTCGAAGAAACGAGGAGAGGCAGAGAAGCGCGGGAGGGATGCGCTGCGCGAGGATAGGAGCGTGTGCCCGTGCGATCCGCGTGTGCGTTCTCACTTGTTAGGCTCCCAGCTGGTGTCGCGACTGGAACCAGAGGGCACGCGAGAAGGAGCAGGAGGGCACCCCAGTGTTGCGTCGTATGTTCGGTGGATGTTCGGAGAGAGCTGCCCCCGGTGGCGGATCGGGCTGTGGCGCGCGCTCACCTTGACGGGATCTATGTCGGGGAACCCCCTGTGCGCCACCACGCTCCCCGCGTACGCCACGCACCCCAGCAGCACGAGCCCGGGCGGGAGGGTCATTGAGTTCACGACTCGACCGTTGAATGGTCGAAAAACCACACTCGGGGTCCCCGCGAGGGTCACGCTCTTTGCTCCGACCCTCGGCGGACACTCAGCGCAGCAGAGCAGAGAACCACACTCGGGGTCCCCGTGACGGTCATTCTCATATGCACACTCTGGCCACCACGAACCGAGTCTGCACGGGCATCTACCCTGAAGTTACGTCGTGCTCGATGTTCTCAATGACCCCCCCGCCGAGGCCGATTTGCACCGAGCGGCTGGCGCCCTTGCGCCCCGCCGCGGCCCCAACCTTGCCCCCCGCCTTCCCATGCCCTTTTTTGCCGAGCTTCCCGTCCGCGTCCTTCGGGTCCACCGTCACCCGCACGGACGTCATCGCCGCGTCCGTCTCCTCGCCGTGCGTCCGTGCGTCCTCCGCCACGGCTGCAGATCCACCGTGTAGGTCCCCTCCGGCGGTGCCCTCGGCCGGCAGCGGCGCGCCGAGGGACACCCCCCACGCGCACAGCCTCACGAGGCGCCTTGGGGCTACCCGCGTGTGTGGCAGGGGTCCCGATCTCGGGCGGTGCCGGTGCCGCGGGGGCGTCAGATGGTTTATGCAGAAGAGGCGACAGCTGAAATGCGCGAGCGCGCGAGGAAAGCAGGATAAGCAACTTTTGGTGATTATGCGGAGCAAATTATGCGCGCAAGGGAGGCGCGAGCGAGGGAGACCAGGACCAGCGCTTCTGTCGTCAGGGTGTGACGCGGCCGCCACTACGCGGGCGCACTCGCGACCGGAGAGAGGACTAGCGTTTACCTGACCGCGACTACCGCCAGCGTAGCGTTGTTTCGACTCGCGAGTTAGTGTGGTGTCTCAGTGTCGGCAGCACTCTGAGTGAGATTGTTGTCAGCGCACGAGATGGCTCCGTCTAAGGGCGGCGGCGTGAACGTCTTCGGGGAGGCGCGCGAGGAGGAGCGCGAGGCGCACTGGGAGGCGGAGCTGGCGAACCGGTACTCGGACTCCGACGAGGAGGAGGGGGGTGGCGGACGTGACGGCGCCGGCGGCGGCGGCAGTGTGGCCCCCGCCGCGGCGTCGAGCGCAACCCCTCCTCCTCCGCCGCCGCCGCCCCCCGTCGTCGCCGCCGCCGCCGCCCCGTCCAGCGCATCTGGAGCGGGCGCGGTGAAGGCCGACCCCGTCAAGGCCGCCATCGCCGCCGCCCTGGCTACCGCCAACGCCGCCACCAACGCCGACGCTACCGCTGGACCCAGCGCCGTCGCCGACTCCGACGACTGGGCGCCCAGCAAGTCGGAGCCCGGCGAGCGCGGGTGGAGCACGCGCATGGACGAGTTCGAGGACGATGGCGACGGCGCGACGGAGGCGGACGATGATGAGTTCTACGAGGAGGGCGACGCGGAGCTCATGCACGCGCTGGAGTCACTGGACATGCGCGAGGACCTGGAGGCGCGCGGCGGCGGCGGCGGCGGCGGCGGCGGGGGGGCAGGCTCCAAGCTCGCCACCACGGCATGGCGCCCCAACGCCAACGGCGGCGCGGGAAACCACCGCGCGTTCGCCGCCCCCAAGCGGGGCGGCGCCGCCGGCGCCGCCAGCAAAGCGCCCGCGGCGAAGGGCGCGCAGAATGTGAACATCACAACTAACGTGGCGCATATTGAGAAAACCATCCGCACGTCAGCCTTGGACTTCGGCGCCGACGGCGGGAACGTGGGCCAGCGCGTGGGCAACTCCTTGAAGGTGCGGCCTGCCAGATATTACCCGCCACGTCACTGACACGCATTCTGAACCAACCCTCGTTTCTTGAGTCAGATGCCATCATATGACGTGGCAAGCAATATCTGTGAGGCCGTGGTTGAAGGAGACGGAGCGCAAGGCGGGTAACGCGAAGGGGATGGTGAAGGACAAGGAGGACCGCGCGACGGTGGAGCAGGCAGGGGCTTACACTCGTCCACTTCTCAGCTCAACTTGAGCCGTTCTGGCAAAAAATTACACCCTGAGCACCCCGTAATACTCCTTGACACCCCCTGACGCCTTCTAAACACCCCCTGAACAACCCCAGAGTGCACCCCTATCCGACAGAATGCGCTTAAGTTGAGCCGAAAAGTGGACGAGTATAAGCCCCTGGGAGCAGGCGCTGGACCCGCGCACGCGCCTCATCCTCTTCAAGATGCTCAGCCACAATGTCTTCAGCGAGATCAACGGTAGGGGCTTACACTCGTCCACCATTCAGCTCAACTTGAGCCGTCTCTGACACAAAAGCACACCCTAAACACCCCTAATACCCCCTACCACCCCCTAAACACCCCCGAAACAACCCCTAACTGCACCCCCTGTCACACAGAAGGCGCTTAAGTTGAGCTAGAGAGTGGACGTGTGTAAGCCCCTACTAATCGGCTGCATATCCACGGGCAAGGAGGCAAACGTGTACCACGCGGTGACGGCAGCCGGCGTGGACCTGGCCGTCAAAGTGTACAAGACGTCCATCCTGGTGTTCAAGGACCGCGACCGCTACGTCAGCGGCGACTGGCGGTGGCGCAACGGGTACAGCCGCAAGAACCCGCGCAAGATGGTGCAGACGTGGGCGGAGAAGGAGATGCGGAACCTGATCCGACTGAAGGAGGCGGGCATGATGGTGCCGGAGGTGGTGCTGCTGCGCTCGCACGTGCTGGTCATGGGCAGGGGCTTACACTCGTCCACTTTTCAGCTCAACCTGAGCCGCTCCTGACAAGAAATACACCCTGCGCACCCCTGATGACCCCTTATACCTCCTAAACATCTCCAAGGCAACCCCTAAATGCATCCCCTATCCCACAGAAAGCGCTTACGTTGAGCTGAACAGTGAACGAGTGTAAGCCCCTGGTTATGGGCTTCATCGGGTCGGACGGACGCGCCGCGCCGCGCCTCAAGGACACTGCCCTGTCCAACTCCAAATACTGCTCGCTGTTCAGCCAGCTGCTGGTGGACGTGCGCCGCATGTATCAGGACTGCCGCCTGGTGCACGCGGACTTCAGCGAGTACAACATCTTGTACCACGAGGGCCACGCGCACATCATCGACGTCAGTCAGAGCGTGGACCTAGACCACCCGCGGTGCCTGGACTTCCTGCGCGAGGACCTGCTGCACCTGGGGCAGTTCTTTGCCAAGAACGGTGTGGCGGTGCCCACGGTGCGGGAGATGTTCGACTTTGTCACGGACCCCGCGGTGACGCCGGATAACATCGAGGCATGCTTGGAGGCGCTCAACGAGAGTGCGTTGGCGCGGGGGGTGCGGCGGGGGCGCGGCGACGGCGGCGAGGTAGGGCGGTGCAGGTTGACCCTATCAAAACCCGTGTTGAAAGCGCCCAAGGTTTCAGCGCTTGAAACTATAATGTGATGTAACCCCTGTCAAACTTTGCTTTCACTTTCAACTTGCGCCGCTGCAGCGAGGGCACCAGCGACGTGGGCGCGAGCGGGCACATCGGCGTGGGGCACGGCATCGGGGGCAGCGGGAAGAACGACGGGGGGCTGGGGCTTGCGGGGGGCATGGTGGACGAGGTGTGGCAGCAGGCGTTCATCCCCAAGCGGTTGGACGAGGTGAGGAGGTGCAGGTTGACCCTATGAAACCCAAGTTGAAAGGTCCTGGAGCCAAGCGCTTTAAACTGAAATGTCATCAGCTGCTTTCAAACTTTGCTTTCAAACTCGACTTGCGCCGTTACAACCAGGTTGACACGTTCGAGCGCGACCAGCGGCGCATCAAGCAGGAGAGCAGCGGCGGCGGCGCCACCGAGGTCGGGCTGTGCAGGTTGACCCTATCAAACCCATGTTGAAACCGCCTGGATCTAAGCGCTTGAAACGAAAGTTGTGACATACTGCTTTCAACTTCTGCTTTCAAATTCAAGTTGCGCTGCTGCTCCGAGGGCGTGTTCTACCAGGACATCACGGGGATGAAGCGGGACATGAGCGGTGTTGAGAATACGCCCAAGATCCTGCGTGCGGCGGCGGCGGCGGCGGCGGTGGCGCGCCGCGGCGGCGGCGGCGGCGACGCCACGCCCATGATGGCCACCATCGTCGCGCCGGAGACGCGGCGGAAGGAGAAACACCATAAGGCGCCGGCGGCGGAAAGCGGCGCGGGGGACGGTGCGGGGGCGGGGAACGGCGCGGGGGCGGGGGACGCAGCGGGGGTAGGGGACGACGGCAACGGCAAGGCGAAGGCGAAGCCCGCCGCCGCCGCCGCCGGTGCCTCGCGGTTTCTTCTGGAGTCGGACTCGGGGTCATCGGATTCAGACGACTCCGGCGACGGGTCCGGCAGCGAGAGCGAGAGCGGCGGGTCGGAGGAGGTGGACGAGGACGGCAACCGGGTGCGGCGGCGGCGGCACAAGGTAGGGCGGTGCAAGTTGACCCTATCAAACCCAAGTTGAAAGCGCCAGGAACTAAGCGCTTGAAACTAAAATGTGATCAACCGCTTTCGAAATTTGCTTTCAAATTCAGCTTGCGCCGCTACAACAAGGAGCCGGTAGACCGCGAGGCGCTGAAGCTAGCCAAGAGGTAGGCCGGTGCAGGTTGACCCTATCAAACCCACGCCGAAAGCGCCTGGAACTGAGCGCTTGCAAATGATTTTTGATGAACCGCTTTAAAGTTTTGCTTTGAAATTCAACTTGCGCCGCTACAAAGAGAGCGGCCAAGAAGGTGGTCAAGGATAACGCGGCGGAGAAGCGAAAGACCAAGATCCCCAAACACCTCAAGAAGAAGTCGTGCGGCGCCAACAAAAAGAAATGAGTCTGAAGGCGGTAGACCTGCGCGGTACACATAAACCTAGCTAGCTTTCCGTTAAATTAACAACTGGATTATCATCACTCCGCCTCGCGCCGTCTGTCCCTGACGGAGCGGGCTAGTCGCCCAGTAGGGCCGGGGCCGCAGGGGTCGCGAATGAATTCATCGTCGCCGGAGGCCCTGCGTCCCTTCGGGCGGGTGGCGACGATGGGACGGCGCCGCGAAGTGGAGCGATTGAGCGTCGCTGGCAGCCCTTCGGGTGCCTGCCGTATACCTGCGCGGTACATGATTGGATGAATCTAGCTACTTCCATTGAATTAAATGATCGAAACCAATGGAGATGAAAAAGAATAGAGATTTAAAAGAATAATCTGCCGACCGACGAGCCACGCCCACTTAGCGACGATTCACAGCATGGCGCGGGGATGGCAGGCGACGTCGTAGTCCCGCGCACCGTGGTTCTCCGTGGCGTGCGCCGCGGCACGGAAGGCGTCGAGCGGGCACAGCCCCCCGCGCCCCAACGGGTCCTGCCGCCCCGCGCACCCCGCCACCAGGGGCTTACACTCGTCCGCTTTTCAGCTCAATTTGAGCCATCTCTGTCACAAAACACACCCTAAATACCCCCTGATACCCCCAAATACCTCTCAAACACCCCCTAAACGACCCCGAAATGCACCCCTATCCCACTCAAAGCGCTGACGTTGAGCCGAAAAGTGGACGAGTGTAAGCCCCTGCCTGCCACCCGCAGCACCTGCCCGTTGAACACCACGCGCACCATGGTGAAGCGGCACAAGTTGAAACCGACAGCAAAACTTGAAAGCGTTTTATCATATTTCAGCTTCAAGCGTTTAGTGCCTGGTGCTTTCAGCTCAAGTTTGATAGGGTCAAACTGCACCGCCCCACCATGGCGCCGGGGGGGGCGCCTGCCGCAGCTTCACCCGCCCCACCCGACTTACTCGCATTGTCCCCCGCCGCCCTGCCAGATGTGTGTGGTGTGCGTGTGTCTGCGTTGGCGTTGGCGTGTTCTGTGGGTATCCACGTCTCCAGCACCACGGTGGAGGCGACGGGCGGCCACTGACCGTGGAACGCACCCAGTACGGCGAGCAGCGCGATCAGGGTGGCGTCGTGCCCCGCGTACACCGACAGCCGCCGCGCCGCTACTCCCGCTCGTCCGCCGCCGCCGCCGCCGCCGCCGCCGCCGCCGCCGCCGCCG
>Ga0307489_10002026_pt1 | contig 13529 bp, 20 predicted proteins | sample SB12metaG_FD_202247 | JGI IMG/M metagenome (GOLD analysis project Ga0307489, IMG submission 202247) | Sea-ice brine microbial communities from Beaufort Sea near Barrow, Alaska, United States - SB 1.2 | ecosystem: Environmental > Aquatic > Marine > Coastal | place: USA: Alaska | collected... | reverse complement strand
ACGCCAACCTCCCGAACCCCTTCTCACCCCACTTCGTGCCCTGCGAGTACGGTTGCAACCGCAAACACAAGACATTCGCTAAGGTGACCATCTTTACGAAGACAGGCCATACCTCCACCATAGTGGACTGGGCACTGTTTCAAACACGGGGGCTGTCCCGTTCATATCGACAGGCCCTCAGTCTGGTAAATGACACACAAACAGTCATACAAAGGTGCAAGCGAATGACAACCCGCCCTACCCAAGAGTTTTTTATCCTGAGGTACGGCTCCTTGCCCGCCGTGTCGTACCCGACCACCAGGGGCTTACACTCGTCCACCAGTTGGTTCAACGTAAGCGCTTTCTGTGCCATAAGGGGTGCTTTAGGGTTTGTTAGAGGACTTTTTAGAAGGTGTCAGGGGGTATCGGGGGGAATTTAGGGTGTATTTCGTGCCAGAAACGGCTGAGGTTGAGCTGAAATATGGACTCGTGTAAGCCCCTGCCGACCACTAGCACCCCGTGGTTCACCCCGGCGCCGCAACTCGGGTCGGTCATTACCATGACACAGGGCCTGGTACACATTGCTCGCAGCGTCATCGACAGGCTGTGGAATCCTGATTTCTTAAACTCAGTGTCGGCGTGACATGTCACGCTTATCGAATCGAAATCGAGGGTCTATTGACTCAAGGATCGCGACCCGGTCGGACCGTCGGCGAGGCGGTCGGCGGGATTCTCGACATGGACAGTTCTGATTGGTCGAACGGGATTCAATACCATATCATCGATACCAGACCCGACACTGAGTTTAAGACAACGGCATCCTACGACGTGGCGAGCACAGGATGCCATTCAACCTCAGAAACGAGAGTTCAACATGCGTTGGGTGACGTGGCGAGCAATGTCTGCCAGGCCCGACCATAACCCCCTCGTGATACAATTGGAACTGGCGGTTGGCCTCCAAGGCCGCGGCGCACGGCTGCACCGCCACGCAGGAGGGTCATTGAGGATAAGCACCTGAACCGATATCGGAGCACGACATACCTTCATATCGAGGCGTCAGAATGAGGAGCAGACAGGAGTGTAGCTCCTATCTAGATACGGGCTGTGCTAGTACTGCCGATAGAATGAATGTTTAGACAGGCCCGCGGAGGAGGAGGAGGAGGTCCAAGGACGGCCGAGTCCATGTTCGCAATACCCCCCCCGCCACGTGTTTCAATAGGTGCCCTTCGCCCGGCGGCACCGAGCCGTACCCGTCCACGTTGATGGCCTTGTGCTTGGCTGCGGTAGCAGAGCAGGTGCCTTGGACGTCGGTGTACGGGTAGTCGGCGGCGGTAGCCATACCCCCGTTGGCGATGACCCACCCATATGCCGTGCTGAACGCTCCCCCGCCGCACCCCGCCTTCCGGCAGGGACTTGCAGATTCTGCTCGCCAAGTTACGCTGAAGTTGAGCTTACTCTGCCCCTTTTCGCTCTACCGAAGGTGACTTTGTCCCCCATACGACCCAAATTAACCCATGGATGTGTCCTGAAAATGCTCAAGTTGATCACTAACGTGAGCGATGCGTCACGAAGGTGCTCAAATTGAGCTCTGAAGTGAGTGGATGTAAGCCCCTGGTACACGGCCGGCGGCGGACAGCGCATCAAATGGGCAGCAGGACGTCATTTTACTCAACACATGAGGGTCCCAAATGTGTTGGATGACGTGGCGGACGATATGAATCGCCACGTCATAGGACGTCATTTGATTTAATAAATGAGAGTTCAAAATATGTTGTCGATGACGATGACGCGGCGGGCAATGTCTGTCAGGCCCTACTGCGAGTTTATCGCAGTCCAGGATCTGCTGCACGCTGCCCTGCAGCAGGGTCTTACACTCGTCCACGTTTCAGCTGAACGTAAGCGCTTCTTGTGGGACAAGGGGTGTTTAGGGGGTGTGTAGAGGGTATTTATGGCGGGGGTTGAGGGGTTGTTTAGGCGTTCAGGGGATGCTAAAAGCGTCAGGAACAGCTCAGGTTGAGCTGAGATGTGGACGAGTGTGAGCCCCTGCCCTGTAGCAGCGCGCCCGTCTGCTGCTGGAACACCGCCTCCAGGGTGTAGTGGCGCAAGTTGAATTTGAAAGCAGAAGTTGAAAGCAGTACATCACGGTTTGATAGTTTCAAGCGCTTAATTTCAGAATGTTTCAAGTTGGGTTTCATACGGTCAACCCGCACCGCTCTACCATCGCCTCCACGGCAGCCACGGCCCAGCACCAGGGGCTTACACTTGTTCGATTCCCAGCTTAACTTATGCACCTTTGAGGGAAAACTGCCAGTGGTTTCACGGACGCCAAACAGCTCAAGTTGAGATGAAAAGGGAACGATTGTGAGGCCAACAGCTTAACTTCAGCACCTTCGAGGGATAACTGCCAGTGGTTTCCAGTAAAAATAAGGTTCATTTGAGCTGAAAAGGGATCGATTGTGAGACCCTGCCCAGCAGCTGCCGCACTTGCCCTGGTTGAAGACGGGCCCGATGGCGAGGGCCAGACAGACATGACACGCCACCTCATCCAACGGATTTCGAGCCCTTATCGCTTGAGTTAAACGGCATGCTATGACGTAGCTCTACAGCGCGCCACATCATTCAAAGAATATTAAGCCCTGGTCTCTTGAGATGAATGGCGTTCTATGACGTGGCGGGCAATATCAGCCAGCCACGCCCACCGCACCCGCGCCCACCCAGTCCACCGACGGAGCAGCCGAGGCCGTCAGCGACACGTTGCGCGCCGCCGCCGCCGCCGCCCCCGCTAGCGACTCCTCCAGCCCCTTCTGCTCCCCGGTCCCATCCCCATCCTCCTCCCCCTCGCCCTTCTCCGTCTCCGTATCCTCTCCCTGCGCTATCGTGCGAGGCTTGAAGCCGAGCCGCAGGGGCTTACACTCGTTCACTTTTCGGCTCAACGTAAGCGCTTTCTGAGGGACAGGGGGTGCATTGAGGGGTTGCCTTGGGGGTGTTTAGGAGGTATTAGGGGGTAGTAGGGGGTGTGCAGGGTGTATTTTTGCTCAGGAACGGCTCAGATTGAGCTGAAAAGTGGACGAGTGTAAGCCCATGCCGAGCCGCTCCCGGAATTGCGTTTCCGTGAGGTCGGCAAAGGGGCCGAGCGCCAGGGGCTTACACTCGTTCACTTTTCAGCTCGACTTAGGCGCCTCAAGTGGGATAGGGGTTGCGTTAAGGGGTTGTTTAGGGGGTGCTTAGGAGGTGCTGGAGGTATTCAGGGGGTCTTTGGGGTGTATGTTGTGTGAGAAACGGCTCAAGTTGAGCTGAAAAGTGAACGAGTGTAAGCCCCTGCCGAGCGCGCTGAGGATGTGTGTGACGGCAGTGCCCCGGTTCCTGGCGTTGGCGGCGACGGCCCAAGCCTCGTTGGCGGCCCACGTGCGGCTGGCGTGGTCGCGCGCGGCGGGGGTGGGGTACACGCGGCCGTGGTCTAACACCCATTCAGCGAACCTGGCGTCGGCACCCGCTTGAGTTGAAACTCCAGCATCTGGTTCCGGGGTTGAGGAGTGTTGTTGAGGCGGACTCGACGGGGTGGCGGCTGCGGTGGACGACGCGACGAGCGCGGCCAGCAGCCAGATTAACGCCGCATGTGGTGCCATAATGTACGGAGGGAGGGAGACACGCAGCCTTGCGGTGCGCGACGCGACCTTGTGCGTCACGTGGCCCAAGAGGCTGAAGCATTTATCGATTCCTTACCGCGCGGAGCGCTACTGAGACTTTTCTTGCGGTGAGTTATGTCTTATGTGGGTTGAGGACTAGCGGGCTCTTCAATATTGAATAGTGAGAGGACGGCGCACAGTCACAGCCGCGCCCGCCCCTCCCGCCGCGACTCGTCAGGTGCCCTCACTTCGCAAGGGACGCGCTTAGGGTTGCCTCTCTCCTCCTTACATCAGGAGCGTGATCGACTTGTGTCGGCACAGACCGCGCGTCCCACAACGAATAAACATCACAAATTCGGGGGGGGCGAGGGCTCCACCGGCGACCTTCGCTCCTTCGCGCGCGGCCTGGACGGGAGTACCTCCAAGATGAACATACCTGGGGACGCCATGAAGTCCGACATCCCAACCATCAAGAACATCCTGCTCCTCGACGGTAGGGTCAGGGCGCAGGGGTCGCAAACAGCATTGCGTACGGGTACACCGGCACGCGTACACTACGTGCAAACAGTCAGGTAACAAATGGCCAAGGCCAGGGCGCGGGCGCGGGGGAGGATGCAGAGAGATCTAAGAGGTGCACCATGTGGTGGATGACATGACGAGTACCTATGCGCTTTGTTTGTGGCCTTGGCGGACGGCGAGGGCAAGCGCGTGGCGGTGAAGTACTACGGCACGGACCCGGAGATGACCACGGTGGCGCAACAGATGGCGTTCGAGCGCAACATCTTCGGCAAGGGCTTACGCTCGTCCACTTTTCAGCTCAACTTGAGCGCTTTGTATGGGACAGGAGGTGCGCGTAGGGGTTGTGTAGCCCGTGTTATGGGGGTGGTCAGGGTGTTTAGGGTGTGCAGGGTGTTTTCTTGTCACAGACACGGCTCAAGTTGAGCTGAGAAGTGGACGAGTGTAAGCCCCTGATCTTCGGCAAGACCTCCCGCACGAACGCGCGCGGGGAGGCGGAGATCGCGCTGCTGGACAAGAACCTCATCGTGGGGCTCTCCCTGCTTCCGCGCGATGTACCTGCGTGAGTGTCAGATATCCACTCCACCCCCCGGGCCGCCATGTGGTACCGTGCTCGGGAGCGCGCGCTCAGTCCGATCCACCCAAAACACACCGGCCCCCATTTCCGACGCCCTCCCTGACGGGACTGAGAGATGAGACCCCCCTCCACATTCTACTCGAACTCGTCCACAACTCGTGGCGGGGCTCTGACCGCGCGCATGTGACACTCGCCACTCCTCCGCCCGCGTCCCCGCGTGCTACCATGCTCTCGAGCGCACGCCCGATCCTGTCCCCCAGCACCACCACCACCAAGTCCCGACGCCGTGTGACTCCACCGACATCGACAGGGACCCCCTGTTTTTTTCTCAGTCGGCCGCGGGCCTATACACCCCGACCCAGCGCCGGTTGTGCTCGCATGCTCGCAGCACCCCCGCGCCTGACGCGACACACGCCGCGCGCCACCCCGGCCCTCGCCGCCGGTGTACCGGTTCGTGGGCGACCTGCACTTCTACGTGACGGGCGACGTCAACGAGAACGAGATCATCCTCGCCACGGTGCTGCAAGGGTAGGGTTCAAAGCTGGAAACTGTGCCCAGAAATCTGAAAATGCATCAGCCAGTATGTTGGTGTGTGCCTGGTCTACGTGGTATAGACGCACGCAGAGTCGACACACCGCTACCACACAGTAACCAAAACTCTCCATGTCTCTCCTCTCCCATCCTCTCCTCGTCTCTCTCCCCTCCCCTCATCTGCTCCTCTCGACCAACACGGCACTTGAAACACCGTCACTAGTGTCGACTTGAAACACCTTCACTAGTGTCGCATCGTCCCTAGTGTGCCGCCAACACTGAGAGGAGAGGAACGCCCGGCTGAGCAAATCATTCTAGTTGCGGCCCCTTCTGGCAGATTCTTCGACGCCACCTCGCTGCTGCTCCGCTCGGTGATGGAGAAGAAGACGGCAGGGGCTTACACTCGTCCACTTCTCAGCTCAACCTGAGCCGTCTCTGCAACAATAACACACCCTGCACACCCCTTAATACCCCCTAACACCCCCTAAACACCCCTCAGCACCCCCCAGACGCGCCCCCTACCCCACAGAAAGCGCTTATGTTCAGCTGAAAAGAGAACGAGCGTAAGCCCCTGGAAGACGGTGCTGGAGAACCTGGATCTGATCCTGCTCACGCTGGATGAGTTGGTTGACGGCGGGGACCATGCACCACGTCCGCCGTGTGATCCACCGCGTTTCAAATCCCCGTTTCAAACCCCCGTGCTTAAATGACAGCCTATGACGTGGCAGACGTCATTCGATGTCGGGGCGAGCGTTCCACCATTGCGAATGACGTCTGCGACGTGATTGACCGCGATTTCAACCATCCTTTCTTGAGTTCATCGAGTTTTTGTGACGTCGCTTGCGCTTGCTTTAGGTCTGAGCAACTTAATTATTCCCTCCACATCATCCCCCGCGTTTTTAACAGCAAGCTCCTGTCTGTTCACTCGACCAACTTGTAATGAGGTATCCTCACTGACTCATCTGCACAGCGTTGTGTCCAGGCGTCATTTCAAAAACATTTAGTCTAGATCGACGAAGGTACTGACGACTGAGATGGAGCCACGGCTGAATAATAAATTATGACGAGCTCTGCGCCCGATGGACCCTGGCGGACGGCGGCATCATCCTGGAGACGGACCCCAACGTGATCGCCAACCGGGTGTCCATGCGCGGCCAGGACGGCGACACGCCGCTGGTAAGACCATACGCGAGGCCAGGGATACGGTTCTGAATGCGGGTGTTACGGGTATACTGGAACGCTTGAGCGCCAGGGATACGGTTCTGAATGCGGGTGTACGGGTATACTGGAACGCTTGAGCGAACTATCCGGTTGAGCTGATGGTGAGGCGCCGAGTACGGCCAGGGAAGAGGATGCGGTGGATCGGTGAGTGTGTACGGGTACACTGGTATGCTGGTTCACATGAACTAAGCCTGTCAGCCTGAGGTTGGGTTTCTGGCCTTTAGGGTTGAGGCCCGCCCTTACCCCTAAACCCTAAACCCCAAACCCTAAACCCTAAACACTAAACCCTAAACACATGAACTCAGCCCGTCAGCTTGAGGTTGGGTTTCTGGCCTTAGCCCCTGGCAGAGCAGTCCTTCACGCAGGCGCTGGCGTCAGCCAAGGTAGGACGGTGCAGGTTGACCCTATCAAACCCACGTTGAAAGGGCCTGGAACTAAACGCTTAAAACTATAATATGATGAACCGGCTTTAAACTTTGCTTTCATATTGAACTTGCGCCGCTACACTGAGGAGCAGATCACGCGTAACCTCCTCAGGTAGACGCTGTATCTGTTGAGATTGCACAGAGTGTCGGCGGGGGCGGGGGCGGGGGCGGGAGGTGGCGGGCGGCAGCGGGGCGAGATATGTGGAGGTACCGGGTGCTCTGATTGGTAAAGCGTGGACGCCACCAGCTGTCCTTTCGTGGAGGGACGTTCGGGACGTTGTCCTTTCCTTCACTTTTGGTTCGAGCACAGAAAAGCTGACGCTACCTTCGTGCGGTTTGCGGTGATTTGCTTTGCTCCTACCCTCGGCGGACACTCAGTGTAGCAGAGTCGATAACCAAGTGGGAGAGCGCCGGCGGGCGGTGGTGGCTGGCGGCGGTGGCAGGAGGGGGCGTGCACGAGGAATTTCAGCGATGAGTGACGTTTATTAATCACGCTTTGTTATTTTACATGAGAAGTGATCTTGCGTGTACTAGTAGAGTCTAAAGAGTAGCGACTGGCATGCGCGGTCTACCGTGTATAAATCGGATGAGCCAATCTCGTTCACCGTTTATTTTGTTACGATTTTACAAATGTTTGTCGAGCCCCAAATATAGTGCAATAAGCCAACCCCAACCCTGTCCCCATCCCCCGAGAGTCTCTCCCATAATATGCGAGTAGTTAGTGTGCCCGGAGCTCCCTGAGGAGACGCGCCCCTCGTCCGCCGCCGCAGCTGTTAACGTTGCCGACTTCCCCACTTTGACTTTGCCGATGGTGATACGATGTCCAGATCTCCCATTTCGCCGCCCACCCCGGGCTTGACTGCGGCAGCGGCAGCGGCGCCTGCTTCAGCGGCCTCCGAGGTGTAGCGGCGCAAATTAAATTTGAAAGCAGTAAATCATACTTTAGTTTCAATCGCTGAATTCCAGGCGGTTTAAACTTGGGTCTCATAGGGTGAACCTGCACCGCCCTACCGGGGTCTCGTGCGTGCTCGCCCCGGCGCCCCCAGCCTCGGAATGATCGATGTTCCCGCTGTACCCCGCCCCCGCCCCCGCCCACGCCCCCTCCTCCGACTCCTCCCAAGACTGGAGCACAGGGCCAACACCCCCATCCCCCGAACCCCCGCTCTCCCACTTCTTCATTGCAGTGTGCCACTCCGCCTCCACCCAGGGGCTGACACTCGTTCACTTGTCAGCTCAACTTGAGCGGTGTCTCAAAAACACCCTACACACCCTAAACACCCCGAACATGGGCTACACAACCCCGACGCGCACCCCCTATTCCATAAAAAGCGCTCAAGTTGAGCTGAGAAGTGAACGAGAGTAAGACCCTGCCTCGGCCGCCCGCGCCGTCGCCTCCGCCGCCTCCATTTGTTTAACCGCCTTGTTACTGCCCCACCCAAACATGGATCCTGGGGACTTTTTAGGCGCCTTCAACGGGCCTCCTGCCCCCGACATCTGGTGCTCTGGGTGCTCCTCTGACCCCCCCATCAACCCAGACTGGGTGCCCAGAGCAGTGCGCACTGCCGCCGCCTCCGCTGCCGCCCACGCCGCCTCCGCCGCCTCGGCCGCCGCCTCCTCCTCCGCCCGCCCCGAAGCCCCCGCCACGTCCGTCGCAACTCCGTCTGACAGTTTGCCGGTAGCCGACCGATATTTACTGAGCATTGAGCCGGAGGACTGCATCGTCTCTGACTTTCTGCCCTTGGCTGAAATTGCCCCCGTCGCCGTCCCCGCCACCGCCCCCGCCGCCACCGCCGCCGCCGCATCAACGGGAGGGTACATTTTACCTGACTGTTTCCCCATGGCACTCTGAATATCCTCCGCCCCCGCCACAGATGCCGCCGCCGCCCCCTAGGGACTGATGGACAGTGCTCGCCACGTCATAGGATGCCATTTGAACTAAAGAAAGGAGGGTTCAAAATGCGTTTGATGACGTGGCGAGCGCTGTTCATCAGTCCCTACCGCCCCCGCCGCCTCCGCCTCCGACAGTTTTCCCGTAGCCGCCCGAAGCCAGGGGCTTACACTCGTTCGCTTCTCAGCTCAACTTGAGCGCTTCCTGCGGGATAGGGGGTGCGTTCAGCGGTTTTCAGGGGCTGTTTATGCGGCGATTAGGGGGTGTTAGAGAGTATGGCGGGGTGTTTAGAATGTATTTCGTGTCAGAAACGGCTCAGGTCGAGCTGAGAAGTGGACGAGTTTTAGCCCCTGCCCGCAACCGCCCGAGCGTCGAAGCGGTCTTCGTCCCAGACTTTTTATCCACAGCATCCATCGCGGCCTGTCGCTGCCGCTCTAGAGCAGTCACAACCCATTTGTCAGGGGCTTACAATCGTTCACTTTTCAGCTCAACTTCAGCGCTTTGTATGGGATAGGGGCTGCGCGTAGGGATTGTGTAGCCCGTGTTAAGGGGGTGTTAGGGGGTGTTTAGGGTGTGCAGGGTGTTTTCTTGTGATAGACACGGCTCAAGATGAGCTCAGAAGTGGCCGAGTGTAAGCCCCTGCCTCTTGTCCGCTAACACCTCCGCCACCACCTCCTTGCTCGGCGGCGCCGCCAGCGGCAGCGCAGCCGGGAACGGGCGGATCCCAAAGTTGGCACGATAGGGATCCGCGTGCAGCGACAACAGCAGCCGCCGTAAGTCAGAGGCTTACACTCGTCCACTTCTCAGCTCAACTTGAACCGTGTCTGACACAAGAAAACACCCTACACACCCTGAACACCCCCTAACACCCCCTTAAAACGGGCTACAGAACCCCTGCTCGCACCGAACCCCATGTCTCATGTAAGCGCTCAAGTTGAGCTGAAAGGTGGACGAGTGTAAGCTCCCGCCTTAAGTCTGCTGGGGCGGGAAGCGACGCCGGCGACGGGAGCAGCGGCGCGGACAGCGTCGCCGCCGCTTGTTGCGGCGGCGCCTCCGCGCGACGCACCTCAAACGTGGCGCCGCACGCAGAGGGCTCGTCCAGCGCTGCTACAACAATAGCAGCAAGCTCGTCGCGACGTATCCGACCCGTCAGCAGATCCCCTTGTCCCACCTCCAGCCAGGGGCTGACACTCGTTCACTTCCCAGCTCAACTTGAGCGCATTGTGTGGGTAGGGGGTGCACGCAGGGGGCGTTTAGGGGGTGTGTAGTAGGTGCAAGGGGTTTACAGGGAGTGTTTAGGGTGTACCTTGTCTCAGAAACGGCTCAGGTTGAGATGGAACGTGGACGAGTGTAAGCCCCTGCCTCCAGTGTGGACGCCGGCGCGGGCGGCGCTCGAACCCCCGCCCCCGCCCCCGCCACCGCCACCGCTGCCGTATCCGCTGCAGGATCCGCCACGTTACGGAGCTCTGGCGGTAGCAGACCGGTCGGGCGGACTATGGCGTACGGCGCCCCGGCGGTCCGCACTGCCCATTGCTAGGGCCTGGCGGTGTTTACTCGCAACGTCATAAGATGTCTTTGCCTCGAGAGGAACGAGGCTTGTAACCCAAGACGAGCAAGGACGAGGGGATTAGGGTTCAGGGTGATGGTTTAGGTGTTCGGGTTTCGGGTTTCGGGTTTTGGGTTCAGGATTTAGGGTTTCAGATTCAGGGTTAAACCTGCAAATTACGTGGAGGCAATCTGCGGGGAATACGCGGGCAATCGTGGACAATACGTTGATGACGTGGAGGGCAATTTCTGGCAATTTCTGGCAGTTTCTGGCCCTACCCACTCCGCTGTGTACTTGTGGTTGAGAGTGCCGCCCGGGTTGAGGGGCTGACACTCGTTCCCAACGCAGCTCAACTTGAGCTCTTCTGTCCACCGTATACCCCGACTTAGCTCATGAACGCGTCCTGGAGTTGCTCAAGTTGAGCTGTGACTGTAACGAGTGTAAGCCCTTGCCCGGGTTTAACCTCACGATGGGTATCTCAGCCGCCCGCAGCTCGGGCGTCACGGCCCGGGCGCAGGGGCTTACACTCGTTCACTTATCAGCTCAACTTGAGCCGTGTCTGACACACAAAAACACCCTACAGACCCCTAAACACCCCCCGGAACCCCCTTAACACGGGCTACACAACCCCTACGCGCTTCCCCTGTCCCATAAAAAGCGCTCAGCTTGAGCTGAGAAGTGCACGAGTGTAAGCCCCTGCCCGGGCGTTGCGCTCCACCCCCGCGCTGGATACCATGATGAGTGCGGGGCGCGGCTCGCCGACAGCAGTGATCAGCTCCAGCTCCAGGCGGAAAGGACCGCCGCGGTGGAACTGTGAGAAGGGCCCGGCACACAATGCTCAAAACGTCCGTCAACACATTCCTATGACACAGGGGTTCTCTGACTGCAAGGCAGGTCGAGAGACCGGGGTCTCAATTGGTGGAGCGTGGACGCCACCAACTGTTATCGTGCTGACGTTCGGGACTCTGTGCTTCACTTTGCTTCGAGCACAGAGAAGGCTGACACCCTTTGTGCGTTTCCTGAGGTTAAAAGGCCGATTTCGGTATGTCGTTTCCCGCGCCGAGCGCAGATGCTTTGCCCGCAACTCTGTATGGGCATTAAACCTGGCCCCCGCTTTCCCGCGCGGAGCGCTGACGCGTTGCCCGCAACTCTGTATGGGCATTTAACCGAGAGGATATACCGAAATCGGCCTATTCCCCCCTGTGATGTGTTGAGCATGTATTGCCAGGCCCGACCGGGTTGGGGTGGCCGCTGAAGTCAAGCTTGGGGTGTAGGGTTTAGGGTTCAGGGTTTAGGGTTCAGGGTGTAGGGTTCAGGTTTTAGGGATTAGGGTTGAGGGTTACTGCCGGGCCTGACCGGGTTAGGGTGGCCGTTGAAGTCAAGCTTGGAGAGCGTGAGGCCCACGGCGCGGATGTCGCGGGTGTCCAGCGGGGGCGCGTGTGGATCCTCTGCCGCCGCGTTCTAGGGCCGCAAGGTCAAATTGAAATCAATTTTGAAAGCAGCTTAATGTCGCATTCCAGATGAGGTTCACCATGTACTACTGGACTCTGGCCCCTGTGTCGTAATGAAGTGGCATTTTTTTCGACGGGTGCCAGATGTGGAATTTACTTTCACGCGGTGAGTCCTGTAGTAAAGCGCCTAGAGGCTCGATGAACGTTTAATAAAAGAAAAATAACTTGGTTGCAGTCATGGTTCCAGCACTGGTGGTAACTTGCACCAGTCCCACCTTGCCGCAGACCGGGATGAAGTCCTTGAACCGCACCAGCACCTCAGACCAGGGCCTGACACACGTCCACTATTCAGCTCAACTTGAGCCTTTTCTGACACAAAAGCACACCCTAAACACCTCTAATACCCCCCCACCCAACCCCTAAACACCCCCGAAACAACCCCTAACTGCACCCCCTGTCACACAGAAGGCGCTTAGGTTGAGCTGAGGAGTGGACGAGTGTATGCCCCTACCTCGGACCAACGCCCAACCACCGTGTCGAACGCGCACTGGTACTCCTGCGCCCCCGGGGGGCGAGCAGCGGCAGCATTCTCTTCCGCCGCCGCCGCCCCGGTCCCAGCCGCCACTGGAGGCGGAGTAACAGGAGGCGGGTCTCCGGTCCACAACCGCACCTTGTACCGCTGCCCGTCCCCGCGCAGCCGGAGGGCCAGACCGTCGAAGCGGTGCAGGTCGATCCCCGGCCCGGAGTCCGAATCCGCCGCCGCACTGTTGCTCTCGCCCCCGGTGGGCGCGCCGTTGTAACCACCCCACCAGCTGCTTTTACCCGACGTACCCGTCCACACGTCGTCGATGACCACCCCGGTCACCCCGGCGCCCCTCGTCTTCCTGCCGCCTCGAGCCAGGGGCTTACACTCGTCCACTTTCATGCTCAACTTAAACGCTTCCTGTGGAAAAGAGGGTGCATTTAACGGCTGTTTAGGGACTCTTTAGGGGGTGATTAGGGGTTGATTAGGTGGTGTTAGGGAGTTTGAGGGGGTGTTTAGAATGTGTTTCGCGTCAGAAATGACTCAGGTTGAGCTGAAAAGTGGACGAGTGTAAGCCCCTGCCTCGAGCGGCGCCGCTGACCCCTGGAGTCCAGCGGCACCCGCAGAAGCCGCCGCCGCCGCTCTTGTTGAGCTCGCCCTCCCACACCCCGTGCGTCACCACCGGCAGGTCCTTGGATCCCGGACCCGGCGATGCCACCACCGGCCGCCACGAGCTGCCGCTCTTGCCTCCGATGACGTTGTCGTCGTCGCGCCGCCACGCCGTCGCCTTGTGCACAGGGGCTTACACTCGTTCCGACTTAAGCTCAACTTGAGCTCTTCTTTCCACCGTGTAACCCAAGTTAACCCTGATTGTGTCCTGGAGTTGCTCAAGTTGAGCTCTACCGTGAATGAATGTAAAGGCCCTGTTTGTGCACAGGTCCAGCGACACATTACGAGCGAGCAATTAGGGAATGAGCGGCCAGGCCAGGGAGAAGTAAGCGTGCGCGTGAGTACACCGGCACTGTGATCAAACTGGGGCCAGGCCAGGGAGAACTGGCCAGGCCAGGGAGGAGGATGCAGCGAGTGTGTACGGATACATGGATAAATTATGAAGAAATAGTAAGGGATCAAATCGCAAGGCCCTGCCGCCTCCGACGAGTCAAAGCGCGCGATGACCCGCGGCTGCGGGCAGCGCCCGCCGACCGCGCCGCGCGACACGTGGCGGATAAACGCCCGCGACAAGTTG
>Ga0307489_10002025_pt1 | contig 13531 bp, 22 predicted proteins | sample SB12metaG_FD_202247 | JGI IMG/M metagenome (GOLD analysis project Ga0307489, IMG submission 202247) | Sea-ice brine microbial communities from Beaufort Sea near Barrow, Alaska, United States - SB 1.2 | ecosystem: Environmental > Aquatic > Marine > Coastal | place: USA: Alaska | collected... | reverse complement strand
CTGAGCATGCACCCTGAAGTTAAACTCAGTGCCGGGTCTGGGGTAAAATATGTGGTATCGAATCCCGTTCGACCAATCAGAACTTTCCATTTCGAGAATCCCACCGACCGACTCGCCGACAGTCTGATAGGGTCGCGATCCTTGAGTAAATAGACCCTCGATCTTGTGGAGATAAAACGGACCGGTCCTTCCGACACTGAGTTTAAGTCACGCTTTGATCTGGACGACCCTCCCCCAAGGGTAGCAACACTGTGACGGCGGGCGGCGGACGACTGATGCGGCGGTGGGTGGCGCATCCGCTCACGGACCGCAACAGCATTGAAGCCAGGCAGAGGCTTACACTCGTTCACGTTAGTGCTCAACTGGAGCAACTCCAGGACGCAGTCATGAGTTAAGTTGGGTTACACGGTGGACAGACGAGCTCAAGTTGAGCTGAAATCGGAACGAGTGTAAGCCCCTGAAGCCAGGCTAGCCGCGGTGGGTGAACTGCGAGACGAGGGCGAGGATGGCAGCGGCGGGCGGTGGGCAGGCCTAGGAGCGGCGCTGCGGCGCGCGCACGGGGGGGATGTGGAGAGGTACTTGGCACGCGTGTTTCACGGCACGGCAACGCCGGCGGAGCTGGTTGAGGCGCTCAACGCGGTGGCGGACTTCGCATTGCGCATGGATGCCATGCGCGAGGCGGCCGAAGGCGGCGGGGGCAGCGGGGTCGGTGGAAGCGGCGGCAGCGGCAGAGCCGGCGGCGGCAGCAGCGGTGGTAAGAGCGGGGACAGCGGCGGCGGCGGCGGCGGTAGCGGCAGTGGCGGCGGTGGCGGCGGTGGCAGTGGTGGCGGCGGTGGTTTCGGTGGCGGCATCGGCGCCGGCACCGATTCATTTGAAACGCTGGCTCATTCACCGCTACTCCGCGAATACCTTTCCGCCGCCGCTGATCCGGCAACTACCGAAGTGTGCCGAAAGCTTCTAGCCGCGGTCGACATTGATGCGGCGCGGCGGTCGGACGCAACCGCCGCGTCCGTCCTCCGCCCCGACGCCGTCCGCTTTCCCGAGCTCGAGCGCACCCGCGGCAGGGGCTTACGCTCGTCCACTTCTCAGCACATCCTGAGCTGACTTTGTCACCGGCAGATTAGAGCCACAGGAGCTTACACTCGTCCACTCATCTGCTCAAACTGGAGCCGTTCTTGCCACAGACTGATGCCGCCGAGCGTATCCCACAAAAAGTGCTTACGTTGAGGTGAAATTGTGGAGGAGTGTAAGCCCTTGACACGTGGCGCCATTGCTGCGGCGCAGCAATCGTTGGACGACCTCCTCCCGGCGTTGCGGCAGAAACTCATCGACGGCGGTAAGGGCGGCGGCGGCAGCGGGGGTAAAGCTGGGAAGGGCGGGGGGTTGCAGCTGATCCCAAAGCTCTCTTATATCACCGTCGCGCAGGCAAGGTCAAGTAACCACTCTCCATGACATCCACTCACCACGTCATCACCTCGCTACGTCATCCGAGCACCACGTCATCCACTCACCACGTCATCTACACCATGCAGTTCTAGTGGGGAGGTGAAACGGGGAATTTGATTTGCTTGCGTGAATAGACGGTCGCTCACATACTTATCAGTGCAGATCAACCTACGAGATTGGCAGGTTGGTTTTGTATAGGCGAGGGTCTATTAACTCAACGATCATGACCAGACCGCGCCACGCGCCATCCCCATCTCCCCCCCCCTACCATAACTGCGTAGCACTGTCAACCCTCGTATGTGAAGGCAATTGCATTTAACCTCTTCCTTTGACTTGGCAGCAGCATTTAGCTGGCCCTACTAGCAGGTGGAGTTCCTGGTGGAGCTGCCCGACACCCTGCCCGGGGTGCCCGCCAACTGGATCCGGCAGGGGAGTTGTTGAGAACAAGCACTCGACCGACGTTGAATTTCCTCTTCCTGGTGATGCAAAACAATTTCTCTCCATCACCTCCTCCCTCTATCCTCCACCTCCTCCTCCTCCTCCTCCTCCTCCCTATCCTCCTCCCCCTCCTCCTCCCTATCCTCCTCCCCCTCCTCCTCCCTATCCTCCTACTCCTCCTCCCCCGGGCGTCTGTAATAGGCGGTTAATTGAGAACGAGCACTCGGCCGACGTTGAAATCTCCCCTTCCTCCTCTGCGTGTCTGTATATGCAGTCACCCTGAAATTTAGCCACGCTCGAACTCGGTTCGAGTGCGTGTTCTATATGACCTTCCTGGACGGCAGAGCACCAACAAAAGCAAAAAGGTGATCCGGTATCACCCCCCGGAGGTGTTGAAGGCTGCGTCGGAGCTTGAGCGAACCAGAGAGCGACACGTGGCAGCTTGCGGGGAGGCGTGGCGGGGGTTCCTCCGGGTAGGGAAACCCTAAACCCTAAACCCTGGGAGGTGCAAGCTAAAACGGGTTGAAACCCGTGTTGAATGCGCCCGGTTTCAGCGCTGAAAGCTCAAACATGAAGAACCGCATTCAAACTTTGCTTTCAATTTCAACTTGCGCCGCTTCATCCGGGACGACGCCGCGGGAAAATTCCTGGAGCTTCGCGCCGCCGTGCGCGCCGCAGCGGGGCTCGACGCGCTGTTGTCGCTCGCCACGCTGGCGCGGTCCGAGGGGTACTGCCGACCGAATTTCCTCCCGGATGACGGTCCGACTGCTCTGAAGGTAGGGCCTTGCCGATATTCCCCTCCACGTCATCCAAGGCTTATGGAACCCTCGTGTCTTGAGTCGAATAGCGTCCTATGACGTCCGTGTGCGAGGGCAGGGCCTTGCAAATATTGCAAACCACGTCACCCACGCATTTGAACCCTCGTATGGTGAGGTCAATGGCATCATATGAGGGGGCGAGCAATGTACAGCAGGCCGTTTGCCCACCACGTCATCCAACACATTGAACCCTGGTTTATTCGTTCAAATGGCATCCTTTGATACAGCGAGCGATATCTGCCAGGCTGTAGAGATCGCCGACACGAATGTTGGATCGGGCCCTATTTGAAGATCACGGACGGGCGGCACCCCATCCTGGACGCCACGCTGTCGGGCGGCAAGATATTCGTGCCCAACTCGGTGCACCTGAGCCGCGAGGGCACGCGCGCTCTGGTGGTGACGGGGCCCAACATGGGGGGCAAGAGCTGCTTCATTCGACAGGCAGGAGGGTTATTGATCTCCTCTCCCTCCGCGCAGGAGTTGATTGAAACCAAGCACTTGACCGATGTCGAATCTCCTCGTTCTCTTCCGTACGTGTGTATGAGCATTCACCCTGAAGGTAGGTCATGCGAGCGAGTTCGATCTCGGTTGGAGTGCTTGTTCAGAATGACCCTTCTGATAGGTGGCACTCATTGCAGTGATGGCGCAGGTGGGTTCGTTCGTCCCGGCAGTCGCCGCCGAGATGACAGTGATGGACGGCGTGTACACGCGCATGGGGGCCAGCGACAACCTAGCACTGGGCGCCTCCACGTTTCTGGAAGAGATGGCGGAGTGCAGCGCCATCCTCGCCGCCGCCACGCCGCGCTCACTAGTGGCAGGGCCGTCACAGACAGTACCCTCTTCCTGGCCAAATAGACTGTTTGCTCACCAGCTCTACGGGAAATCCCCGCCCGTAAAATATGACAATGGGAGGGTGAAACGGACTTTTGACATCCTCTTTTCAGTACTTTATGGTTTGCAAATCGTTAATATAGTTGTCGTCTGGCTGTCCCTCCCAGTTTCTTATTACACGCGGGCTGTTTTACCATGGCATACTGTATACTGTACCAGTGTACCCGTATAAGCTCGTCGTGTTGATGAAGGGCCTGATGTGAGCATTATTTTCAGCTTGCACTTAAGTTCTTGTGAGGCCATGGCTCCCGGTGCTCGACGAGCTGGGGCGCGGCACGTCCACGCACGACGGCGTGGCCGTGGCGCACGCCACGTTGGACTACCTCGTGGCGGGCGCCAGGTGCTTGACGCTATTTGTGACGCACTACCCGGGCGTGGCGCGGGAGCTGCGAGAGAAACACCCGACGCACTGCGCCGCGGCGTTCACCTCGTACATCGAGGTGCCTTCGGCAGGGTCTCACACTACTGTAGTCCACTGCTCAGCTCAACCTGAGCTGTTTTGATTAACTGAACCTCTGATTCTACCCACCGCATACATCAAAAGATGCTTACGTTTAGCCGACATGTGGACGAGTGTAAGCCCCTGGTCTGCGGCCCAGTCCGCGGCGGGTTACATTACGAGCAAACCGTCGGATGGGGGCGGCGGCGGTGCTACGCTGATGCTGACTGAGGGGGGTGACGGTGAGGTGGACGTTGGAGCTACACCGATGGAGACTGAGGGTGGTGAACAGGGTGAAGCACCCACGTAGGGACACGACACACACATATGGTCCACCACGTCATCCAACACATTTTCCAGGTCTGGTTGCTTGAGTTCACGGTGTAGTACAACGCGGCGAGCACTGTCTGCCAGACGCTAAACCCTAATTTCTAGACCCTAAACCCTAAACCGTACCCTACCTCCAGGGAAACAGAAACGGAGGTGGCTGGAGGTGACAGTGTTGCTCTGACGAGTGCCGCACCAACAGAGGAGGTCGAGCCCCCCGGAGCAAACATCAGTTTTCTGTTCAAGCTGACTCCTGGGGTGGCGCACCGGTCGTTCGGATTGAACGTGGCGCGGATGGCGGGGCTGCCCCCGGGGTTGGTGCGGCGCGCGGGGGCCAAGGCGACGGAAATGGAGCAGGCCACGGCGGGGACATTTAGTATTGCTCGCCACGGCATCCCACAGAACCTGTTTACTTGATATAGATTCAATTCCAAGGCCAGAGGAGCATTTGTTAGCATGTTTAGTATATTTTTGACTCAAAGTGGCCACACTTTTTGATTGAGAGTTGCATGTCATCATATGGCTTGGCGAACATTTTCCACTTGGTCCTATCTGAAGGTATCGCGGTCGGTGGCGCGCACTCGCGGTTCGGACGAGGAAACCATGGCGGCGGCGGCGGCGGCGGAGGGGCGCATGCGTGCGGTCCTGGGATCGATTCACGCGGCGGCCGCCGGGGGGGACAAGGGGGAAGCCGTGCAGGGGCTCGCAGAGTGTCAGAGCGCGCTCGCGGGGCCAACTGAGTAGATAGCTCGCGGGGCCAACTGAGTAGATACAGCGCTGGGCGTCAATGATGGCTGCTCATTCGTATCCGTCTTGCATCATTCACAGTAGTGCTACTACAGTGTTGCTTCCACGCTTTAAGTGCTACTGTTATACATGCTGTTGGAGTTGTCCTTTGTCTGTGTCGTTGTCGTTGTCGTTGTGTTTTGGGCATTGGGTACCTGGTGTTGCTTATGCGTCATCAAGTGTTAGGCAAGCACACACGTGTGTGCTGCTGCATTTCAGGCTTTAGCTTGTTCACAGTTTCGTTACGAACGTTCATCGAGCCCCTAGGCGCTCAAATGTGTAATCTTATAAATGTCATCAATGAAATGGATGCGATCGAATCATTCACTACAGTACTGGTACGTGAGCCGCGCCTACCAGACATCGTCAAACCTCCGTAAGGACCGAATGAAACCGCCGGATGCACTACGCGTGCGGGCAGCTCGGGGTCTACCGTGAAGACGCGCATTTTGTCCTTGCACGTGCATATCTCGAACATCAAAGCTAGCTTTCTCATATCATCATCTTTTGCATTTTCCTTCACTAACGTGCATCGAGCCCCAACGCACTTACGTGGCGACCATGAACCAAACCCCACTGCCATCCCACGCGGACAGGCTCCAGGTTTGTCAGGGTTTTGGCCTATCAAGAGGCACCATTCTAAGGCCATCTCTCATATCATCATATCGTCACATTAAAATCATCTCTCCCCATCAACCTTATCATAACAAACGTCCTTGCCGACAAGACTGACAGCGTGCTGCCTGTATTCCAGGTATCGTTCCCCCCCATTCTCATTCCAGTCGTCATTCCCCCCCGCTCACAACCCAAGCCTCACTTCCAATCATAATTTCCCCTCGTTCACAACCCGGGCCACGGCGAGGAAGACATCGAGCGAGCGCTCCACGACCGGCGCGCACCCCTCGCCGCGCCGCAGGGGCTTGCACTCGTCCACTATTCGTTTCAACGTAAGCACATTTTGTGGTATACGTTGGGCGCGTGATTCCCCCCCAGTCGATTAGACAGGGGGAGACGTGGAGGTGTGACCAAAACGGCTTGGGTTGAGCTGAAAAGTGGACGAGTGGAAGCCCCGCCGCGCCGCCCGCTCCCGCCACTGACAGACCGCACCGGCCCCTGCCCAAACCCCGTCTCCGCCCCTGTCTCATGCCCCGGTCCCGCCCCCGGCCCCTGCAGCGCCTCCTGCGCGCGGGCAGTCAGCGCGTGCATAAAGCAGGGTCACAACTCATAGTGTACCGGTATACCCAGTGGAACACATATATCACAGTGTATCCGTACATACATTTGGACACAACGCACGTTCCATATACACATTAAGGGCGTGTCTCGACACAACCTCACATCACACACAGGTATTCGATCAGACACGTAAATGACATGTGCAGCTTAGACAGGTGATGGGCCATGCCAGAAGGTCAGGGTGGTCGGTCACGAGCACCCGCGCGGCGGCGGACGGCAGCTCCCACACCTCGCACCAGGGGCTTACACTCGTCCACGATTCACCTCAACGTAAGCCGTTTCGAACACACCTCCCCGTGTCCCCCTGTCTAATAGACTGGGGGATTATTCATGCACCCGACGTATGCCACAAAATGTGCTTACGTTGAGCCGAAAAGTGGACGAGTGTAAGCCCCTGTCTCGCACGTGGTCAGCGCCGTGGCGCGCGTGCCCCAGCATCCGTGCACCACCTCCGCAGCGTCGGCCGGGTCCAGCGCTGTCAACAGCGCCTCAGCGTAGGGCCCGGCATACACTGTCCGACCAGCATGTCTAATTCAGTGGCTTCAGTCAAACGGCCTCCTATGGCGTAGCGGAAAACATTTGCCAGGCTCACCTCTGCGCCGATGTAACAGAAGGTGTTGCCCGCTGTACACCCACTATACACCCCATATACACCCCCTGTACACCCCACGTACACCCCACGTACACCCCACGTACACCCCCTATACATTCCATACGCTTGCCACGACATTGGACGCATTTTGAAACCTCGTTTCATGAGTTAAATGGTACTGTATTACGTGGCGAACAAATAATGCCGTGCGCTACCTCAGCACCAATGTAGGAGAAGGCGTTGCCCGCTGTCGTGACGCCGAGAGTGCGGCCGGCTGCAGCGTGGGCAGCAGAGGGGACCGCGGCGGGTGCGGCAATGAACGCCGAGACCGCAGCGGCGTCAGCGGCGGCGGTGGCGACGGCGGCGGCGGCGTCGGCGGCGGCGGTGACGTCGGCGGTAGGAGCTGCAGCGGAGGTCGCCTTGCCATTGGCTGTGGGAGTGGCGACGGTAGCGGCCGTGCCGTTGACTGTGGTGGCTCGGTTGGCAGCGGCGGCGGCGACAGCAGCGGCGGCGGCGGCGGCGGTGGTCGCGGCGGCGGCGGCGGAGGAGGAGGCGGCGGCGGCGATGTCGGCAGCGGCCGGTACGTCGGCATCCGGGGCGGTGGGGGCAGCGGGAGCAGCAGCGATCAGCATGTCCCCCTCGGTGACGATGGAAAACGTCGCGTCCCCATGAGCGAGGGCCGGGCCTGTTGATCCCCACGTCATCCAACGCGATTTGAAACTTCGTTCAGAAATCTCTTGCAACGGCATCCAACGCGCTTTGGATTCTCATCACTCGAGTGACGCGGCGAGCAATTCTTCTGGCCATACCGTCCCCACCGCTTTCGCCGCCTCCGTCGTATAGCACGGTGGTGCCCCGCAGCCAAAGGCTAACGCTCGTCCACCACTCAGCTCAACATAAGCACTTTTTGTGGCATGTAGTGGCTGGCATAAGGAACAGAAACGGCTCACACAGGTTGATATGAGAGGATGTCGAGTGGAAGCCCCTACCCGCAGCACGGTGCGCTGCGTGAGGTGTGCGGCGAGGGCCCGCAGGCTGCGCTCGGGCGCGCCGCGGAACACGACCCGCAGCGTGGGAGCCAGGATGTGGAATCGCACCTCGCTACGCAGGTCCACGGGCAGCTCCCGCCAGCATGGCCAACCACAAATCATACATGAAGGAGCCATTTGGTGAACGAAGAAGGGCTATGTCACGGCAGGATGATCATACGAATGGTGAAATGCTCATACAAAATGTACTCACTTTATTCATCACCAGTAAACGCAGCACGGCCAGGGACACACAGTTATGACAATCCCCCCCTTGCCAGGAGGAGCGCGGCGTCGTCCGTCCGCCGGAGGCTCCTCGTCTCAGGACCCGCAACGTCACTTACTCGCTACATCATTGGCTTCCAGAAGCGAGCGCTCGAATGAGGTGGATGGATGTCGCTACGTCACGGACTCGCTACGTCATTAGGCATTATCTTCAAGAAACGAGCGTTACAAATAGTTGGATGGATGACGTGGTGGGCAGGGGGGCGATATTGTATTGTCCCGGCCTGATCCGACCATCCAGGCATCAGATGTAACTCAAGAAACGAAGGTCGGTTCATAATACGTCACACGGCGGGTGAGACAGACTTATCCAGGCGTCGCGTGTAACGCAATATACGAGGGTGCATGCGTAATGCGTTGGCTGGCGCGTGTCCCCATAAAGAAAGGTTTTGAGGTCTAGGTTTTATAGGGTTTAGCGTTTAGGGTTGAGGACTAGGGTTAAGGGTTTGGGGTTTTCCCGCCTGATCCACGCGTCGGAGTAGTAGCTGTTCATCTGCGCCTTGAGGAGGTACGGGATGTCGTGGTGGTTCAGAAAGTTGTGCAGCTCCACCCTCTTGTAGGGTCAACGGGGTCAACCTTGGGTCAACCTGGGGTCAACCTTGGGTCAACCTGGGGTCAGTCTTGAGGAGATACGGTATATCGTGGTGGTTCAGAAAGCTGTGAAGCTCGGTCATCTTGTAGGGCCAACCTGGGGCCAACCTGGTCACAATCTTGAGTCGAGCTGGGGCATACCTGGGGTCAACCTGGGGTCAACCTAGGGTCAACCTGGGGCCAACCTGGGGTGAATCTGGAGGAACCCTCGAGCAGGTACGGGATGTGGCGGGGGTTCAGGAAGTTGTGAAGCTCCACCATCTTGTAGGGCCAACCTGAGGCCAACCTGGAGTCAAGCTTGGGTCAACCTGGGGTCGAACCGTCAACCTGGGGTCAATCTGGTGTCAGCCTGGGTCAACCTGGGGTCAACCTGGGGTCAATCTGGAGGCACCCTCGAGCAGGTACGGGATGGGGTTCATAAATTCGTGAAGCTCCACCATCTTGTCACGGTACGCCGCCCAAAAGCCAGGGTCCGCGTGATGCGACACGGGTGTGGTCATTAAGGGGTGAAACTTCATTTGGGACTAACTAAGTCGACTGATCGGCCACTTACATCCATCAATCTAGCCTCGTATTGTTAGAAAACTTACGGACGTGGCTGGTACTGGCATTTCACATTGAGGGTATTAATATACGTGTGCTGTTGTTACTGCATTAGCTTAAGGTTTGATAAAACAAACCTCGCCTGCGGCTTGCGGCTGAGCCGTACTTCTGGATGTCGCTGGCGAAGATGCCAACGAGTAGGGGCTCACACTCGTCCACTTTTAGGCTCAACGTGAGCGCTTGTTGTGGAACAGGGGGTGCATGCAGGGATTGTTTAGGGGGTATTTAGGAGGTGTTTAGGGCGTGTCAGGGGGTATTCGGGGGTATTAGGGGGTATTAGGGGTTATTAGGGGGTGATTAGGTTGTGTTTTGTGTCAGAAACGGCTAGGGTTGAGCAGAAAAGTGGACGAGTGTAAGCCCTTGCCGACGAGGTACGCGAAGAACGTGGCACCCACCGCCATGCACAGCGTCGCCACCCATAACCAGGGTCTGCCCACTCAACGTGACTCGCCGCATTATCCTCCCTGACCTTGCCACTTGCTCCATGCCGTTTCGCTCATAGGTTGTACCGTAAGCGTATACACTCGCCGCATTCTCCTTCCCGGACTGACACTCGGTCCCTCGTCAGCTTAACGTGAGCAGATTGTAAAATACTTGAACGTTTGGGGTGACAGCTGGCATTGGAGCGTCAAGCGGTAGTGGCGTGTGAGGCCCCGCCACACGCTCCACGTCAGTGACCGCGGAGATGTCACCGAACCCTACGGTGGTCACTGTACATTGGTGCACTGGTCCGCTGGTGCACTGGTACACTATGAGCAGACAGTCAGGGGTAGCACAGCCCCGCCACACGCTCCACGTCAGTGACCGCAGAGATGTCACCGAACCCAACAGTGGTGACCGTCGCCGGTACACTGGTACACTATGAGCAAACAGTCAGGGGTAGCACACTGGTACTCTGTGAGCAGACAGGCCCTGCCACGCGCTCCACGTCAGTGACCGCGGAGATGTCACCGAACCCCACGGTGGTCACCGTGGCCGCCGCCCAGTACAGAGCGGCGATGTACACCTCCGCGGACGACGCGAAGTCCGGGTCCAGTCCATCCACGCTCGCCAGCCAGCTGTTGCCGAACCCTTCCAGAAGTGCCTCGCAACACTCGCCAAGTCGTTTCAGCGCACTTTGAACCCTAGATGATTGAGTTGAATGGCGTCCTATGAAGCGGCGAGCGATATGTGTTAGGCCCATTGCCTGACACATTATCGACACATGCTCGGGACCCCTGACAAATACCCACTATCGACACATACCCGGCATCCTCTGACGTGACAAGCAGCATTTGCCAGGCCCTCACCCGCTACGTCATGAAATCAACCTTGAACCCTCGTTTCTTGAGTTATAGGGTTACCTATGACGTGACGAGCGACAAATTTCTGGCCCTACCCTCGATGGTGGCGGTGTACAGGAAGATGCACGCGCACCAGGGGCTCACACCCGTCCACTTTTCGGCTTTTGACGTGAGCTGTATGGGATACGTTGGGCTTTTTCTTTCACTTTCAGTGACAATAACTGCTCAGGTTGTGCTAAGAAGTGTATGAGAGAAAGCCGTAGACAATGGTCCACGTTTCGGCTAGACATGAGCACTTGTTGAAGGATGCGATGTGCTGATATATCAGTTTCAATGACAAAAACGGCGCAGGTTGAGCTGAGAAATGGACGAGTGTGAGCCCATGTGGCGTCAGTCTTCAATCTGTCAAGGACGGCTCAGGTTGAGGTGATAACTGGACGAGTGTTAGACCCTGCCGCGCACATGTTGACCACCACCGCGAACTCGTACAGCGTCTGAGCCCGGTGCAAGGGTCATCACCACTCAGACTCATTGAGTACCTGTTCAGAGTGTACGTGCCCCGCTGTATCACCGCTCAGGCCGTTTGCCCGTTATTGTGCAGCTAATCCGACCGCGCGAGTGCAGTGTAACGTCAGACTACCGTAAGCTCCACGTTGCAGCTCGCCATCTCTGACAGTGTTACACAGAACACCTCTGTATTGCATACTCCACCTGAACGTCATGGCATGTACGCATATTGGAGATACGGTACTATGAAAATGTTGAAAGATAGAATACGAGTGCACAATTTAAATATTGTGCCGAGCCAGCTACGCACCCTGGTTGTTCCGGAGGTTCCGAGCTCTGTGCGAGGCGACTTTCGGCGATTTTGGGCGGTTTCGTTCAACTTTGGGCGATTGTGGCCCAGGTATGCTCCCAAAACACATCCAGGTACCAGGTTCCTGGGTTGGTACGGAACATTATTTAAAGAGTGCACTCGTATTTGATATTCTGCCTGCCGTGAAGAGCATCATGGGCGACATGGCGGTCTCGCGCGACAGCATGGCTTCCGTGGTGCCGTATTGTAGCAACACAAGTTGGAATTGGAAGCAAAAGTTGGAAGCGATACATCATATCTTAGCTTCAAGCGCTGAAACCAAGCGCGGTCAAGGCAGGGTCGACCTGCACCGCCCTACCGATGGTGGACACGAACAAATGCTTCCGAAGCCGCGCCAGGCGCAGCAGGCGCAGAAGGCGCAGGGCCTGCACGCAGGGGCTTACACCCGTCCACTTTTCGGCTCAACGTAAGCGCATTCTGTGGGATAGGGGGTGCATTTAGGGGTTATCTAGATGGTGTTTAGGAGGTGTCAGGGGGTATTAAAGGGTGTGTAGGGTGTGTTTTGTGTTAGGAACGGTTCAGGTTGAGCTGACACGTGGACGAGTGTGAGCCCCGGCCTGCACGGCGTTCAGCGCGTTTTCCGAGGTGGGGTTGTCCGGGGCGGTGCCGGCGGCGTCGGCGTTGTACGCCCAGAACGACATCACGCACTGCAGCAGGAACGGCACCGCCACTCCAAGGTCCGCCCTCATACACGTACATCCACTGGATCATCACGTCCATATGGTTTGACCGACAGAAATCAGAAAGCTCCTTACTCAAGCATATGAAATACGCATACTGTGACGGGCGCCCCGCCACAACCAGGATGTCGTACGCGAAGATGCCCTCGCGGATGTGGGGTTTAGGGTTTAAGGTTTAGGGTTTGGCGTTTAGGGTGAAGGGTTTAGGGTTCCTGCCACGGCCAGGAGGTTGTACGCGAAGGTGCCCTCGCGGATGTAGGGTTTAGGGTTTAGGGTTTAAGGTTTATGGTTCAGGGTTCCTGCCACGGCCAGGAGGTCGTAGGCGAAGGTGCCCTCGCAGATGTACACGCGGGCGATGTCCTCGGGCCAGGGTCTGCCAACTCGTCCCCGTCAGCCCCGTGGTGGCTTCGAGGTTCAAGGTGGTTTAGGACGGTTCAGGGTTTAGGGTTTAGGATTTAGGGTTTAACTCTAATCCTAAACCCGTGATGGCTGGGGCCTGCCTCGGGCTGCATGACCAGCTTGCGGCGCCCCAGGGTCCTGCTGGACACGATCAGCCCCGTGCGCAGCGTGACCGCAACGTCCACTAGAAAGCTGGCGCCACCCACGAAGTCCACTATGGCGGACCTGTGCACAGGGATCGCCACACGGTGCTCGCCACGTCATTGGATGACGATAGGGAAGTAAAACCCTGGGCGCTTAAATGCCGTGCAAGGATTAAAGAGACGTATCATGGTTAACGACGTGGCGAGTTATGCAAAGCTCTACCAGTGCCACGGCGGCCGCATGCGAATCGGGGCGTCAAACCCGATCAGGATGGGCTCCAGAATCCCCGCGTACGTCAGCGTCAGGAAAACCTCTCAGTAAGATCACCGCCAGCATCAACGAATGGATTCGTCTGGTGACCACGTGGAATGCTGTTTGGTGACCACGTGGAATGGGGCTCCGAGCCTGCTTATGAACGCGTGCACACACACACACACAACGATGCGTCTACCTGGGTAACATAACATAAAAATGCGTTTTGGTTGACAAGGTGCCGAGGTGACGATTGTCAATGTACGAGGTGCCAAGGTACAAGGTGTCAGGTGACAAGCAGGTGACATTCCAAGGTATCGTTATGGTAATCAGGAAACCGAGGTGACCTTACCATCCAGACCGCCCATCCGAGCGAGAACAGGCTGTCGGGGCGTATGACACCGCAGCGAGCGTTA
>Ga0307489_10002024_pt1 | contig 13536 bp, 12 predicted proteins | sample SB12metaG_FD_202247 | JGI IMG/M metagenome (GOLD analysis project Ga0307489, IMG submission 202247) | Sea-ice brine microbial communities from Beaufort Sea near Barrow, Alaska, United States - SB 1.2 | ecosystem: Environmental > Aquatic > Marine > Coastal | place: USA: Alaska | collected... | reverse complement strand
CTGATATGGCCGTTATGGGGTCTAGCATTAGTCTCTCTCCATTACCTCAAGCATCCTTTCAAGGGACTCTTTAATTCCCTTTATGTTCTCTTCTATCTTGCCTAACTGTACGGCTTGGGTAACTGAGGATGTTTCAACAGCCTTAACATCGGCACTTATTCTAACTATAGAGGCGTAGTTAGCGTCTACGTCTGCCCTCATTTGTGAAATAGCCCAAACTATCATTGCGGCTTGTACTACCAAGGCAAACATAAGACTTGCCGATATATTTTTATTCATTACCCAAAGTTCATCCCCGCTAGTCACAGGGGTAGGCTTTCCAATCTAGCTGGAAGTGAGGCCCATCAGGGAACTTCTTCCAATCGCCACCCCAAACAATTTTAATGTCAAGCTCCTTTGCTGCCTTCTTCATAGCATCACCAATAGGGTAGAACTCCTCCCACTCCCACGACACAGGATAGGGTACAACATCTACTGCATGACCCGTCAGATGACGAGACTTAAGTGTGGTAGACTTACCTGTCTTCTTAAGCATACGCTGGCGTTCGATGTTACGAATACCCTCAGTTACACTAAAGTCCTTTTCACTGATCTCTAGTGCCCTCTTTACAACAGCAACCATGTCAGGGTGTACCCCAGACAAGTTCTGCATGCTTCGTAGTCCTAGTTTGTATCCCGTTATTTTCCCCTTATTATGATCCGTGGTCACGGCTGAGGGTTTTTGTGTGGTCACGGCTGGGGGTTTTTGTGTGGTCACGGCTGGGGGTTTTTGTGTGGTCACGGGCGGCGTTGGATTTAGTTTGTATCCCATTATTTTCTCCTTAAGATGGTTCAGTGGGCCAAGTTATTGTGTTAGGAAATCCTGCTTGTTGTGGTACATCTAAAAGTTCTAAACGATAGGTAGCCCACAGAGCTTGTTCTTCAGTTGTCAAACAATCCCAACGTAAAACGTTTCCAGCTATAACGTCTACCTTTGCTCGTAGATGCTCGTTACGTTCTTGACGGATACCGTTAGCTAACTCCTCTTCACTGATAACTCGGTTGTCAGCAATAGTAGTCTCAACGTTAGTTTGGACGTTTATCTGTCTAATAGTCATACCTATCTCCTACTCGTATGAAAGGCTAACCTTGCCTTGGTTGAAGTTTCCAGAGGTCAGACGAGTGAGGCGAAGTTGAGTAAGCTCGCCAGAAAGTGTCTTGCTACCACCGCCGAATGCACCAGACCCTGCTGAGTCTCTGGTTACGCTATGTGTTGAGACCCACTCATTTCCAGTTGCCCTAGTCAATATCATTATCCCACTTGTAAAGTTACTGGTTACAGTCCTAATGACATTGAAACCAGTTGTGTTATACAAGCCGCCAGAGTGGTGTGCAGAACTGGCAATGTATCCGCTTGTCTCAAACCCCCCACTATCACCTAGTTGCACTAAAAGGCTATAGTTTGCTGTCATGCCAACATTTACTAAGTTTAGCGTTACTCTGTTGACACCAGAAGGGATACCAGTGAAGTCAATGGCAGTGCCGCTAGTTGTAGCTACTGCCGATACGAGAGTAAGTGAACCACCCGACGCAGCCCACTCAGCAGCAGTTGCGCCACTGTTGACTGTAAGAACCTGACCCGCTGAACCTAAACTTGCGGGTATGTTTGTAGCAATGTCTCGTCCATCAACGGTACCTGTAACAGCAACATCTGCGGCATCTATAGTAAGGGACGCATAGCCTGTCGTGCTGTGGTCAGCTTCTCCTTGTGCAATAAGCCGCAAGTGACCACCGTCAATAGTCATACCTGTGGTTATGTTTGAGTTTGTGCCGTCTGAGTGGACGTTTCCAAACACCACTAAATCACCAAAATCCGATGACGAGCCGGTACTATCTCTCAGCGCACCTGTTGAACTCCCTTTAATGATCTTATAATGATGTTTGATCGTTGTATCAGTCCAAGGTGCTTCAACACCGAGCAGTCCGTCGAACTCATCATTATCTACACCACTGGCAATTTTTGTATAATCAAGGGCGTCTAGTGTCTGAGCAGACCCACTGGCGTCAATATCAAAGTCGGGGTTTGGGTCAAAACCAAGTAAGATGTTTTTGCCGTTACCGTCAAGGTTCCCGCCAAGTTGAGGAGTTGTGTCTGCTACAAGGTCGCCCCCTCCCGCAGCCCAAGTCAGTCCACCTGTGTTTCCGCTTTGAGCGGTTAGAACGTAACCATCCGTAGGGTTGTTGCTGACCTTTAAGTTGGCTTCGTCAACCATATTATTCACGATAATCGTTGCGCCATCGCCAGAACTGACAACCTCGCCAGTGTGATTGGGGTGAGTGTATCCACTACCGCCACTTTGTGTCACCCAGTCATAATCGCTGCCTGTCCAACTTAAAACTTGGCTAGATGTTGCTGTACTTGTGTTTAAATGTGTATCAACATCACTGTCAGCATATCCACCACCACCGCTTGTCACCGCAGCCCAAGTCAGTCCACCTGTGTTACCGCTTTGGGCGGTTAGAACGTAACCATTTGTAGGGGTGTTGCTGACCTTTAAGTTGGCTTCGTCGATAACATTATTGGCAACAACAGTTGCGCCATCTGCTGTAGAGGTTACTTCGCCGCTATGATTAGGGTGAGTGTAGGTTTCCCCCGCACCAATAAGTGTGCGAATTTCTGCACCTGTGATGTTCGCACTTAAACTAGGACTGGCACCGTCACTGGTAATAGCAGGTGACGAAGAGACCCAAGCTATGTCAGTTGCCGTGGCGCTTAACACTTGTCCACTTGTGCCTTTTGGCAACAGGGCTGTCCCTGCTGCACTTCCGTACATAATTGACCCCCGAGTTATGCCATCTAGCTTGTTAAGCTCTGCAGCTGAAGCAGTTACACCCGACAGCTTATTAAGTTCAGCACCAGTGGCGGTTACGGGTGTGCCAGCAAGAGTTAACCCCTGCGTGGTAATAGACAACACATTATTAGCAGACTGGTCTAGTACAGCTATCTCTATCCAAGCACTGTCAGCCTCATTACGTATCTTAAGTGTGTTAGTGTCAGTCTCATACCACCACTGATTAGCATAAGTAGTAGAGGGCGCTGTGGTGCCAGAGGAGTTAGAGGCTAGGGCAACAAGGGCGTTATTAAGGTCTGTCCTAGTGGCTGGGAAAAGTTGATTCCCAATGGTAAAATCGTGTTGCGACATTACGTCACTTCCTTTCCGTAGCCCTGAGCTACATAGTCTAAGGTTACAGAGTTTGTGCTAACTGAGTTGCCAGTAAAGGTGTTTATGGTAAATCCAGTTCGGGACTTGTTTGTCATTGTATACCTATCTCCATTAGCTAAGTTAGCTAAAGATATTCCCACAGCTGGTGCAACCTTGAATGGCGTGGCATACGCTACGTTTTTAGTTCCGGTAAAGGTAATACCGCTCTCAGAAGTGATCCTGTCGGGCATGTCCACAACAACAGCTAGTTCTTTGACAATAGGACTTACGTTGACGTTAGTAGAGCCTAACACAATCCTAAACTCAAAGGCCCGTGCAGTTACATCAGATACACTAAAGGGGTGCCAGCTAGTCCAAGTAGGTGAGATGGCAGGGTCATCTGGTGTGTGTCGCATATCTAAAGATATAGACGTATCGTCAAACCTCGTAGCGCTCTGGTAATCAAAAAGCCCTGACCTACTGTCAAGCAGTCCTGTAGCAGCATCAAAAGTTTCCCTGTAGTCGAACCTACCAGTAAGCAGGGTACGGCTAAGCCTGCTGGTAAAAACAGCCCCAAGGTCTATGCCACTAGAAAAGTAGTACGTCCCAGAACTTACAAACTGCCCACCTGTAAACTGCAGCATAAGATGGTTAGGGGCGCTGGGAAGTTCAAAGCTAGAAGACTGTTTTTCCAAGTTGGTGAGTGTGCCAGAGAACGAAGGGCTTTCTTGGCGAGTTTCTATTAAGTTTAACTGCTCTAAGCCTGCGCTGGTCGTTATAAACTGAGAAGCGTTGTCGGAGGCATTAGAGCCACTAAACGTGTCATCTACAGCTTTAATAAAATAGGTACCTGTACCAGCGTCTTGAAGTGATAAGCTGTTAGTTCCTGCAGAAACCTCAGCTACAAGAACAGAGGAGTCGTAGTCTGCGCCCCCAGCCTGTGGAGAGTACTTAATAATGTAGTGTGCCAAGTCTAAGTCAGGTACTGGTGTCCAGCTAAGATATAGGGTTGTACCTACCACGCTGCCCGAGAAGTTAGTGACATCAGCAGGGGGAAGTGACGGAAGACTTACGGAGTGTCCTAGTGTAGTAACCCAATCACCGGTAACTCCCAGAGTGTTAGTGCCCCTAACTCTGAGGTCATAGAGGGTCTCTAGTATAGAAGTGACCTCAAGCCTCTCTGTGCCAACAAAGTTACCCAGAGTTCCTACCGATGTAAAATTAGTTTCATTAAACTCAGCTAAAGACTTTCTGATCTGCACCTCTGCAGAACTTAGGGTACTATTTGTGTTGGTTATGTCAAGGAGAAGAACCCCAATGCTTTTACCCAGAACCTTCCTGACTTCTTGGCTTGGGGTTATTGTAAGAGTAGGTACCGCAAAGGGGTCCAACAGGGTCGTGTTGTCTCTCTCGTAGACTACGCTGTCGAGCACCTCATCGTAGACAGACTGTGCAGTTTCTCTCAGAGTCATGGTAATTTGTAGGTCTTTTTCACCTGTCATTCCAAACGACCAAGATATTACCTGAAAGTATTTATTAGTCCAACCAAACCTTGTGTTAGTGAACCTTACATTGTCCCCAACCTGTAGTCCTAAAGCCCTCAGACCAAAGGAGCCGTTAACAGTAAGTTGCTGCCTGTTACTCTCTAAGCTGATCTGAGCTATTCGTCTAGCTTCAATACTGTTATCCGTAAAGGGCAAGTCTACGTCAGCAACAGCCTCCTGACCACCGTCAATGACGAGGAAGGGGTTGGGGTTTGCTGCTGTGTTTTCAGGGACTTGTGGGTAGTCAGTAACTTGCCAATTAGTTTCTGACCCACGAAAGGTGCCCCTTACAGTGTTGTAGTTGTCTCTACGAGAATGCCGAGTGCTTACTTCTATGTTGGACCGAAGGTCATCCTCATTTAAGTCCATCACGGGGGCTGTCCAGTAAGCAGGCTTCATACGCCACTTACCCTGAGAGTACCACAGAGAGCCCCCCATACAAGTTAACAGGTCACTTAACAGTTCGTATGGTGTCAGTGCAGTAGTAAAAGAACCATTACAAGTGAATTTGGTAGCCTCTACGGTACCTGTCTCGGGTGACGTTGGGACTGCTGTTGCTGTAAAGACAGTACCCACGACATCATTGCCCTGCGCCACTCCATAGTTAGTCCAAGTGGTATTGCCAATAGTTTTAATTTTATACACACCGCCTACCTGAATCTTATTCACAGAGGTGGTTACTAGCCGGTCACACTCATATACAGCACTATTAACAAGGGTGTTATCAACCTGATACATCCCCTCATTAAGCCCATGCTCCGATGTTAAGTAGTCTCTTAAGCACAGGGCAGGGTTGTCTGACCACGCAGTCGCAGCAGTGGCAGGGTTGTAGACCTTCTTACCCTTAACTTCCGCTGTTATGGTAGGTACACCGTTAGGAAACGCCTTTACATCATACACAAGACGCACATACATGTAGGCTATGCCAGATAGCGTGTGATCAGCTGTCCAGTGTGCAGACTCTGCTACAAGTTCACTATCGGCTGCTTGGTTAGCTGTACCGTAATGAAAGTTTATCTTTACGAGGTTAAGAAACCTTGCGGGCGCCGTGACGTTGCCAGAGCCGTCATAGGTAAGCTCTTCATCTTCTATGTAGACCTTGTCAAAGGATTCAACCTCATGCCCAGCTACTGCAATAATACGGTGGTATACAACATTATTAGACCCTGTAGACTCATCATACAGTACAGGCCCACCAACACGCACCTTACCGTAGATTATTTGGTGGTCTAATGCTGACCCCATAGCATTTATTTGATAGCCACGGTTAGCACCTTGAGACTTGGGTTTAGGGGCAAGCGCATTAAGTGCTAGACCGAGACCCACGTTCAAGGCAAAGGCACCAAGGCTAATCCCAAAGCCTGTGTAAATGCTAAAGGTTACTACACCGGGCGCAGCAAGTGCTCCGCCGATTATAAATATCGCTTCAGCCATTAAATTACCTTCCAGTACAGGTCAAGTTTAGGGTCTAGCTTAATGGGAGTTAGACCGTTAGTGTCTACAAAAAACCCATAGCCGCCCTTAACTACTCCGTAGGAGTGCCCCACAAGCCCCTGTACGTCAGGCTTGGCTACGACACAACCGTCAGCTGGCCCTAAAGTAAAACTAAGCTTCTTGTTCAGATACTCGTTAAAAGACTTAACCTCGTGTTTAAGACAGGCTCTTATGTAGGCCCTTTTAGCAGCTCTAAAATCAGAATAACCCTGTAACTGCTCGTCGGACAAGTCCACGTCAAAACACTCTTTGGCATACTTAATAGCAAAAGCTATGCAATCGTGTTCACCCCAGACAAAAGGTTTGGTCCAATACTTAGACAAGAACTCATCCACTAAACACGATTCCATAAAGTTTTCCTATCCTGCATGTCCTCTATAAAATCTAAGCCTTTGTCTGTAGGGTATTTAGATTTCTGGTAACCAGATGTGAAACGGGCAACTCTAGGTCTTTCAAGATCAACCAACTTGTTTTCTACCTGAAGCTCGATAAGTGAACTGTCAGCAGCCTCAGAAATATTCATCTGGTCCATGTACCCAGAGAAGATAGGGTTCAGGTTAGTAGGAGCACTACTGGTACCAAAGTAGATGTTAGCTACACGACCCTGATAAGGTTCACTAAGAGCTAAAGTCAGAAGTGGGTCAGTGATCCCACTTAAAGTTATGCTGGCACCCTTTACGTCAAGGTCAGAGGTTTCATCTACTGTTGAAATACTCAGTAGGCTACTTACACCAGTGTAGACCTTTCCCACTAGCCCTATCAACCCAGCTGTAATATCCCCTTGCCCTGTCCACAGGCGAACTTCTTTAGAAGCTCCGGTGGTGGGGTCTGGACTAAACAAAAGTTCAACGGCGAAAAAGGGAAAAACTGTATCTGCGTTTATGTCAGTGTTAGTTGTAGCTATAAGGTCTCTTGACCCATAAGTGGACATTCAGTATCTCCTCTTATACTATAACTTCTACGGCTTCAAAACTTATGCCATAAGCAGAGGCACTGTTTATTGACCATGAAGTAACGTTCTGTGCTAGTCTGAAGACCCCTTTAGGGCTCGCTAGGTTTGCTGTGCCAGTAGAACTTGTGTACGTATCCCTGAGTGCAGGCCAGATGTTTACAGTACCATCGGCAGAGATGTCTTCAAGCACTTGATGTAGCCTAGCACCACCAGCAGCCCCAAGTTGTAGGTAGTCACCAGCTTTAAGTGTACCAGTCAGTACGACACTAACCGCATCATCACCCACAGTGCCTGTGACCACGCATGAAGTACAAGTACCCCTTGGCGTGGCATAGTCAGGGTCACCTAATAAGAACGTGCCGTGGGAACCTTTAAGGCCAACTAGCATAGCCTTCCACTCAGCAGCTAAGTCACGTTTTACTGGGGGAATGCTGACTGAGGCTTCCCACCTCTGCCCACCATGTACGATAGTCTGTTGCTTATATGTGAAGGGTGACTGAGAGGTAGCTACAGCATTGACTGCACGTAGCTCGATACTTTCAAGCCCTATAGTCGTTGGTGTACTTAGTGGGTACGTCAGTGCCATCTGTTATACTTCCTTTACCCGAAGGTTGCTTTCATTTGTCCACCACGGCGACGATCACTAATTATAGAGCTTTTAGTCATGCTGGCAATCTTTGGTGCAGCCTGTGCAATGAGCTTCTTGACACTCTCATCACCGTTAGCTGCAAAGTTAAAGCTCTGGTGGATGATAACATTACTAGAGCCACTCCCCTCGGCCTGTACCCCTAGCTTACCATTAGCACCACGCTTAAGTGGCATAATAGCCTCTGGACCAGCTTCACCCATTAGGCCTGTACGACCAGCACTCATCGGGAAGGTAGTTGGACTGCCTATGACACCTCCATTAGCAAAAGGTAATACGTCACCATCGTATAACACACCACCATCAACAAAAGGTATTAAGCCGCCACGGTTGAATGCGCCCCCCTTTGTGAAGGGCATTAAGCCGCCACGGTTGAATGCACCCCCATTTGTGAAGGGTACTACGTTGCCACGGCTGACTGCACCCCCCTTAGCAAAAGGTACTACGTTGCCACCGTTCATAGCGTTGCCATTAGCATTAGGTACTACGTTTCCACGGCTGAAGGCGTTACCATCAGCATTGGCAAACGATGGAATGTTTCTGGAAATAACTCCAGCAATACCAGTGCCTGCTTTAGCATCTCCTACGAGTCGTTGAACGACAAGGACTTCGTACAGTTCTTTTATGATAGCCCTAGCCATGTCCTTGAAGGCATCCTTAACTGATTTAGTGCCGTCAACCATAGACATAAAGGCGTCACCCATACTGCCAGCAATACTATCTGCTAAGGCTTTGTTACGAGCGTCTATTTCTTCCCGCAAGATAACCAGCTCTTGCTCAGCAGCATACTTCTGAGCTATGCCCTCTATCTCAGCGATAGTGGCAGCTTTCTGAGACGCACTCATAGTAGCCATCTGCTCTTGCACTTTAGACATCAGACCATACTTGGCGTTCTCTAGTCGTGCTTCTTTTTCAGTGAGTCCTATTAGCGCACTGCGTTGATCTAGCTTAAGGCTCATAGACCGCTCTTCTTTAAGCAGAATATCAAGGGCAGACTTAGGGGTTTTTGCACCGCCGCTAGTCTTCTTAGACGCTGCAAGTTTAGCGTTTAGGAGCAACCGTTTTTCTAAAACGGGGATGAGTTTGTTGTTACTATCATAGAGATCTTGAGCTTCTGTTAAGGCACCTTCTTGCATTTCTGGCGGCAATTTCAGTACCTGTGCCTTAGAAGCGTCAAACACCTTCTGATTATCAAAATTCTGATCAGAAATAGCTCCAGCTACACTGGTGGGCGTACCTTCACGCAAGGCTTTGCCAACTGCCTCTGCCTTTGCCAACCTCTTTTTTACACCCGATCCGAAGTCAGCCATGTTGTTGATAAGTCCTTGCATCTTAGAGATTTCAGTGTTCATCAACCTAGTGTTTTCTAGAGACCTTTGTAAGCTGTCTGCAAACCTTTCACCCTGCTCGGCTACTTGCAGTGCCTCTGCGATCAAGTCAGCCTCTGCGTCAGTGATGCCACCCGCTAAGAACTTCTCTGTCATCCGTATGCTAACTAAGTTTTGAGCAGCGGCTATCCTTTGCTCAAGAGCCTGTTCACTCTTCTTTCCGTGTTCTTCTTCTATCCGAAGTAGCTCGTTCTTATCTCTTTGCGTGTCAAGGCTATCTTGCTCAGTCTTGTAAGCCTTAGCTTGCTGGTCGATAATCGCTTGAGCTGCTTTTCGTGCCTTCTCTATCAGGTCCGCTTCTTGTTTCAAGGCTTTAGCAACTGCTTCTGCAACCTTAAGTCTTTCTTTCTCAGCAGCTAATGCGTCGAACTTTGCCAGTGCAGCTTCATGTGCCGTCAGCAGTGCCGCCATTGCGGTTTTTGCCTCTGCTTCGGTAACATCAACACCCGCCTTTTTTAGTTTCTCGAACTCGTCTAAGGCTTCACGTTTCTGTTTAGCTATTAAAAGCTCTCTAGCGCCGTTTGCCTGATTGACCCCGCCCATTTTAACTGCCTTAGCTACAAGGTCGTCTAACGCCTTGGCGCTTTTCTCTTCAGCCTTTACTCTTTTCTCTTCCGCATCAGCTGCGGCTTCCGCTATCCTAGCAGAGTCAGATTGCGCCTCTGCTATTTCCGCAGACTTATTCGCTAACTCTATTAACTGTGCCATGAGCTTCTTACCGTCAGCCGTACCTTTCTCAAAGCCCCAACTGTCTGCCTGAGCCACGAAGCGGGTTACTCTCTTTGATATTTTTTCGGCATTTAGAGCTGGCTCTTCCTGTAGCTTTGCTAAGTCCTGTAAAAAGGCTTCCGTATACCCAACCTTACTAGAATCCGGGCCAAAGAGATCACCTGCCATTTCAGTAGCCTGAGTGTCTAGCATCTCCTCCTCTAGAGTCTTCCTCTTCCTAAGAAAATATTCAAACGGTATTAAGGCTAGGGCCAAATCTTTACCCTGTTTAATAGTGCCCGCTATGAACTCGTCCGTTAAACCCATATTAATATCAGTTACCGACTTCATCCCTGCCTTTAACTCAACCAGACCCAGAGAAATGCCTAGAGACCTAAGTGACTCGGCAAGTATGTCTACCTGCTCTGCCATGTGGCCGAAGTGCTCACCAGACCCAATGTCTGCTATAGTTTGTTCAGCTTCTGATACCATTGAGAGTGCATCTCCCAGATCACTAAGAGCATCCTCAAGGGTCTTAATACCCTTTTGAGCCATATAAGCTTGATAAACTAAGTTACCCAAGGCAGCTACAGCGGCAATAATCGCACCCGCAATTGCACCCCTAGTACCAAAGATACCAGCTAACTGGGAACCCTGTTGCCCAAAGGCTACGAGTGCGTTCTGCCCCGAGGCAATTTGAACAATAAAGTCGTTGACCTGATAACCCGCTTGTTGCAGACCAACTGACGCAAACCTCTTAGTTCTCTGTTGGGCCCTGTATGCTTGATCTCCGTAACGAGCAAACTGGTTTCCTGCATCTACAATACCACCAGACTTACTGGCAGATATGAAAGCTTGGTAATCAGACTTTAGTGCTTTAATTGCACGGGAAGCCCTCTCAGGCCCATCTTCCATACCCTCAAAGGCCCTGTCGATGTCCAAAAGACCTTGCTTGTACCTCTTAGTGGCAGCGTAAGTGCTGTCGTAGGTTTTTCTAAGTTTTTCGGTCTCGTTCTTAGTTTTAGTCCGCTGCTTGCTTAACGCTTCCTCTGCCTTTGCGGCATCCCTCTGTTCTTTTACTAGCACTCTGTCAGTGTCTATGTAGTCTTGAAGCGTCCTAGTTTCTTGCTCAAGAATCCTGTCATATCTATCGGAGGCCTCGGCCTGTGCTTTCTTAGACATAAGACCGTCTTCAACCATCTGCGCTTCGATCTTACGCTGGGTGGTAAGCTTACGATCTAACGAAAGCAACTTGGTAGTAGCTGTCATACCTCTCTTAGCAGCAGCGGCTTCTGCATCATAGTTAGTTTGACGAAGCAAGCTGACCTTGTTAAACGCAACTAGAGACTTGGTTGCTAGTTCAACGTCTTCCCTTTTGTGTACTACAAATCTGAGGTCTACTACTGGCATTACTGCGTCCTTATGTATATCACGTCAAGCTCTTTAACGAGCTCTACTTCTCTTGGGTTTAGTGGTGTGCCTGTAAGTTCCATCCAAGCTTTTATACTTTCGTAGGGGAGAGGGTTAGCACCACTAAAACCCCCTGTCCTTCCCTTGCTACATGCAACAAAGGCAGACCAGATATGAGACAAAAGAACTGGGAAGTCTGGTCCCTCTAATTCCCTTGGTCTAATACCCGTCTGCCTTTCTACTTGTGTTAAATGTGCAAGTTTGCTTGTACCACTTTCATCGGTCTTGCTGAGTGCGAAAGAGTGTTCCGCAAACTCAAGTAAGTCTTCGATCAGGCTTTGGTAAAATCCACAGAGTCAATAATAGCCTCCTCTATCTGGTCTTTTATCCAAAACAACTGTGTGTAGACTTCTCTACAGAGTGCCGGCGTTAGCTCAGGCTTCTTACCATCATAGGTGATGTCCCAAGCTGTCGTTGTGCGGACTAGGAGGTCGATAGTATCTGCCTCTAGCTCCTCTGCGGAAAAGTTAGTAGCTTTTCTCTTTGATGCTTTTGCAATACGTTTGTTTGTATGTTCATGCATCACAGCCTTATACTCCTTAGTATGGGGAGCGAATACTGTGACAGACATTTCACTACCGTCTGCGTTAGTGAGTGACTCCAAGCTAGATGGGTGTACTAAGAGTACTTCCACTGTGTCGGAGGTAGGTTTTAAGTTCATTAAGTCCATGTCAGGTTCCTGTCAGGGTTATGTCGGGTTAGTAAAAAGGGGAGCATCAGACCCGACACCGATGCCCCCCGCCCTAGCTAGGGTTTAGGATGTACGAGTAATCTGCAAGTTTGTTGCAGATGTGGTGTCGTACAAAGCTGTGAAACTCAGGCTAATGATACGGCTAGTTGGGCCATCTACACCTACATCGGCAGAGTTGATTTTAACTCTTGGGAATAGGAAGGTATAGGGGTTAGCGGCTGTCGGGTCATCTACCGACACCTCAATAGCTGACTCTGTTTCGTTAAGGAAGCGATTAATCAGAGCGTCATCCTCAAAGTATGCGGAGAATGAACCAGTGACTTCTGCACGGCCAACCTCAAGTGCTGGGGTCTCACTGTTACCTACGACAAAGGTAGGTGCAAATGAGTTGGATACATTAAAGTCAATCTGAGTAATGATAGGAGCAGTACTAAGAGCACCTCCTGTGGTGCCAATTTTAAGGTCTCCTGAGTAGGAGTCAAAAGGCGAGTTAGTCGAAGAAGCGGTTACCGTGACAGCTTCACTGGCACTCACAGACATACCCTTACCGACCATACCAAATGTAGTTGTGATCATCTGGTTAGGGGCAATAGAGAAGCCCATAGTAGAAACTGTTTGACCAGAGAACAGACGAGCCTGATCAACGTCAGCAGAGTAGTCTTGTATAGAAAAGTACTTAGGGGTTGTGCCAACTTTTATTACGTCAGCGGCCCAAGTGCTAAGCATGGCTGATTCAATAAAGGGGTCGAAGTCAGCTTTACGAAGGTCGGCTACGATGTCACCAGCAGACTGCTTGTTACCGTGACGCTCATGGCGAGGCATACGGTCAGCTTGGATGTCAGAACCAGCAACCAAGTCTTTGGTTAGGTTTAGTCCGTGTGAAGTAAACGGCAGGCTAATGTAAGTTTCTGTTGCCGGAGCTGGGGAAACTCCGAAAGTAGATTCCACGGCGTAGGCTAGGCTAGATCGTGAACCCTGTGCGAAGGTAGGCATGTGTTATTCTCCTAATTGTAAATGTGCCATCCGATTGTAATAGGTATGTAGTACCAAGGCGTATCCGTGAAACCCTGCTGTCTCTCAGCATAGTCTATAGATACGATCGTTGTTGTGCCGCCACTTGTATAAGAGACGTCAGTGTTTGACTCAAAGTTGTCAATAAGTAGTTCAGCTAAGGTCTCCGCTGTAGCGGGGCCAGCATTCTCTGGTGAGTGTACGTTTATATGGAAGATGCCCCTATAAAGTATTTGAGCGTTTGGGCCTCTTGCTGCTCTTATACGCTGCGTGGGAATAAACTCACACTGAACAAAAGAAGTGCCAGTAATAGGGTTAAAGGAGACATTCTCGTAAGCTACAGAAAAAGAGTTAGCAGTAGCTAACGTGGCTAGTCGGCTTTCTAGTGCAGCTCTGATGGTTTTGTGTATACTAGCCATTACTCAGTCCCTGTATTTACTTCTGCGTTAC
>Ga0307489_10002023_pt1 | contig 13540 bp, 17 predicted proteins | sample SB12metaG_FD_202247 | JGI IMG/M metagenome (GOLD analysis project Ga0307489, IMG submission 202247) | Sea-ice brine microbial communities from Beaufort Sea near Barrow, Alaska, United States - SB 1.2 | ecosystem: Environmental > Aquatic > Marine > Coastal | place: USA: Alaska | collected... | reverse complement strand
TGGGCAACCACAACACGCACCTGGTGGCGCCAGAGCTGGCGTACCAGCTAGAGCGCTTCGAGCCCCACGTTATCGCCGCTGCCGGTGACGCCCTCAGCGCCGTTGCCGACGCCGCGCTGGCTCTCACTGGCATCGGCCGGTCGGGCACATCCCCCGCGCTGTTCCGCCTGACCATGCCTTGGGACTGCAGCACATTCTTGACCCCACGGTTCGATCGGGCGCCGGTCGGCGCCTCGCCCGAGGATCCCTACATGCTCTACTTCACATCCGGCACGTCTGGAAAGCCCAAGGTTGGGCCTGGCATTTATTGCCCGTCACGCAATTCTTCAAATTTTGAACCATCGTTTATGGAGTCAAAGTGCATCCTGTGACGTGGCGAGCAACATCTGCCAGGCCGCAGCTCATGAGTGTGATGTTGACACAGGATATCGTGTGCCGGCACGCCGTGGGGACCATCGCGGAGATGCGGCTGCACTCCGGCGACGTTTGGCTGCACGCCGCGCCCATGTTCCACCTCGTGGACGCGTTCGCCGTGTACGCCATCACGGCCGCGGGCGGCACACACGTGTCACAGCCAGTCTTTGACGCCTCCGCCACGCTGCGCCTCATGCAACAGGAAGGCGTCACCGTCCTCAACATGGCAGGAACCATCACGGTTTCTTTGTTTTCAATTCCAAGGCTAGTTGGAGGTAGATGTCTCCACTGGTCAGCAACTACACCCTGTTCATATTGCCCACCGCCAAGCCACGTCATCGAAACGCGATTCAAACCCTCGCTTCTCGAGTGATTCGGCATGCCTTGACGTGGCAAACAAAATCTGCCCGGCCCTACAACGCGGCCTCGACCATGGTGGCGTTGATGTGTGCTAGTCCGGTGCGCGGACTCGTCGACCTATCCTCGTTGCGCCTCATGAGCTGCGGCGGAAGCCCACTCGCGGCGGCGGTGGTCAAGCGAGCCATCGGCACCTTCGGATGCGAGTTCTTCGTGTCGTATGGTAGGGCCCGGCCGCATTGCTCGCCGGGTCATCGATACGCATTTGAACCCTCGCGTATTGATGCAGTGTGCATCAGGTGACGTGGCCAGCAATATTTGCCAGGCCCTATCTCACGGCATGACCGAGTGCTGCGGCAAGATCACCATGAGCTTGCTCGAGCCCGCTCAGCGCATGAGCGGCACCGGTGATTCTCACTTCTCCGAGCAGCTCGAGACGGTCTTCACGTCCGGCCGACCATTCCGGTTGCAGAGCGTGCGCGTGGTGGGGACAAAGCAAAATCTGTTCACGAGTCCGCCACGTCATCCAACGCGTATTTCAACCCTGATTTCCTGAGATGAACAATATCCTATGACGTGGCGAGCAATACATACCCGGCCCTGCCCCGAGGTCACAGACGAAGACGATGTTGTGGTACCCGGCAGTGGCGTGGTGGGCGAGGTGCAGTGCCGCGGTCCCACGGTGTTCGAGGGCTATTGGAAGAACCGGGAGGCTTCCACAAACAACTTCACGGCCGAGGCGGAGGAGGAGGACCGATGGTTCCGCACCGGTGACTTGGCCACTGTGGACGCGCGGGGTTGCCTCAGCGTGGTCGACCGTAAGACGGACATGGTCCTGGTGGGCGGCGAGAATGTCTACAGCGCGGAAGTGGAGGCTGCTTTGCACTCCCACCCCGCTGTCGAACAGGCCGCGGTGTTTGGCGTGGACAACGAGATACTGGGCCAGATGGTGCACGCCGCGGTGGTGCTCCGGTCCGGCCGGTCGGCGTCTCCTCAGGAACTCACCGCGCGCGCGCGCGGCCTGCTGTCTGCTTACAAGGTCCCCGCCGTGCTCACCGTGGTGGAGTCGCTGCCCACCAGCGGTACCGGGAAGGTGATCAAGACCAAGCTGCGGGTGATGGCGATGGCACCGAAGCGCACTGGCGATGCGACAATTGCCGTCAACGCCGGTGGGGAGGATGCACAGGAGTACGCCGTGGTGTGGCGCGCTATCCTGCCAACTGCGGAATGGTCCGCCGTGTCGGCTGACTCCTCCACGATTGTCGTTATCGCACCCGAGCCGCGCGGAATGTTGGAGCCGGCGGTGAGCACGCCGTCCGAGATGGCGAGGGTCACGCACTCCGTTCTTGATCGCATCGGCGACGAGCTCGCTGAGCGCGAGGCGGCGAGCGTGGGAGTCGTCTTGTGCCCATTTGTGGCGAGCAGCGAGGCCCCGGGTTCGACCGAGAGGTCTGCGCCGACGCCGCACGCGCCGCTGGCCGGTTTGCTCCGGGGTGTTGTCGCGGAGCAGCGCCGGATGCGGACCGGCGTGGCGCTGCGGCAAATCTGCATCAGCGCAAGCGCAGCCGGCGCCGGCCGGATTGATGACGCGCTGAACGTGCGGCTCCCGCCGGAGGGCGAGGAGCCCGAGGTGATGGTCCGTGGTAGCGATGTCCTCGCGTTGAGGCTCGAACGCCACACCCGGCGTCAGATGCCGCAGGTCGACGGCGCAGATGACGGCATGTATATGGCAAGCTCCCTTGTCGTGGTCGAGTCCCCCGGGGACATCGCGCCCGGCGGCACCGCCGCCGCTGCTATCGCTTTCCTCGTGTCGCGCCCTTCGTGCCAATCCATCGCTGTGTGGGCGCCGGCGATGCCAAGCCCAGGGTCACGCCCGTCGAAGGCCATCGACGATGTTTTGTCGTCCGCCGCCGCCGGTGGCGTTCAAATCACCTTCTCAGCCGTGGACATGCGTGACGTCTCGCAGGTTACTCGCGCGCGCCAGGCGGCGCTGTGGGGCGATGGCACACGCGGGGAGCGCGCGTTTGACACCGTCGTTTGCATTCGAGCGCCTGCTTCAGACGCCTCGGGTGATGTGTCTGGTAACGGCTCGGCGTTGGGGCTGACGAAAACTGAGCTTGTGCATACGTACGCGCAATCCGTCGGTCTCATGAACGCGCTGGACGCTCTCAAGCCCGCGGCGTTGTTGACCATCTCACCGCTCACCGCGGCGGATGGAGCGATGACCTCGCCCCTGTGGCTGTGCTCACGCGCGCTGCACGACGCGGTGGCCACGGTCACCTCTCATCGGCACGGCACTTGCGTGGCGTCAGTGAACATCGCACTTCCGGCTTCCGCAGGTCTCTCGGCGGCTCAGGCCGCATCGGAGGAGAACACTGCTATCGCGTCCATGACCGGTGACGAAGGTGTCAATGCACTTCAGACCGTCATTCGTTTGTCCGCGGGGGTGAGCATCTCCATGGCCGCTGCCTCGCTCGGAATGACGTCGGCGGCGGCGGCGGCGGCGGCGGCGGCTTCTTTGCTTCCCTGGGCGGTTGCAAGTGATCACGCGCCGCCGCAGATGACGCTGCAGTCGTACGGTCCCACGCTCGACGACATTCAGCGCAGAGTTTACGCCGCCGCCGCCACGGTCCTCGCACAAGGACCCGATTCGCCTCCCCTCGAGCCTTCCACGTCTCTCTGGGATCTCGGCATGAACAGCGTCGACGCAGTTTCCTTGGCAGCGGCACTGGAAGCCGAGTTCGGGCACAGTATTCCCGCGTCCATCGCGTTTGACTACGGCACGTTAGAGGACCTGGCGGGGCACATTCACAGCGAGTACTTCGAGGCGGCGGCTGCGGCGGCGCCGGTGGTGATGTCGACGGCGGCGGCGGCGACCGTGGCAGTGGCGGGGGCGGCGGCGCAGGCTGCACTGTTGCCAGTGACCGTGAGGGTGATGCTCACGGGTGGGGTATCGCCACTCGTTTCTGTTTCATCTCATTTTCAGCCGTCACTGTCGGATTGTCGTCTGAAACCACTCAATGGTTCCCCGAGTTGATATTCAACAGACGCTGTCAGCTGAGCCACCACTGGTTCGAGTGCAAGGCCCTGGGCACGGGGTGCTCCTCCGTGACCCCGACGCCGCGGAGCCGGCGCGGGGTGTCCGCCGCATCCGACCGGCCGACGTCCGGCGACTCCGTCAGCGGCGTGCCCCTGGAACGCTGGCACACGGAGCGTTGCCGCGACGTCTACTTTGAGGACTTCGAGGCGTCCGCACAGGTCATGCCGTCCTTCGGGGGCTTCATGGAGAACATGGACCTGTTCGACGCTGCGCTGTTTGGGTTATCGCTCGTGGAGGCGGCGGTGATGGACCCGCAGCACCGCAGCCTGCTGGAGGGCATGCTGCACGCGCGTGCCGGCACCTCGCTCGCAACGCGCAGCACAGACCCGCTGGACGCACCCGGATGTGGCGTCTACGTGGGCATCAGCAGCACAGACTACATCCAGGACCACGTCGGGCCCTGTTCCACGGATCTCAACCCCTTCGTCCTCCAAGGCAACGTCCAATCGGTCGCCGCGGGGCGCCTGTCGTTCGTGTTCGGCCTCAAGGGCCCGTCTTTGGCCGTGGACACTGCGTGCTCCTCCTCCATCGTCAGCGCGCACATGGGCCGCACCGCCATCGCGAGCGGCACTATCGGCGCGGCGGCGGCGTGCGGCGTCCAGTTCACCGCGGCCTTCCGCGCCTCAGGCCTGTTCAACAGTGCGGGCATGCTGGCACCAGACGGCCGGTGCAAGACACTGGACGCCGCCGCCAACGGATACGTGCGAGGCGAGGCGCGCGGCGTGTTGGTGCTGGAGGGCGTGGGCCCCGGCGGCGGTTGCGGCCCCGGCCCCGGCGGCAGCCCCGGGGTGGAGGTCATCGGCACCGCGGTGAACCAAGACGGTCGCTCCAGCTCGCTCACTGCGCCCAACGGACCCTCTCAGCAAGCCGTGGTCCGCCAGTCGCTGCGCGGCACCGCCGTGACGCCCGCCGAGGTGGCGGTGCTGCAGATGCACGGCACCGGCACGGGGCTGGGCGACCCCATCGAGGTGAGTGCCGCCGCCGCCGTGTTCCGGCGCAGCCCGGCGGGCGAGGGCGGCGGCGCACCGCTGGTTCTGGAGGCGGTCAAGTCGATGGTGGGTCACGCGGAGGCCGCGGCGGGCGTCACCGCGCTGGCACAACCCCTGGAGGGCCTGATGCGCATGTGCACGGCGGCGGTCATGCACTTGGTGGCCCTCAACCCGTACATCCAGGGTATCATCCACTCCGCCGACAAAGCTGTGGGCGGCGGTGGCGCGGGGATGCGGATGCCGCAGCAGGGCGCCGCGCAGGTCTCGGCGGGGTCCGCGGGCGGCGGCGGCGGCAGCGGTGGATCCGCGGGTGGCACGAGCGGCTTTGCGTTCCAGGGCACCAACGGTCACGCGGTGATGCAGGCGCTGGAGGCGGGGCCCCGCGGCGGCGCGCACAGGGGCGTCGCCGGCACGCGCTCGTCCCTGATAGTGACGGACCGGCAACGATTCTGGGTGGCTCCTGAGACGCACGCGCTGCTGACGTCCGTGCACGCGTCGCCGCCCGACCGCTGCGTGGCGCAGGCGGCGCTGAGCGCGCGGCGGGACTGTGACATGTGGGACTACCGCGTGATGAACCGGACACTCTTCCCGGGCGCCGGCTTCATGGTGTGGATTCTACCCCCTTCCGTTCAGTTCATCGCCACTCTATGACGTGGCTGCACACTCGGCCGAAGCTCTTGTGTCCACGTGTGTGTACATGCCCGTGTGAACCCCTTGATGGCGCACACGGGTGGTAGGACCAAAGCCTGGCGCCTCCTTCATCCGTACACACGCGGAAGCGTCCTCCTTCTGATACACACGAGGGCGTCCCCTCTGTCCCTCTCTCATTACATGTGTGTATCGGTGATCTCACCGCGCGCTGTTAATAACACTTGATTGCTGTGTTGCCGTGTTCCCTGCGTCCCGGAGCTTGCGGTGTGCGGCGCACACATGATGGGCGGCGCCTCCAACGCCGTTTCGCGCGGCGAGATCGCCATGTTGGCCGCCATAGTGCCCGTGCCCCTGGTGCTGGCGAGCGGGGCCGACGCCCAGGTGGTCATCATGGTGGGGACGGGGGGGAGATATTGTCTGTGTGTCGGACTATCAGCCCCGTGTGATGTTTGTCATTCGGTGTGATCTTCGCATCATTCTTACCAGGTGTAGCTCCTACGTGTGATGTGTTCCCGAATGCACGGAGTGGCGCACCGACTCGGGCGGGGAGACCGTCGAGGTGGCCTCCGCGTCGGCGCGCGTCACGCCGCACCTGCGGGCTCGCGCCCAGCGCATCCAGATGCAGGCGCCCGCGGCGGCGCACCACCAGTCCTCGTTCATGTCTCTCGCGTCGGACTTGCTCTATGGGGGGGGCGGCGGCGGCTGCAGTCTGACCCCGCTGCCGCCGACTCGCAGCGGCCGTAGCTGCGACACGTTCGCCACCGGGACCATCCAAGAGACGGACGGAGCGTCCAATGGGTTCACGCCCTGTAAGAAACCCGTCTATTTGATGAGCTGAACCTCGTATCAAATACGAACATATCATCCCATGCACTCCGATACCATCCCATCCGCGTGACCCCAACCTCCCACCGACTGCATCAACATCCCGTCAGCGTGACCCATGCCTTCCACTAAACGGCGCTGAGCACCCACCACCTCCGCGCTCAACCCGCAGACCACTCGCACCCGGCGTCACTGGACAACGCGCTGCAGCTGGGAGCCGCGTGCGCGACCGCCGCGTCCGACCGCCGCCTTTTGATCCCCGCCGCCTTCAGCGCCTTCGCCGCGCCTCGCGCCAACTCTGGAGGCGCGCGCCTTCACGCCTCGGCGGACGTTAGCAAGGGCGAGGAGGCGCAGTCGCAGTGGTCCAACCACGCGCTGCTGGGCTCGAGCGGCGTGCTGCTGGCGCGCGTGAAGGGGCTCGACGTGCGGGCGATGCGCCGCGGGGCCGTCCCCGCGGGGGAGCCGCCCGCGAGGCAGCTGGGCGCCGCGGGTGTCGTCCCTCTGTTGTTCGCGGGGGGCGCGGGGTCCGTCGCCGCCGCCAACCCCGGCAACCCGGTGGGGCGCTGCAGGCTCAAGCCCATGTTCGCAAGCACGGCATAAGACGCCCTTTGCTTTGGGTCTCTGACTCAATGTCTCTGTGTGATACTCTGTAATCTTACCACGTGCTACTCTGTTTGAAGCGCCTGCTTTCAGCGCTTTAGAGCAATATGTGATGAGCTGCCTCAACGTCTGATTTCACTTTCAACTTGCGGCGCTTCAAGCAGGGGCCGGCGACGTTGGGCATGGGCGCGTCCAATCAAGTGGCACTGAGGCTCCGCCGCTGGGTCGCGGCAGCGTCGGCTTACTGGCGCCGCGCGGAGACGGCGTCCGTCCACCAGATCGGCGACTATTGCGTCGCCGACACGGGCGAGGGCGAGGGCCAGTCAGGTAGGGCGGCAGCGGCGGCGACGACGGCGCGGGTGGCTTTAGAGGCGGCGACGCTGCGCAACGTGTTGGCGGTTCTTAACGCCGCGCCGTGCGCCGACGAGGAGTGCGTGGGGCGCGACACCAACCTCATGGAGGCCGGATTCGACTCGCTGCAGGTGGTGGACCTGCTTCGGCAGCTGCAGGCAGCGGCGCCGGCGGGCAGCGCAGCGCTCACCGCCTCCGCGCTCATGGAGCACCCCACTCCGGTCGGCCTTGTGGCGCACATGATGCAGACGTGGCAGCCGCGGCCCGCGGGCAACGGCGGTCAGCAGCGGGCGACCACCTCCCTTGCCGCCGCCGCCTCATTTTCATCAGCGGCGGGGGCGGGCGAGGAAGACCGCGGCGGCGTCAGCGGCGGCGGGCTCAGGTCCGGTGCGTCGCTCGACATCGAAATTGATGACGCCCACGACGGCGCTGCCCCTGGCTGCTTTGCATGCCGTCGCCGCTCCAAGGCCCGACATGCGAACAACAACGAAAGACGCATCCGCGATCTAACCACCGATCGTGGTGGCAAACATTAGATATAGCACCCCCTCCTGTGGGAGAGGGTAGTTCGGCAGCCAATGGAATATAATTTGAAAGGCGCTCCGAGGCTTCGGTGGTGACGAACTAGCGGTTTGAATTTGCGTGAAAATGGCTCTGATGAAGTATCGGGTTTAGCCGCCCATACCCGTGCCCGCGTGGGAGCACATAAGGTCAGTCAGGGTTAGTCTGTCAGGGCGAGCGCGAGCGAGAGGGCGGCGGCGAGGGCGATGACAGCGAAGGAGACGGCCCGCGTTGAGGACGCGCGTTGAGGGCGAGGGCAGCATACTTTGGGGCGCGCGGGCGACCGCGGCGCCCCGGGGACGCGGAATATTAAGGCGAGGGGCCGCGTGTGGAGCGAGGGAGAGCGAGAGCGAGAGGGCGCCGGAGAGGCCGACGAGGGCAACGGCTGTCGGCGGGCATTCAGGGCGAGGGTGGCGCGGAGTGGAGAGCGCGAACGAGAGTGGCGCGCGGACGGCGATCGCGAGCATGAGCGCGAACGCGTCGTCGCCCCTAGGTTATGTTGCACCGCCCCTCATTATTAGAAACTAGCTCTGCTCTACGACTTCTGCCAAAATTTCGGACGGAACGAAAATTTGACTGATGATTCTTTGAGGTCAATTTTCGGAACCACTGCCAAATAAAACGCGTTCCCCGTCAGCCGCTGAGAATTCTCAGCCGCTGTGAATGTCAGATTGAGTCAATAGACCGTAACAGACGAACACTAATAGGATACACTGTACGGCACATCGTTTGCATCCCGCGGGGCGGCGGGGGCGGGGAGTCTACAACGCGTGATAGGCACGCAAACACATCAAAGCGTGTTGTTATGGTGCGTGCGGGCACTCGCCGGTCACGCGCGTGAGTTTTCGGCGCCCCGCGGGCCGCGTCAAAATTGCCATCCGTGATGAACAGCTTCGCAAGCTTTCTTGTCTTTCCAGCGGCGAAAATTGTTGCCGCCGCACGGATGGCAAATCGACGCGGCCCGTGGTGTTGAGTCCCATGGCGTTTAAACTGTGGCTGGGGATCGGCGAGATCGCCAAGGGGGGCATGACGGGCAACCTGATGTACGACACCACGGTGTTCAGCCGGCGCACGGTGGCGGCCATCGCGGCGTCCTTCACGGCGTGCCTGGAGCGCGTGGTGTCGGACCCGGGCGTCTCGCTGGACGACCTCGACGCGCGCATCGTCGAGGCCCGCGCTGAGGCGTTGGTGCCGCGGTGCCTCGCGCCGTCCGCGGAAAGTGCTCAGAGCGCGGTGGCACGTTTGTGTGACGCCACGGAACGCGGTGCCCTTGCCGATGGTGCCGGCGTCGCCGCGGGGCCGCTGGTTCACGCGTGGGGCTTCCTCGAGGCCGGCGTGGCCGCCGAGGCTGCGGAGTCCATCGCATCTGCGTCCCGCCCGGTCGCTGCGATCTGCGACGTTGGCGATGGTGTTGTGATGACGTACGCGGACCTGGAGCTGCAGGCGCGCGCGGTGGCGGGCGTGTTGCTAAACGCGTCCTCACAGGAGCGCGCCCGTGTGTCGGTGCTGGCCCCCAACGGCTGGGGCGTGCTCGCGCTGCAATTTGCCACCGCGCTCGCCGGCGGCGTCGTGGGCAATCACAACACGCACCTGGTGGCGCCGGAGCTGGCGTATCAGCTGGAGCGCTTCGAGCCCCACGTTATCGCCGCTGCCGGTGACGCCCTCAGCGCCGTTGCCGACGCCGCGTTGGCGCTCACCGGCATCGGCCGGTCGGACTCATCCCCTGCGCCATTCCGCCTCAACTTGCCTTGGGACCACAGCACGTTCTTGACCCCACGGGTCGATCGGTCGCCGGTCGGCACCTCGCCCGCGGATCCCTACATGCTCTACTTCACATCCGGCACGTCCGGGAAGCCCAAGGGTGTGATGTTGACACAGGATATCGTGTGCCGGCACGCCGTGGGGACCATCGCGGAGATGCGGCTGCACTCCGGCGACGTTTGGCTGCACGCCGCGCCCATGTTCCACCTCGTGGACGCGTTCGCCATGTACGCCATCACGGCCGCGGGCGGCACGCACGTGTCACGGCCCGTCTTTGACGCCTCCGCCACGCTGCGCCTCATGCAACAGGAAGGCGTAACCGTCCTCAACATGGCCTCGACCATGGTGGTGTTGATGTGCGCTAGTCCGGTGCGCGGTCTCGTCGAACTATCCTCGTTGCGCCTCGTTAGCTGCGGCGGAAGCCCACTCGCGGCGGCGGTGGTCAAGCGAGCCATCGGCACCTTGGGGTGCGAGTTCTTCGTGTCTGAGGACGATGGTTACGTAAGGCTTACCGCGTCATTCGCTGTCATCGAGACGGGTGAGACTTTTTCGTTTCCTAGCAGGGACCCGTATGTCGCGCCCACTTGCGAAGTCCGCTAACACAGTGGTGTTTATCGCGTTGGACACCCCAAGCAAGCGTTCCATGATGTCAACAATTGCGACAACCGCTGACGAAGGTGATGGGTTTACGCGTTGGACACGCCAAGCGAGTTACAATGGAGTCAACAATTGTAGTTTGTCCCGAGCCCACGAACTTTCCTTTCGTCGGCCGAAAACGCCCGAGAGACGGAAGTTCATTCGGCGCGTGCGGACAGAAGTTTAATCGGCGCAGTTGTTTTTTTTAGCTCTAGAGCTAGCTCTATCTATTGTCGGTGCCAACAAAACACTTGACTGACTGAAAACGCTTCCGAGAGTCGATCTTCTTGGCAGCATCCTCCCAGCACCCCCGCCGCCGTCGCCGGAGGTGGCCCTAGCGGCAGTGATGATACTAACGGGACTCGGAACAGCACCTCTAACCGAGAAGATCCCAGCTACCGCAGCCACCGCAACCGCCGCTATGTCGGGAGGGTTCTATGGGTCCAGTGTCCCCTTCGTACCCTGTCTCGCGGCGTCCGAAGAAGAGGCAGGGGGTTGCACAACCTGCGTGCATAAGGAGGCATCAGGCTTTCGCCCTGCGTATCCCCCGTGGCTGCTCAAGTTGAAGCAACGTTGCCGTCTCAAGGTAAGAGTGAGACGCCTTTGTGAAAAAGAGGCACCAGGCGGCACCCGCCAGGCTTTCGCCCTGCCCCCCGTGGCCGCTCAAGCTAAGCTGGAAACGTACTCAGTGCAGCAGATACTCAAAGTTGAAAGGTACACTCAAGTTGAGCTGAAAGATACACTCATCAAGTGCATCAGTTAAGCTCACACTCGTAGCTGAAAGGTGGACTGTATACGGAGGCACCAGGCGTTCGCCCTGCGTGGCCCCTGTGGCCGCTCAAGTTAAGCTGAAAGGTTGACGTCTGAAGTTAAGCTGAGAGGTGGAGCAGTGGCCAGGCCCTTGGAGGAGGCCGCCGCCGCCTTGGAGGCACTCACGCTGGAGTTCCCGTGGTGGCAGGGGCTTACACTCGTTCACTTTCCAGCTCAACTTGAGCCGTGTCTGATACACAAAAACACTTGACACACCCTGAACACCCCCTAACACCCCCTCAACACGGGCTACACAATCCCTAAGCGCACCCCCTATCCCATAAATCGCGCTCAAGTTGAGCTGAAAAGTGAACGAGTGTAAGCCTCTACGTGGTGGCCGAGGCACGCGTCCTTCTCTGACTTCAGCACGCTCCGCGGCCTCCGCTTCCAGCCCAACCCCACGGACGTCATCATATCCACGTGAGTCCAACCCCACGCCCAGCACACGTCATTTCCCCAGCGTAAGTGACCCCCACCCAACCAAGTAAAGTAGTGCCCGCGGGCACGACATTTCGTCATGCTCGCGAGCCCTGAGTAGCTCCATAAGTGATGGGAAGCGAGTATATACAATTTATGATTTAGCGAGCGTCCTATCAACCCACCCACCTGACCCACCCACCCACCTACCTAACCCACCCACCCACCAACTACCTAACCCACCAACCCACCTACCTAGCCCACCCACCCACCCACCTCACCCACCCACCCACCCACCTGCGCACGCCATGGCAGGTTCCCCAAGTCCGGCACCACCTGGGCCACGTTCACCGCGCACCTGCTCCGCTCCGCCGCCGACGTGGCCTTCAGCGAGATCTCGCAGGTGGTGGTGGAGCTGCCCTGGGCTTACGACATGGGCCTGGATGTGGACGCGCCGCAGCAGTGGCAGGGCTGTGCCCTTTCTGTCCTCCCTATGTACCCCCTGTGTACCCCCTCTGTACCCCCTCTATACCCCCTCTATACTAATACCTCTGTACCCCCCCTGCTACCTCTCTATACCCCCTCTGGACTCCCTCTTTACTGCCTCTGAACCCCCTCTCCAATACGAGCGGTCCCTGCCCCCCGGACGCCACGCGTGTTCAAGACACACCTGGGTGCTGCCATGGCGCTGAGCTGTCACCCGGGGGCCAGGCTCATCCTCGTCGTGCGCGAGCCCAAGGTAGGGTGGTGATGCAGGTTGACATTATCAAACGCGAGTTGAAATCACGCCAGATTACAGGGGGGCAGGGCGAAAGCCTTGTGCCTCGTCATACACGCGGAAGAGTTCCACTCTTTCTCGCCAGGTTTCAGCGCCTGAAACAAAAATGTGATAAGCCACTTCTAAACGTTGCTTTCAATTTATCTTGCGCCGCTGCACCAAGGACGTGCTGGTGTCCTGGTTCAACTTCGTGAAGCCGAAGGCGCGGGAGATGATGCCCGGTGGGGCGCTGCAGCTTGCCAGTATCACAACCTGGGTTGAAAGCGCGCCTGGTTTCAATGCTTAAAACTGAAATGTGTTGAACCGCTTTCAAACGTTGCTTTCAAATTCAAGGTGCGCCGCTACGGCCCGGCACTGACTTCGCCGACGTCAACGAGTTCGCCCACAGCCGGCACTGGTAGGGCGATGCAGGGTGCTAGTATCAAAACACGAGTCGATAGCGTGCCTGGTTTCAGCACATGAAGCTCAAATGTGATGAACCGCTTTCAAACGTTGATTTCAAGTTTGACGTGCGCCGCTAAATGCTGGCAGGAGATGGATTGGCTGTTCTGCGGCCACGTGGTAAGGCGGTGCAGGTTTACCCTATCAAACCCAGCCACGTTGAAAGCGCCTGCAACTAAGCGCTTGAAACTGAAATGTGATAAACCGCTCTCAAGTTTTGCTTCCAAATTCAACTTGCGCCGCTACAACGTGTGGATGTACATCGCGCAGGCGTGGTAGGGTGGTGCAGGATGACCCCATCAAGTCCACATTGAAAGTGCCTGGAGCTATCCGTTTGAAACTATAACATGATGAACTGTTTTTAAGTTTTGCTTTCAATTTCAACTTGCGCCGCTACAGCGTGGGCGGCGCGGTGAGAGGCCCATCCTCCTCAACCAAGCTCCACCTGACATTGTCGTTTGAGGTGAACCGAACATGGATGAACAGAAAAGTAAAGGAAAGTAAGGTAAACGCTGGCGAAGCTCACCGCCTGGCGCGTCGTGATATTCTAGGATACCCTGCCTGCGCTCAACTTACATCGGATCAACATTCTAGCAGGCACGACCCGAACGTGCTGCTGATCTTCTACGAAGATCTGAAGGACGATGCGGAGGCTCAGGTTTGGGCGGTGCAAGCTGACAGTATCAAAATCCGAGTCGAAATTGCGCCTGGTTTCAGCGCTCGAAGCTAAAGTGGTCAATCGCTTTCAAGCGTTGCTTTCAATTGCATTATGTGGCTCTACATCAGGTGCGGCGCATGGCGGATCACATGGGCGTGGCGGTGGACGACGGCCTCATCGTAGGGTTGTGC
>Ga0307489_10002022_pt1 | contig 13542 bp, 23 predicted proteins | sample SB12metaG_FD_202247 | JGI IMG/M metagenome (GOLD analysis project Ga0307489, IMG submission 202247) | Sea-ice brine microbial communities from Beaufort Sea near Barrow, Alaska, United States - SB 1.2 | ecosystem: Environmental > Aquatic > Marine > Coastal | place: USA: Alaska | collected... | reverse complement strand
AAAAAAACGAAAGTTTAACTCAAGAATCATGAGTTAAATTTTCGTTCATAAAATAGTTTGGTAGAAATCCGGACATAGGGGGGGCGTGACCTTAATTGTGTTCCCAAAAAACGTCGATAAGGATTTATCCGTGTGAAATGCATTGTTTCCAACCGGTTCTCAACAGGATAGCTATTTGCCAGGCCAATCAGAAGCGCGCTGGACCCCGCGCGACGGGGCGCCCTCCCACGCCGGCGGTGGGCAGTCTAACGCGTGGCCCCGCGCTAGCTTACTGTAAACAGGCGTTTTGCGGAGTCCGTGATGAAGCCATAATTCGCAGCGTGGCGCCGTCGGGGCCGGGCGCGTTGTGACCCAGCGCCATTCGGTCGGTTTTGAGCCCCCGCTTCCTAGCGAAAAACGTACCACAGCTAGCATCATTCGGCTGGACCCCGCGCGACGGGGCGCACTCTAGACCTTGCCGCCGGCAATGGATCGCGTGGCACCGCGGGAGTTTGTGTTGGGGAGGCGTTTTATGCAGTCCGTCATGAAGCCCGAATTCGCGTGCGGCGTCGACCCACGAAACGGGAGCGCAGTTTCCGGCGCCATTCGTTGGCGTTGACCTTCTGCAGCCCATCTCGCGAAGAATCTCGTTGCTCGACCCCGCGCCACGGGGCGCACTCTAGACCCTGACGCGGGCAACGAATCCTGTGGCACCGCTGGAGGTTGTGATAGGGAGGCGTGTTTCGCAGTCCGTGATGAAGCCAGAATTCGCAGCGCGGCCCCGAGTGGCGCCGCGCACGGCGTTTTCAGCGCCATTCGGTGCAACACGTGGTGCCACGTGGACGGCACCCCGCCAGCGGTGCGACATGTGAATTACGTGGACCAGTAATGACACATATCCGTAAACTACAGTACATCAGGAACATACACTACAGAAACTATCCGCATCACATCCGCACAATACCGTTAGCTCGATTTGGGAACACAATTAACTCGCCCCTTCGGACCGAGTGCTGGCATTACAGTGGGGGAATGATGATGCTTAGTGGGGTCTTCTTCACCTCCTTCGGAAACCGCGAAAAATATCCATCCACCTCAGCTTTCGTGTTTACTCTTCGTCTGATTCCGACGAGGACGCATGGGAAACTTCTTCAGCGCTGGACAATGAGTTGACGACATTGAATAGACTCCCTTCTGTATGGATCCCTCCGCCTCCCGCCCTCCTGCCCATCGGTGCCATATGCAACTGCTCGCCCTCTGCGATAGATGCCTGCTCGACTGCCACCGCCAGCACCGAGTTCCTCGTCAATGTTTCGTCGAACTGCGTCAGCATCGCCTCCACCTCCTCAGCCGTTTCCACACCCATGACTGGTTCGTCGACTGCATTCTTATCTTTCCCCTCTGTCACCGATGCTAGTTTCCGGATCATGCCATTAAGCCCCTGCGCGGAGTCGGCTATCTTGCGCGCCATCTCCGATGTCTTCAGCTGCCGGTAGCGACTTTTCTTCTTGGCATCATCCAGCCTGTCCGTCATGGTGTCCTGCTTGTCGTTGAACTCCTTGTTCTTGGCTGAGGATGTACCTGACCTGCGCTCCCGCAGCGCGTCGTCATCCTCCTTCTTTAAGGGTCAGGCCGAATATGCTTTTAATTTGCCCAAATTCCCTATGCTTAATTCCCCAAATTCAGCCGATTATGCTCGGATTATGCCCAATTATGCCGACTGGTTGACAGAAGACGAGCAGGTAAAATGCCGGAAAAGTTCCGCATGTACCCAAAAAACAGCCAAAACTTCCAGAAGACGCCCCAAATCGCCCAATAATGCCTAAAACTCCCCAGAAAATGCCTAAAATTTCCGGCATGTGTGCATATCCCGGGATTTTCTTTTTGCCTGTCATGCCAAAAGTAATGCCGGCATATTCGGCCTGACCCTACCTTCTTTCGCTCTTCCACTCGCCTGAACCGCTTCTCGGCCTCGTCCGCCGCCTGCTTCGCCCGTCGCCGCCCATCGTACTCCGTCAGGTAAGCCTCGACCACCTCCGCGGGAAACCCCCCCTTTGGGTAGGGTCAAGCCGAATATGCCGGCATTACTTTTCGCATAATAGGCACTTTTGGCATAATAGGCCAAAAAGAATTCTCGACATATGCCGGGAATTTTAGGCATTTGCGAGGGAACTTGAGGCATTATTAGGTAATTTGGGAGCATTTGGGGGCGATTTGGGAGCATTTAGGAGCATTCAGGAGCAGTCGGGAGAGTTGTTGGGCGAATTAGGAGCACTTCGAGGGATTTGAACAATCCGAGCATAATAGGCTGAACTTGGGGAATTCAGCAAAGGGAATTTGGGCAAAGAAAATAGCATTTCAGCCTGACCCTACCTTTGTGACGAGCCTCAACCGCTCGAACCTGTCAAATTCCTCCTTGGAGCCCATGCGCTGGTCATACCCTTCGATGGCGACGCGGTTGAGTACAGCAACCACTTCCATCTTCACGACTTCCGATTGGAGTGCCTTCGCATGCTTAATCTCCTTACCATCGTACTTTTTCTGCGAGACCTCCGCGCTGCGACAATCCTCCCGTGCGCGGAATTGCTCAACCTTCTTGGACTGGATGGCGTTTCTGCGGAGAAGGCAGCGTTCGCGCTGGGCTGCTTCGAATTTGAAGCACTCTTCATGCGAACTCAAAGCCTTGCGCTTGCTCTCTATGTTGGCTCTCTTGGTGTAGCGGCGTAAGTTGAAATTTGAAGCAAAGTTTTGAAGCGGTGCATCATATTCTGGTTTCAAGCGCTGAAACCATGGGTGCTTTCAACACGGTTTTTGATGCTGTCAACCTGCACCGCCGTATCTTGGCTTCGCCCAGTTCCTCATCTGCGCGCTTTATGCGCGCTTGGAGCTCGACAAGCTTGTCGTTGGCGGCGTCTAGATTGCCGACCTCGCGCTTCATCATCAGCTCATAGCCCTTCACCTCCACCTCTACCTCGGCGGTGTTGTGGAGCGTCTCTTGTTCGCCCCCCTCCATCAGCGCTATGCGCTCCGCCAGTGCTGGGTCCGCCAGTGCATCGTCTAGCGAGCTGAGCTCTTCTTTGAGCGTGTGGAAGAGTGCCGTGCGCTCGCGAATGGCGTGGGTGAGTGAGCCTGATTCCAGGCGAAGGTTGTTGACGGTTCTATGCGAGTCCGACTCGCATTGTTCTACGTTGACGTCGGTGTCGTGCTCGTGAGCCCAGTCGGCCATCTCCGTCTCGGCGTGCTTGCTGTCGACGCCGAGGTCGCGGTAAGGGCCAAGCTTCTTCTGGTAGGTGACAGGGCGGCGCTTCGCCAGCGGGAGGTTGGCCACGGAGCCAAAGCCAGGCGCAGTGCTTGGCCTGAAGCTGGGGCCTGGTGTGTCGCCGGCAGCGAACCCGCCCGTCCCCGTCCCCATCCCCGTCCCCGTCCCCGTCCCCATCCCCCTCCCCCTCCCCTGGCGCGGCAGGCCAGACTCCTCCCTAAGACGCTGGGCTAGACACTGCAGACGACCGTGCAGACGCACCTATGCAAGGTCTACGTTCACTCTGGGTTTGCTATTCCACGTTGAAGGCGGGAACTGTCTGACTGCTACACGGAACTGCGCTTTCGGTAGCCTCAAGCTGCCGTTCTATATAAAGAAGTTGGAGTGGCGTGAATCTCGCGCCACGGTTGGGTCGAAGCCCCTGAACATGCGCAGCGGCCCCGAGTCGCGCGAGCGTAAACGGCGCGGAGCATTTCCAACTCGCAACACCGCCCCGGACGAACCCAAGAAAGCCCACGCCGTGCTGAGGCGGTGGACAAGGCAATCACGTCAAGAGCCAAGTGGAGCACCGAAGTTAGTTCTGAGGCGGGGAGTCCGCGCAAGCAGCTCGGTTTTCGGACTTTGGTCAGATTCGAGACCATTTTGGTGTATGGGCTTTCAGTCAGAGGGTCTGCGGTCGGTCGGCGATCACCAACCCCGAACTTTATCGTACTCGAGATCTCTCGCGATTTTGTCTAAACAAGGCAAACTGTCCAAACCCGCAGATCTCTGACTGAAAGCTCATACAGGAAAAAGAGTTTCAACTCACACTCATATTTGAAAACAGAGCTTAAATAAGCTACTTGAGCGGACTGGCGGGGGCGGGGGTTTTGAGAATCGCTTTTAATTTTTCGATGATGCATATGGTTTTTTCGTTTTCATTTCCATTTGTCGAAAGTCGTGTCGACGCTGAATCGTGATTTGTAGGCAGTACAGTACGGCTAGGCAACTTGTATCAAACCAGAGAGGACGCCTTTGAAGACGCGAGGAACTGGAGTTTAACCAGCAACACTGTGCTCAAAAGAACGTACAGTGTTGGCGTATCAGATTTCCGGGCGCACTGTTCCAACGTGAACGGCACCTCGCCAGAGGCAGGTGTATATATACACCTTCCTGATTAACTCTGCCGGGTCTGCGCCGTTTTCGCACCATGCCAAACCATATATGTGCCTCCTTGACACGCTGAGCATGAATCCGGTGTCCATTTTGAGTGGGTCGACGTTCTCATGTTACATATCGGGTAGTCGCCTCTCAACTTTATACTGAAATTGTGGTGGTCCAATAACTCCAGAAAAAACATTCGGGAATTACGCATAGCGCGACATAGCACGAATGCACGGAAACTAGCGCAGCGCGGCGCCGCTGCAACGAGCGCGCCGTCGCCGCCGCCGGCGACAGTCTCGCACGAACCCTGCGAGGTACTGTAGACTGCGCCGCTTCCCCGGGCGGGACTTTCTGAACGCGCCTCGCCGAGCCACCTCCCGGGTTTTTTTTTTTTTTTTTTTTTTTTTAATGTAACGTTCATCGCGCCCCCAAGGCGCATCACATGATGAGCTTAACCAACCCTCTCCGCAATTTCAAGCGGACAGACTTCAGTCTGTCAAGGTTTATGGCCGTATCGAGGGGCATTCTAATCTAATGCTAATTTCATTGAACGTTATATTATTGGAGATTATTACCTGAGGCCACCTCACAGCTGCAGCTCGAAGCGCCACACGCCAGTATCGGCGTTGTACTCCAGCAGGTCCCCGCCCATGCGCCGCGTCTGCTTCAGCACGCGTTCCTCGTACTTGGCCCTCGCTGCCTCGCCGGACTTCTTGGGCCAGCACTCGTACAATGTCACTTCGGCGCGCTTCTTCAGCCCCTCGCCTGGGTGTAGCGGCGCAAGTTGAATTTGAAAGCAGAGTTTGAAAGCAGTATAGCACGCTCTAGTTTCAAGCGCTTAGTTCCAGGCGGTTTCAACTTGGGTTTCATAGGGTCAACCTGCACCACCCTACCTGGGGGCGGGCTAGGCACGCCACAGTTTTCGTGATAGACATAAATCACGCCATGTTCGATACGAACAACTCGGTCAATCTCGAGGTTTCGGACGTCAACAGGCTCGAGCCACTTGACAGAGCCAAAGTTCTCGCGCGTCACAATAAAGTCTTCCATGCTCGCGAGAACCTGATCTCCTTTCTCCTCCACCAGCATGCGCATTACCTCTTGGCTGGGCTCCATCGAATAACCTTCATCATTCGTGGAGATCACAGGGAGTACGTCCTGGGTCTTTGCGCTGCCGTGAACGCCACTGATATTACCACCACCGTCGGTAGTCTTCCGAGCTGAGGAGGGGGATTCATCGGCAACATCGTCGTCGAAGTGAACATGACGCCGCTCAGGGGTGCCGGAGTGCTTGCCAACACCACCCCGATACCCACCGCTACCACCGGCAGCATCGGAGCCGCCGCCGTTGAGGTATGCGCCATTGGCTGGGCTTATAGCAACCAGTGAGGCCAAAGACGGTGGAGCTGCGGGCTCGGGACGGATGAAGAGACTGCGAGGACTCTCCCGGGGCTTGAAGATCCAATTACCTGCGGTGGCCATCTGCGCGGGTGAACCACCATCGCCACCAAGGCTCGCGGCAGTTCGGCTGGAGTAGTCCCCGGTGTCGCCGCCACCAGGCGAGGGCGATGCGGATTTGCCTCGGGGTTTCATGCGTGGTGTAAGCCCGCCACGGCTGCTGAGCCACGGCGACCGTGGGGTCAATGTCCGCACCGGAAATGCCACATGGGCGTTGAAGGGGGAGCCCCCACCAAGCAACGACATTTTCTGCAGCGGCGGGCCAGAGGTGGCCGGAGAAGCCATGGGGGCTGGCATCGCAAGTGAGTTACCGTAAGGCGACGCGTTGACACCTGGTTGCAGGGGCTTACACTCGTTCACGTTATAGCTCAACTTGAGCAAATCCAGGACACATTCATGAGTTAAGTTGGGTCATACGGTGGACAGAAGAGCTCAAGTTGAGCTGAAATGGGAACGAGTGTCAGCCCCTGCCTGGTGGGGCAGCAACAGCCGCTATGCCCGATGGAGCCACCCCCCAGGTACCCCCTGAAAGCCCTGGCGTGCTGCCTAGACCGCCACCCATCACGCCGCTCATGGGGGGAGCGCCGAATAGGGAGGGTGTCATGGCAGCACCAAGGCCAGGAGACGCCGCTGCCGCACCGCCGAAGAGGGAGGTGGATGCAAGCGGGCGTGCAGCGGCACCGAAGAGCCCGCTGGATGCCGCAGGGGTGGAAGCTGGTGCGAACGAGAACGCCGGTATTGATCCTGCCGGAGTAGGTGACAGTCCCGTGCCACCAGCGGACGCACCTGTCGCACCAAACAAACCAGGGGATGCACCTGGAGTGGCGGCAAATCCGCCGAACGCCGGAGTGGACGCTGCCACGGCACCCAGCGCAGCATTGGAAACCGCGGATGGAGCCGTGGAGCCAAACAGCCCGCCTGCAACCAGGGGCTTACATTTGTCGACTTTCCACCTCAACCTGAGCCGTTTTCGTCAATCCATGAAACCACCCAGCGTATCACACAAAAGTGCTCACGATAAGCCGAAAAGTGGACAAGTGTCAGCGCCTGCCTGCAGCGGCGGGCTGCCCGGCTCCGAATGCGCCCATGGCAGGCAGCGCTGCGGCGCCGAAACCGGCGGCTGCGGCGGGCGCGCCGAATCCTCCTACTGCTGCTCCGAAACCCCCTGGCGCCGCTGCTGGCGCCCCGAACATCCCCCCGGCGGCGGGCGCCGCCGCCGGACAGGGTCTTACACTCGTCTACTTTTCGGCTTAACGTGAGCGCAATTTGTGGGGTGCGTTGGCTGCAAAATATTCACCCAGACTATTAGACAGGGGGACATGTGGAGGTGTGACCAAAACGGCTTAGGTTGAGATGAAAAGCGGACGAGTGTAAGCCCCTGCCGCTGGTGACGCTCCAAACAGTCCCATAGCCGGCGCCGGAGTGGCCGCGGCCGCGCCGAACGCCAGTGTAGCTCCGGGTGCACCGAATGCCCCAACGCCGCCAAATCCGGGAGTCGAGGCAGCAGCACCGAACGCTGGCGTGGACGCAGGGGCACCAAACGCACTGGCTCCCCCAAGGGGACTGCCTCCGAAAGCCGGCATGGAAGCCTGAGCACCAAAGGTACCGGCACCACCAAAGGCGGGAACAGAGGCAGCAGCGCCGAACGCCGGTGTTGACGCTGCAGCGCCGAACGCCAGTGGTGACGCTGCAGCGCCGTACGCCGGCGTGGATGCCGCACCGTACGGATTAGCCCCACCAAAGGCGTTAGCAGTCGGAGAAGCACCGAATAACCCACCACCGGCAACCGCCGGACTGCCGCCGAAAGCCGATGACGGTGCGCCACCGCCAAACGCAGGAGTGTTGGTGGGCGCTCCGAATCCGCCGGTCGCTGCGCCGCCGCCGAAAAGACCTCCGCCCACCTGCGAAGCAGGCGCTCCGAACGCTCCAGTGGACCCTGGGGCCGCCGCTCCGAACGCACCGGCGCCCCCGGAAGTCGCCGCTCCGAATGGGTTGGAAGCTCCCGGGCTGGCTCCAAAGGTGCTCGTCGTTGCTCCAAAAGCGGAGGGTGCAGCGGAGGGTGCAGCCGCGCCGAATAGCCCTCCTCCGGGGGCTGTGCCAGCCCCGAACGCAGAGCCGGCAGAGGCCCCAAACGGGGCAGCCCCACCAAAAGAACCTCCAGGGCTCGTACCCGGCAAGGCAGGCTCGCCGGCCTTTGCGTAGGCCTCGAATCAGGGGCTCACACTCGTCCACTTCTCAGCTCAACTTGAGCCGTGTCTGACACACAAAAACCATCCTACACCCCTTAGAACCCCCTAAACATGGGATGCATGACCCCCACGCGCACCCCCTATCCCATGAAATGCGCTCAAGTTGAGCTGAGATTTGAACGAGTGTAAGCCCATGCCTCGAATCGTAGCTCTTCCACGGACTTGTGCTGATTCTCCTGCATCGCGCATATCGAGTGCATCATCGCGTAGTGCTGCTGTGCTGTGAGCAGCTCCTTGTCTGTGACACGCGTGACACGGTAACCGCCCACTCCCTGCAGCATCGAGCAGTTGATCGCTCGATGTGACGAGTTACCGCAGGTGCTGCATATATGTTGGTTGCGGCAGCCAGTGCCAAACCTGCATGAACCCTTGTTCCAAAACCTGCAAGCATTGCTAGGCGCAGCTCCACCAGCTGCACCGAGCCCTCCTCCGCCTCCGAAGGCCGACCCTTGCTGTTGTATGGCGCCGCCGCCACCGCCGAACGGCGATGCAGCCCCAGCAGGGGCGCCGAACGCTGACGGCTGGGCTACTGCGCCGAACGCTGACGGCTGGGCTACTGCGCCGAAGGGCGACGCGGCTGCAGCAGGGGCACCGAAGGCCGTTTGGGCGGCCGCTGGCGCCCCAAAGGGAGACGCCGCCGGCGCCCCAAACGCGCTCGCCGAATTCCCAAACGCACCAGGATTAGCACCGAACGCTCCACTACCGCCAAAACCAGAAAACGCCATCGCGGCGCCCGTGCGTATAGACGCAGGGAAGGGGCGGAGCGGCCCAGCGCTAAATGTGGCGGCAATAGACCTAAATTTCGATACGTATCAGCCGACAACTTCCACGGTCTAATGACTCAAGAACGGAAATGGGAAATCTCTGTCATTCTGCGCGCTCTGCGCCAACGAATTCGGGCGGCTGACTCCCAGAAAACGATGTTTGGAGTGGTGTTTTGGCGAGAAAGACACGCGAAAAACGGCGTGCGAAGTGTCGATGGCGGCCGCGCCAAGGCGCGGAATTCCTTCGTAGTAGTCACGCCGTGGAGTCCGTGGGGGTCGAACGGCGAGTGTCGCCGCCGCCGCGCCGTTCGAGCGCTTCCCCGTTTCTTGAGTCGTTTGATCGAGAAGTGACGGTCTACATGTGAGCATCGCCACGCGGCGCGGCGGCGGCGATACTCGCCGCTCGACCCCCACGGAGACCACAACATGGCTACTACGAAGGGTTTCCGCGCAGTCGGCACTTCCACACCGGGTCGGTTTAGGCTCCGAGTGGTCTCTACACGCTTTTTTTGGGCGGCTGACGGCACACGATCTATGCAAGACGCGCGGTGTCCGGGGACCAAACGTGGCTGCGGTTCGCAGAATCGCTTAACGATGCAGTGTGCGCAATGGAACGCCAGCCGCGACGTCGCCTGGCGACGGCGTCGCGTCGCCGTCGCGCGTCCCGTGCGAATCGTTTTCGTGCGAAACTTCGTTCTCTCCCGCGTTTCGAGAAAAAGACGGAAATCGGCCAAGTGCGGGAATACAGTGCCTTGAGTTGGTCAATCTACCAAACTGGCGTCGGTAGCTTTTGGACAAAGACGCCCTGACGCGCGCGTCGAGCCGGCGTTTCCCGCACTTTGCTTAGCGAGGAAATGGCGCATCTACGCGGCGCCGCGGACCAGCACGCGCGCTGACGCGCGCGAGCACGGCGCCGTTTCCGATGAAACGAATATTAATGAGTATTCGCTGCAGCCGACCGGGACGCGTTTCTGTTTGACCCGCGGTAACGCCGCCATCGCGGCCTGCCAGGCGCGTGGGCATTTGCACGTCGCAGGTGCGTATGGTGCCCAGTCAGGCAGAACGAAGAAACGCGAAGCAATCACTGGCGCGCCCCTGCGAATGCCCTAAATGCGCGAACCGCGTGCATGCTTTCGGGACACCGAAATTTCGGGAGTTTGTCCGGCGTCCCACCGAGCCACATTTCTGCGTACCTCCCGGCGACGCCGCCATCGCGGCCTGCAAAGCGCGCGTGTGTGACGCCCTCGAACTCACGCAAGTGCGGGACAACTCCTTGTGTTAACTCATCGATCTTGGTCTAAATCAGTAAATACCCATACCTGTTGAGTCAATGAAACAAGCAGAATGACGACCAAAAAACCTCCAAAATTGACAGAAATCGAGCCTGTAGAGACCACTCGAGGCCTGAACCGACCCGGTGTGTCGGACGCCATTGTTCGCGCGTCATTCTCGCCAAATCACCACTCAAAAGAGCGTTTTCTCGGACTCTGGCGACCGAAGTCGTTGGCGCTGGCGAGTCAGTGATACAGCGAAACACGTCTATTCTGGCCAGCTCAGCCCTACGAGTACAGGATATAGGTACACATCAATGCACCCATTTCGGTAAGTATATAGATGTGGCGGTCAAGGGTTTCGATCCGTTTCCTCAATGAAGTGCTTCATCAACGTTTACGCGAGTCATTAATGGATCAACTGCGCAGATGGCGCCGACGTTCACAAAATCGACGCTCAGAAATTTCCACGCTCCGCGAATCGTCGGTTGCAACGCAGGTGGGTCCATTTTGTTTCGAACTTCGACCGCCGCATTGCATTGCTGTGTTCGTTAGTGGAGGACTAGTATTGGATTGACAATGAACAATGAACCATTCTCCTTTTTCCATAAAAGCGTGTAACGCGGGACGAATGTTCTATTGGGATGAGCCTATCGCTCAGGCTCCGAATTTGCGCGACTTGGTGACGCTGGTCTTGATGCCGGTCTTCTCGCCGCCGTAGCCGCCGCCGTCCTCGCGCATGTCGCGCACCTGGCCCTTGCGCCGCACCACCGCCTTCTCGAACTTGCCGCGCAGGGCCTTGCGCGGGTTCTTCTTCTCCTTGTTTCGGTGCGGCGTCAGCCCGCGGTTCGCCGCAGAGCAGGGGCACGCAATCAACCAACACACCAGGGTTTGTTAAACGCGGTCCGGTCCGCGACATGGCTCGCAATTAGTCGTACATGCGTGGCACGGGATAATTTCTCCGAATATCGCACACAAGCACACATTTATCCACCCGTGATAATAAACCACATCAACGTTGTCTTATTTGGGTGTGCACGGCCAAAACTGCCGTAAGGAACGAGGATGTGGCGAGTGTGTACGTACAATATGATACAGAGTACGTAGAGGGGGCGGCGAGTGTGTACTGTACGATACACAGTAACTCAGCGCAGGCCTCCGGCCCCTGCCATGATCTTGTCGCCGACGTTGCGGCGTTCGCCGCCGCCCAGGTCCATCTCCTCCTCCGGCACCGCGATGATGCCCGCGCTGCGCCGATACTTCTCCTCCTTCAGTGCCAGCTTCTCCTTCCGCGCCGACGCCGCCGCGGTGTACTCCTCGTCCTTGGCGTAACGACTGAAGGACATTGCTCACCACGTCATGATATGGCATTAACTCAAGAAACGAGGGTTCAAAATGGATAACGACTGAAGGATATTGCTCACCACGTCATAAGATGGCAATTAACTCAAGGAACGAGGATTCAAAATGGATTTGATGACTTGGCGAGCAATATCTTTCAGTCCGCACCTCGGCGATGTGCACGCGGGTGGGGCGGTCCCGCTCCGCGGCGTCCTCGTCGTGCCCGCGCTCCGCCGCCTCCGCCTGCTTGCGGTTCACACCCTTCTCGTACTTGTTGCGGCGATCCTGGAATAATGAAAAAAGTTGGAACACGCGGGGAGTAGAAGAGTCAGTGGGTTGATTCTTTGTGCTTGTGTATGTGCGGTGTGGGTGTCTTCATTGGGCGTGATATTTTGTGTGTGAATGTGGGTGTGGGTGTGGGTGCGGGCGAGCAGTTTTGCTTGGGTGGGTGTCTGCGTGGGCGGCTTTGTTTACTCCCGACGTTGCGCGTGCTTTAAATCAGATGTCCAACTCTTGATTGCCCTCCGCCCACAGCATTTGAGCGGCATGCTGACCAATATTTAGTTTACTGTAGCATTATTTTTGACGACAAGTAACCACGGACGAGGTCACTGACGCTTCGAATAGTGCACGTGGCAAAAACCCAAAACCAGAACCCTAACAGCCGCACGGAAAACGACAGTGCCAAGCGTTCCGAGAGGGCCTGAGGGTACCGAGAGTACAAAGAGGACCCAGAAGAGCGAAGAAGCGAGAATGCGGCGGTAACGTAACAGAGAATCCCGCCAACAAACATGGAAACAGCCCCTCGCAAAGAAAGACAGAAGCCGCCCCGACACGACAAAAGAAAGCCCCTCGATGAAGCAAGAAGAATGCCCCCCATAAAGAGGAATGAAGCACAGTTTGGATGAGGAACTCATTCCGGTTTGGATGACTCACCCCGAGCGTGTCGCGCATGGGCACGTCCAGCTCCCCGCTGTCCGGCTTGACGCGCTTCGTGTTGGTCCCCATGGACACGGCGTCCACCAGTCGCTGCCTCTTTTTCCCCTCGAGCTCCTCCGCCACCTCCACGATGTAGCGGCGCAAGTTTTATTTGAAAGCAAAATTAAAGCAAATTTGAGAGCAGTTCATCATATTTTGGGTTCAAGCGCTTAGTTCCAGGCGATTTCAACACGGGCTTGATAGGGTTAACCTGCACCGCCGTACTACGAGGTCCGCCACGTCGTCACCGAAGTCACCAACGGCGGACAACGAGTTCGCGGAGCGCGTGGTGGCCTTGGCGCGTCGCCGCTCGATTTTGGACAGCGGCACGCGCGTGAACAGGTCCTCCTCCACTTTGGCGCGCGCCTCCATGCGCGCGTACTCGCGCTTGGCGAACGCGGAGGTCATGTCGCCCTCGTCGCCGCCCAGCTCCTCCGGCGCCTCGCCCAACTCTTGCGCCAGCTCCTTCATGTACTGGCGCAAGTTGAAATTGAAAGCAAAGGTTGAAAGCGATTCATCATATATCAGCGATTAGTTCCGAGCACTTTCAATGCAGGTTTGATAGGGTCAACCTGCACCGCCCTACCTTGATGAGCGCGCTTCGCGAGGCCCGCCGCCGCACCTCCTTCTCCGCACGCTTGTCCTTTGACGTCTTGCCGCCCTCCAATGCGTACGGCCGCGCAGACAGTGTGTGCCATGTCATATGATGCCATTCAGCCCAAGACACGTGGGTCCAGAATGCGTGTCTATGATGTGGCGAGCAGTATCTGCAAAGCCGTGTCATAAGATGCAATTGGACTCAAGAAACGGGGGTCTTGAAGTGCGTGTCGATGACATGGCGGGCAATGTTTGCCAGACCACAACGTCATGGGATGCGGTTCAATTCATGGAATGAAGGTTCTGGTGGTGCCTACCTCGCCATCGTCCATGGCCGTGGCCAGCATCTTGGGCGGCCGGTACACCCCGTCCGACCGACCCTCCGCGTTGTCGTCGTCCATCTTGCTCACCCATGAGTGGGGTCAACAGCCGTACGCTCGCCACGTCACCGGGTGCCGCTTAGCTCAAGAAACGAGCGTTGAACACGCGGTTGGTCGACGTCA
>Ga0307489_10002021_pt1 | contig 13546 bp, 22 predicted proteins | sample SB12metaG_FD_202247 | JGI IMG/M metagenome (GOLD analysis project Ga0307489, IMG submission 202247) | Sea-ice brine microbial communities from Beaufort Sea near Barrow, Alaska, United States - SB 1.2 | ecosystem: Environmental > Aquatic > Marine > Coastal | place: USA: Alaska | collected... | reverse complement strand
CCACGCTGCTCGCCGCCAACAGCCATGGCTCCATTAAGGTGCTCCAACTCGTGGAGTGATTCAATTACAATTACAATCTCAAGAAAAATAGATAATTCGGCCCTCCCGCGGTCATTTGCAAGCTTGGTAGCAGAAACAACACAACGCGTGTGACGCGTGTCACACAATTGTGATACCATATACATTACAACATAACGCTCACTCGTGCGCCCTTTTGTTCGTAAACTAACGTTCGTCGAACCCCAAGGCGCGCACATTATGAGCCTTGAAACCAATCCGCCACCTCAAGCGGACAGACCAATCGGTGTGTTGGGAGTTGAACGCCCATCGGGGGTGCCGATGACTACCCAGAGGGACGCTTCTGCCTGTATAAGAAGGCACCACGCGTTCGCCCTGTCCCCTGTGCCGATAACTATACGAATAAGCAATTGCAATGGTACAAGAACGACGGAGTTCCTCGCCGAATGAATGAGCGGGAGCGGGTCTCCGCAAACCCTGAACTTGACATATAGTCTTCATACTGTGCGAGGCCGAAGCAGAGGACAAGGTGTGCCGCCGCCACGATCTCACCGCGGGCGTTCAGCGGGCGCGTGCCCACCTGTGGCGCGCCCACTGGCCGCACCGCCATCTGTCGCGCTCCCACTGGACATATACTGAATCATCGGCGAATTATCCACCCCCGACAGCAGGCCCGCTGCCGCGCGGTGACAGAACGCCTGCAGGCAGGGGCTTACTCTCGTACACATTAGAGCTCAACTTGAGCACATTCGGGACACATTCATGGGTCAAGGTGGGTTACGTGGCGCACAAAGACAGTTTAAGTTGAGCTGAAAGGTGAACGAGTGCAAGCCCATGCCTGCAGGTCGGCCGACGAGCGGATGTCCAGGAAGTGCGCCGCTAGCGCGCTGCCGCCGGTCACGCCTGCCGCGGTGTAGGGGGCGCAAGTTGACATTGAAAGCAAAACTTGACAGCAGTTTTTCATATCATAGTTTCAGGCGCTTGCAACCAAGCAGTTTCAACACAGGTTTGGAGTTGCAGAACCCCGCCGCGGCGAGCACGGAACCGTAGAGCAGCGCGCGCGTGCCCGCGATCAACGCCTTCTGCGCTACCGCCTTGTACCGCCTGATACATAACGCTCGCCAACTCATGGGTCTTATAGGATGAGTGGATGACTGCCGTGACTCGATGAGGGGGCGCGAGGATGGGGCGGAGGCTCGCAAGCTTTTGATTATCGGTGTGTATAGCTGGACACATGTAGCGAGGCGTCAGTGGCTCGTGGCTGTTACACATGGCACGACCTTTAACAAAGGCGGGGGGCTCACGTGTCTTAGATGACGTGGCGAGCGTTTTGTGTGTGTCAACCTGCCGCGTTGGTCCGCAGCAGTGCTTCCGTCTCCTCGGGCAGCCTCGGTACCTCAGGCGCTCCCCATGGCGTCCATGTGCTGATATGAGCGTCGCGAATGGACGGCGTCCGATGGGGAACCCGGGTGTCGGCATTGACGAGGGAGGAGGCTCGCCCTGCATGGTTCATCGGCGGCATCTGGCTGGTCACGCGATGGCGGATCACGGGCCTGCGCGCGCCCACCCGCGTCTTCGCCATGTGTATCTCCGCCAGTGTATCTCCGCTGACGAGGTACTCACCTGTTGTGGTTTGGAGTGGTTGCTGCTTCAACCAGTCTGCTCCTGTTTGACATGCACACGCATACAAACACACACGCACACACCCGTGTCGCGTCGCGCCGGGCGGCGGCGGCCTCCCGCTGCCGCGCCGCCTCCGCGCCCGCCGCCTCGTGAAACGGTGCTCACTCCCACACACTCACCTGTGTCGCCTTCCAGTTCTGGCACCGGCAGGGCGCTGATAGCGCCCTGTTTGATTCTCCGTCGTCTGTACGCCTGCAGCGAATCCTCCTGCTCGCCCTTGAAGTACGAACCTTCAAAGGCCTGTTGAGATCGGAGGAGGGGGGCGTGTGAGAAAGCTAGGAGTGTACGGTGGTCGTCGTGCGGCGGCGGATGTCGGAGGACGCGGACGCGGAGCGAAGGACGTTGAAGTCGCAGGACGACGCGGTGCGGAGGACGGCGTGAAGTCGGCACATTCGCTCGGAGCGACCGAACTTGAAATTGCAAAGAGGTGTGCGTGGGCTGGTGGAGGAAAGCAGACGGAAGTACGCACCCGCCCGCGCCCTCCGAAGATACTCATGTCGTCGCCGCGGCCGCAGCCGGGACAGCCCTCAGTGGTGGCACCGCTGCGCCGAGGAGCGCGCACATCAAAATATCTTGGCACGACACGTGGCTGAGTGGCTCGTGGCGCGCATACAGAAAAAGCGGATTGTTAAGTTTCAGTCCGCACGTCACACGTGTTGAGCTAAAGCACCGTCGCTACGCACTCATACGTGGCCCCATGCAAAGATACACATGTTGTTGACAAACCCCTCTCTAATATGGAGGAGCGAAAGAAAGAACTAGGTGGTCTGGGTCGGGGGAGCGACAAAACCACAACCCACATTATACCAAGAGAAACCACAACCACAAACGAAAACACATAATAACAGCAACATCCACGCCGCGAGGAGGCTCTATCCTCACACATTTTCAAGCTGTCGCGGCACCACGAGCAGGTCAGAGCCAGTCTTTGCTCTCCTCTGCACTCGCCGCCGCCGCCGATGCATTCTCCTCCACGGTCTTCCACGCCCGGATGCCAATGAGGGAAGCGAGGCACACAATCTGCGCGCCAACAACCGGCGCCGGAGCGAGGGCACAGCACCGCCAGGACACAATCTAAGTTACATTCCACACACGCACTCACAGCAATCGCGGCATCGGTTCGCTCGTCGCTGTTCCCTTCTCCATCTCGGGGAATTTTCTGTATTCTGCGTTTGAACACACACACACATGCACTCACACACATTTCATCTCTCGTGATTGTGCGTGGAACGTGATGGAAACCACTACCCCCACCTGGTATGGCACCCGCACCCATCGCTTCGCTGAAGTCGACACCCAGCACAATCTCCGCGCACGCCACCCCGACGAGCATCGCTTCCCCCCACGCCCGCCCCGTGCCCAGGGGCTCACACTCGCTCAGTGCAAAGATCAACTTGAGGACCTTCGGGACACATCGCTCACGTTAGAGCTCAACTTGAGCACCTCCGGGCCACATCCACCGGTTAATTTGCGTTGTGTAGGGGACAAAGTGAGCTTAAGCTGAGCGTAAAGGGGCAAGGTAAGCTCAAGTTGAGCGGAAATGGGAACGAGTGTAAGCCCCTGCCCGTGCCCAGCCCCACCGCGGCCACGGGCCCCAGCACCGCCCACCCCACCGTCACCGCCTGCAACAAATGGTTCAGCTCCCAGAAGCTGGACACCCCCACCGCTGATGAGACGGGCCCGGCACCGAACAGGTCCGTCATGTGCAGTAAGCCGCCATAACTGAGGGCCTGGTAGCCATTTTCTGCCGCGTGATCCAACGCAATTTGAACCCTCGATGTTTTGGTTAAACAGTGTCCTATGACGTGGCGAGCAATGGCAATGTTTGCCAGGCCCCTACCGGCTGCGTAAAGGCCGGTCATCACTTTACGGTAGCGGCCCAGCGCGTCGGCGGCTGTCTCAGGGAGCAGGCTGGGGAGCTCGAGCTCGGCGACGGCGGCTCCGGGCGTCCGGCCGCGGCGGGTGGAGCGGGCCGTGCGCCGTATCCGTATCAAGGGCAGCGCCAGAGGCGTGCTGCGGAAGGTGGCGGACTGGCGAAGTTGGGGCCTGGTCGACTGTGCGCGGAGTGTACCGCCTGGCGCGCTGGAGGCCGCAGGCTGACGGACCCCGGCGGCGGCGAGGTGGCCCGCGGTGGCGGTGGTCAGGGTGCTCGCCATGGTGCCGTAGTTGGGAGTGGTTTTGTCGGGGCTGGCGACGGCAAGCGCGCTCCTGATTGCAAAGGCATGCCGTCTACAGCCGGGCCCGCCTATCTAGCCCATCCCGCTCCCGGTTCCTCCCAGGCTGCCAGGCTTAGGGTTTATACTCGTAGGGTTTTCGGGTCAAGATCCAATATCGTAGTTATCGTGGTGTTTATTGCGGCGGATCGTCAAGGCGTCACAGGAAGGCACGCAAAGAGCGCGGCGGACGACCGCAGACTCTGAGCGCCTCTGAGGGGAGTCCCTTGGCATCCACGCCCGGGCCGCTCGGACCCGCAAGCTCGGGTGCGCGATCCAGCAGAGAACTAAGTAGCGTCAGAAATAAAGCCAATTCGGTTCATAAAAGTGCCAACTGTCCGTAACAACACAGGCTGGTGCGGGGACTACGTCATGAGCGACGGACGAAACCCCTTCGCGGGCCCCGCAGGGGCGGCAGTGGCGGGGAGTGCCGACGACAGCTGCCCGTTCGGTGGCATCGAGGCCTTCCTCGCCGCTGAGCTCTTCTGCTGCGAGTGCGTGCCCCACCGACACCGTGCCCCGTTTTCGTCTCACCTCCCTCGGTCTCGCCAGAAGCTTCCTCCTGGCCAGCAGCTCCTATCACATGAGCAATAGCCAGGCCCTATTGTGCCCGCCACGTCATCCAACGCGGCGTGGAACCCGCGCTCTTGAAACAAACGGCATCCTTTGACGTGCCCGCTGCCCGCCACGTATGGACACAATTGCAAAAGGAGACGGAAACAACAAAAGCTAACACCTTCCAACGTATTCCAGTACGCGTCGGGAAGACACGTGTTGCTCCGCGCTGTCCGACGACACGTGCTCTCTCCCCTCTGACAGCCACCCCCCTCGCCACGTGCACGCAGGGCTCCTATGGGCGCGCAGCCCATCACCGACGAGACGGGGTACACGCTGGTGGCGCTCTATAACCAGGCACGAACACGCCGCTCCTTCCACCGCCCGCCACCGAGCCCTCGGCACCCCCTCGTTGAAACACTTACATAACAGTTGTGACTGATGCCACAGGTGTCACGCGCACTGCCCTCTGCCCTCACCCAAGCCCCATATCGTCACACGCACGCTGTCCTCACGCTCCCGCAAGCCCAGTGTCCGCTCGTGAGCATAGGCGACCCCGGGGTCTCAACACCACCGCCACACACCACACACTGCCCATCACGCTGACTCAGCCCCCTGTCCGCACATGAGCTGACTCATGCCCTGTGTCCGCACGTGAGTTCAGGCGACGCGGGGCCCCAACATCACCCCCAAGCCGTGGAGCTTCTTCGGCGTCTCCCAGGCGGAGCTCTTCACGTGGGAGTACTGGAAAGCCATGGTAGGGGGGGTATTCAGATCAAGCACTCGACACTCACTCCACGTCGACTCTCTCCATCACGCCCCGGCCGTCTGTATGAATACCAGCATCCACCCTGAAGGTAAGTCATGCTCCGATCTCGGCTCGTGTGCTTGTTCTTGAAGCGGCTTTTGATTGCAAATGACAGTCTGGATCGAGTTCGGGAACTCTGCGTGGAGACACGGCTAATCTGTGTGTTTGACGAGCTCTGCGTTGCATTGAACTCAGTGTAAGGGTGACCGGTCACCCTTATAGCTCGCAACGTGATTGGCTGAGAGGCTGACTGCCTACGTAGTGTGCCGGGTACAATGCGTATTCGGTTTGGATTGGTGCGGTCTGATTGGTCGAACACATTCGATTCGATACCAGACCCGACACTGAGTTTAAAGCGGCGCGGTGATCTTAACGACCCTCCCGTACGGGGCAGATATCGCAGTGGGACGCCTCCATCCTGTACGTGCAGACGGTGGAGCAGGCCAACCCCCACTGGTGGAGCGGTGCAGGTTGAACCGATGAGACCTGTGCTGAAAGCGCCTGGAACTAACTAAAATATGATGAACTGCTTTCAAATGTTGCTTTCTAGTTCAATTTGCGCCACTACACACTGGTGGAGCCTGTTGCTGGCCAAGAACCTGGAGCGCGGCTGCTTGGCAGGGGCTTACACTCGTCCACTCTTCAGCTCAATCTGAGCCGTTCCTGAAACAAAAACACACCCTGCACACCGTCTAATACCCCCTGAAACCCCCTAAACACTCCCTAAACAACCCCTAAACGCGCCCCCTATCCCACGGAAAGCGCTGACGTTGAGCTGAAAAGTGAATGAGTGTAAACCCCTGCTGCCTGGGTCTCACGCGTTACGTCACCAGCCGCCGCAAGCACGTGTTCGCTGACCAGGAGTTCGACGAGGAGGTGACTGCCTATCAAACGCACCCCGAGTGCCTATCAAAAGCACATTGACCCATAACCATCGACGCTCCGTAATCTAGCATCATCGTCGCCTGATAACACCCCATCACCACCAGCTCAACCTAACTCACCTAGTGCCCAATCTGTAAAGCGTACTATATATGTAGTATCTCGTACTACCCGTAGTAAGTAGACGTTTGGTGAGTTTTGCCAAAAGTCATTTGACTCTTGGCCACATCCCCAAACACCAGCTTACTCGAAGTTACTAGCCCACATACTAGGCACTAGGCACTGGAAGGCGGTCAACTCACTCCCCTCGGCTCCACTCAACTCACTCCATCAACCCCAGATCAACTCACTCAACCTCACCCGCACTAACTCTTCAGGATGGATTTGAGTTCGAGGACGGGCAGCCGTCGGAGTCGGACCTGGAGGACGGTCGGACGGACGACGACTCGGACGGCGAGTTCGTGCTCATGTCATCGCCGACTGGGGGGGACGGGCAGGGGCTTCCACTCGTCCACTATTCAGCTCAACTTGAGCCCTTTCTGACACGAAAACACACCCTGAACACCCCTGATACCCGTTACCACCCCCTCATCACTCCGAAAGAGCCCTTAACTGCAACCCCTTGTCACACAAAAAGGCGCTTAACTTGAGCTGAAGAGTGGACGAGTGTAAGCCCCTGGGGACGGGGCGGGGCACGACGCTGCCGTCGGCCGCGCCAAGTTCCTGGACGACTATGAAGACCTTGGGTACGGCGGCCAGACCATTGGGGTGCACGACTTGTCCGACGTGCCGGTTCAGGACCGTGTGAGCTTGCTGCAGCGGGAGCTGAAGCGGCGCCAGGCAGGGGGGGTGTTTTGAGTAATCCTAAGCACTCGATGGACGTTTTATCAACCAGCTGCGTCTGCGCGTCTATGTGTGCACTCACCCAGAAGGTAAGTCATGCTCCGATCGAGTAAGCACTCGATGGACGTTGCATTAACGAGCTGAGTCTGCGCGTCTGTGTGTGCATTCACCCAGAAGGTTAGTCATGCTCCGATCGCAGTTCGAGTGCTTGTTCACAACGCCCCTCCTGCCAGGCAGACAACCGCCGGATCATCGAGGAAAACTCGCGCTACGGAATGTCAGCGACGGCGGTAGGGCACTGCTCGCCGCGTCATCCACCTGTTGAAGTGCTCGCCACGTCATCCACCACACTCGGAAACTCGCTCGTTGAGGTGCTCGCCAAGTCATCCACCACATCTCAGATCCTGGGTTTCTTGCGTTATCTACCTGCCCGTCCTATGACGTGGCAAGCGTTATCTACCCTAAAACCTGAACCCTAATCAGCCCTAAACCCTATACCCTTAACCCTAAACCCGGCCCTGGATGGTGGAGAAGCTCGAGGACTCAGCGATGCCACAAGCGGCGGCAGCGGTGGAGCGCAAGGTAGCGCAAGACACACAGTTCTCGCCACGTCATCCACCACACCGCATGTTCAAACCTCGTGTATTGAGGAAAGTGGCATCTTGTGACGAGGAGGCGAGCGTTACGTATCCGACCCTTGTGGGAGGATGCGGCGGTGGCGGAGATTACACCCGAAGTGGACGGGTTCGCCGCGCGGCTGCGGCAGGTGCTGGCCGGGCCCACCAACGCCATCCGAACGGTAGAGCCTGCCAGATGTTGCCCTAAACCCTAAATCCTAAACCCTAGATCCTAAACCATAACCCCTAGCCCGCCATGCCATAGGTTGCCGTTTGACTTCAGACACGAGGATACAAAGTGCGTTAGATGACGCGGCGAGCAATATATGCCAGGCCCTGTCGCTCGGGCATTCAGCGGCGGTTGGACGAGCTCGACGCCGCCGTCGGGCTGGGGCCCAACGCTGCCAAGCGAGATGACGATGACGGCGAGACGTCGGCGGCGGCGGAGGCGGCGGCGGCGGCGGCGGCAGAGACGGCAGCAGCATTGGCGGCTGAGACAGCGGCGGCATCTGACGCCGCCGTGGCACCGGGGCCCAACGCTGACATGCGAGTTGACGATGAGACATTGGCGGCGGAGGCAGAGGCCGAGGCGGAGGCGGTGTCAGCGGCGACGCCTGGGACGGAGGCGGAGGCAGGGGCGGAGGCGGCAAGTCCAGTCGAGCGAGACGATGATGCTGAGGTGGGGGAGGAGGCGTTGGTGGCGATCACGGCGAGGGCGTTTGCAGCGGGGGCGGCACTGTGGAAGGGGGGGGCGGCGACGGAGGCGGAGACACCGCCGTCTCCACCGCCGCAACCGATTTCGTGGCTCGCCGCTACTGTAGGGCTGGGGCCCAACGCCGCGTCGGCAGATGACAACGACGTGGCGGTGACAGTGTCAAGCGCATTCAGGGAAAAAGCGGCGGCGGCGGAGGCGGCTGTAACGGCGGCGGAGAAGGAGGAGGAGGCGGCCGCGGCGGCGGTGGAGGCGGCGGCGGTAGAGGCGGCGGCGGCGACAGCGGCAGCGGCACTGGAAGCTGATCTGACGAAGAGACTCGAGGTGACCGCTGCGGAGGCACAGGCGGAGAGACTCACCTTTGACATCGACGAAGCAGCCGCCACGCCCATCTCGCCCCAGTTCGCGACCACGGGGAAGCCATCATCCAACTTCCCCTCCCCCCAGGCTGCGCGACACTCGCCGCCGCCGCCGCCGCCGCCGTGGTTGGCGGTTGAGGCTGATGATGCGGTTGACGATGTTGAGGCGGTTGAGGCGCGATACCGAGAACTCGTCGCGAGGGATCTGACGCAATACCAGGCGGATGAGGATGTCATCGAAGCCGACGAAGCCACCTCGCCGACGGCGGCGGCGGCGGCGGCGGCGATATCGCCGAGCAAGCAGGATAAGGCTGCGATGGAGGCAGCGGAGGCCGTGGTAGGGCTGAGTAAACACTCCCTGTCACGTCGACCCAACCACCACCACCACATGTAAACCTTCGTTCCTTGAGTTCGATGCCATCTTATGACGAGGCGAGCTCTATTTACTTGCCTGCCACGGCAACCCACCAACCCAACCACCACATGTACACCCTCGTTTCTTGCATCACATACCATCCGATGACGTAAACAGCAATATTTCTCGGCCCTAGGCAGCGGCGACTATTGCCTCGCCGATGCTGACGGCCGCGGGCATGTCTTCCTCTTCGCCGCCGATTGTTGCCGGGCCCAACAGGTCTCAAAAGATATCCTCGTTCACGTAGTTTTTGGAAAGGCATCCTCGGCCACCTCGGCAACATTCTATAATGCACACCCATGTCCCTAGCTTGTAGCAGAGAAACAACTTCCGCGGGAAGTACATACATTCCGTCTTGCACGTCACAAAGCCTGTCTTTTATTGCATAAGCATGTCTACGACCAAACACAGTGTACCTGCATAGTAGCGACGGAAACACACACAATTGTAAAACCAGTGTAACTGCGATCACCAGTATATCGACGAGCGTCTGAGACGACAAAGAGCCTCGCGCGAGCGAGCGGAGCGCGAACGGTGCGAAGATGCAGTCGCACGAGAGGTAGAGCTATCCCTGACAATGATGACTCCCGCGGCTGTGCTGTCCTCCGTTTCCTCGCCGACATCTCACTCGTCAACTCGTCCTCCAAAAGCAGTGCAAAAGTCGGCGTCTTGCTGGCTGCATAGGTATCTCGTACTCGTGCCGTCCTGAAGCGTGGCGAAAGCATTACATCCTACACGGTCAGACGGTCGAATGAATGCCCGGCTCAAGTCCAGTGCTCCCACCACTTTTGTGAGAAAACACGTCACATCACGTCATCGAGTCGACACAACTCCCGGATAAAATCTGTGCGGTGGCGGTGCTTTATCCGCGGATAAAACCAGTGGTTTATCCGCTTGAACACACTGATTGTCTCGTCAGCACGCGCACGTGCTTTGTGCGACATGCAGACGAATGTTCGCATTCTGTTTCCGCCCACGTTGTGAGACGGTGCCGCACTTCGCCCGCACCGACCGAACGGGTGGTGCGCGCACGTGGGGAGTGGTCTGCACCGGGGGCTGCGCTCGTGTCATTCCGCGGAGCGAGCGATGACGTGAGGGACACGCACGGCATTGTTCAGAGATCACAGTTGAAATCAGCATTGTTCGCATTTGCGTTGCCGCATCGGGAGCAGAAAGCAGAGCTCGTCCTCAGCACACAAGGGTTCTCTGGCTGCGAGGCAGAGTAGCAGGCTCTCTGGCTGGTGGAGCGTGGACGACACCAACCCCGGCCGCGAGGTTGCGCTCTGAACAGCGATACGGAGCAGGCTGAGCCGCCCTTGTGCGGGTTTGCTGGCGTAGCTGTGCAAGAGAACCCGTTCTGACATAAAGACCAGCGAGCCTGCAGCCTGGCGCGGCGCCTTCGAACCTCTCGGGGATCGTCCGCGATGGTTCTCGGCGGGGGCGACGAGCCGAGCACCCCCGTACTGAGGAAGAGTAAGCTGGGCGAGTCGTCGTCAGTGATTTCGTCGGAGGGCGCATCGGGTAAGTCGCAGAGGCGCACGTCGGGCAGGGCGGGGTCGGGAAAACACATCAAGGTGGTGCATTTCAACAGCGACTTTGCCCTGGAGGAGAGCGAGCTGAACGACGGCGTGGTGGCGCGCCTGTACGATGTCGGAATCAACTTCGAGGTACGACGCGGCGCGGCATGACTTTCCCTACCGCCACACGCCACCGCAGTTCCTACCATTTATCGTTTCCCTCGCGCCCCGAACCGTCAAATCTCGAACTGCCATCGCCGAAACAACAAAACAACCCAATCTCGCTTGTTTATTTTCTTGGCACGCCTAACCTCCTGCCTCACTCACCTGCTCTTCCTCGTCACCCCAGGTGCCGCTGATGCGCGGCCTGAGCCTGGCGCAGCTCGAGGCGGCGGTGGCAAAGGAGCTGTACGGACCGCTGCAGCCCGGGCAGGAGGCAGGGCTGCGCGCAACACCCGTCCAATTCTCAATGCAACGTAACAACGCATCGTGCGCTGTTTTTGTCCCTTTGGCTGGAACCGCTGGAGTTATCCTACCTCGATACCCCCAAGACGCACTAGTCAGTGAATCGCTAAGGCACCGCGGGAGCGAGTGCGCGGCCCTGGCAGGAGCCGCAGCGCTGGCGGCTGGTCAATCAGGTCAAGACGCAGGTAAACTTAATACCAGTGCCCATGCTGCCTTTCAACTCAACATTCAGTTTCAACTCAACAACTCTCACTGTTGTCAACACTTTTCCTCAGTATTCGTGCTCCACCAACTCCGTCGACTCACAATCACATCCCGCCCGTCAACGCAGATCTCCGTGGGCGACACATCCGTGGACGGCGCCGTCGACGAGTTCCGCTGCGTGTGCGAGTACGACGCAGGGCCTTCACTCTCTAGTTCCCCACTCAGCTCATTCAACGCACGTCACGTTGTGCTGGAAACCACCCAACCTTGCAGGTACACCTCGAATATATTTGTCCGTCTTTATATCGAATATGCTCAAGTGAGGCCAGCCAACACGGGAAGTCGGGTAGTGGTGACAGCCTGAAACCGTCCAACCTGACACCTCGAAGGGAGGTGCTCAAATGTAGCTAGCCAGCACGGGAGTCGGCGAGATATACGGGGAGTCGGCGAGTATATGGCGACGCTGCTCCGCACAACTCGACACCCACATCTTGAAAAGGTGCCCAAATGAAGCTAGCCAACGTGTGGAGTCCTGGAGTCGTGTTGGCGACCCTGGTAGTCGGGAACCGAGCTCGCGTTCGTGCATTACCCGGTGTCGCACGACCCCAACTCGGCGCCGGTGCGGGAGGATCTGACAGCGGAGCGGTGGGAGGAGCTCATGAACTCACAACCCACGGTAGGGCCTGGAGGGTATTGCTCGCCGCGTCACAGGGTGCCATTTAACTTCATAAACTCAGTGTCGGATCTGGTATCGAATACATGGTATCGAATCCCGTTCGACCAATCAGCATTGTCCATTTCGAAATTCCCACCGAACGACTAGCCGAAAGTCCGACCGGGTCGCCATCCTTGAGTAAATAAACCCTCGGTTTCCAGGAGATGAGGGTGACATGTCACCCCGACACTGAGTTTAACTTAACAGACGAGAGTTCAAAGTGCGTTGGATGACGTGGCGAGGAGTGCCATCTAGGCCCTAAGCCACGCAGCCCGCCACGGTGCGTCGCGAGTGTATGGAGACGCTGGTGTTGATGGCCAAGGCGGAGATCGAGAAAGGCGGCGAGTCCGCTTTCGCGGCGACAGTGGTCCACGGCAGGGGCTTACACTCGTCCACTTTTCAGCTCAACCTGATCCGCTTTCGACACTACGTATACCCTAAACACCCCCTAATACCCCCAAATACACCCTAAACAGCCTCTGAAGAACCCCCGAATGCACCCCCTAGTTCACAGAAAGCGCTTATGTTGAGCCGAAAGGTGGACGAGTGTAAGCCCCTGGTCCACGGCATGTGGGAGATGGCTGTGAAGAGGGAGCACCTCGCGGACTTCCCGCCCGACGCGTTCGAGCAAATTGTCGCGGGCAGGGGCTTCGCAGATTTCCAGGGTACCTCAAATGGCGGTCGCCAATTCTTGAGAAATAGACGGTCGAATCGCCATATTGTACCATTGTATGGCAAATCTGACGGTCTATTTACTTAAGGTCTCAAATTCGAGACGCGTTCACCGCCATTTGAGGTACGGTGGAAAACCGCGAAGGGGTCCCAATCGTCCACTCCTCAGCTCAACCTGTGCTGTTTGTCACTGAAAGCACCCATGGTAACCCACAAAAAGTGATCACGTTGAGCCGAAAAGTGGAGGAGTGTGCGGCCCTGACGGCGGGCAGCTACAGCAAGAGCCCCAACATGACTTGGTAGGGTGGTGCAGGTTGACAGTATCCAACCCAGCGTTGAAAGCGCCTATGGTATCAGCGCTTGAAACTACAATATGATGAACCGCTTTCACCTGTTGCTTTCAAATTCAAGTTGCGGCGCTACAACGTGGATGAGCTGCGCGGCCATCTGGTGCGCGTCCGTCACCCAGAGCGGCCGCCACATGCTGCTTAAGGTAGGCCGGTGCAGGTTGACCCTATCAAACCCAAGTTGAAACTGCCTGGAGCTAAGCGCTTAAAGCTACAATGTGATGAACCAGTTTAGAATTTTGCTTTCAATTTCAACTTGCGCCACTACATCAAGGAGAACTGCATGGTAGGGCGGTGCAGGTTGACCCAATGAAACCCATGTTGAAAGCGCCAGGATCTGGGCGCTTGAAACTGAAATGTGATGAACCGCTTTCAAACTTTGCTTTCAAATTCAACTTGCGCCGCTACAGCATGGGCGCCATCCAGCAGGTGGTGCAGCGCGCGTGCGACACCGGCACGGCGGAGCACGGTAGGGCGATGCAGGCTGACCCTATCAAATCCACGTTGAAAGCGCCTGGACC
>Ga0307489_10002020_pt1 | contig 13548 bp, 24 predicted proteins | sample SB12metaG_FD_202247 | JGI IMG/M metagenome (GOLD analysis project Ga0307489, IMG submission 202247) | Sea-ice brine microbial communities from Beaufort Sea near Barrow, Alaska, United States - SB 1.2 | ecosystem: Environmental > Aquatic > Marine > Coastal | place: USA: Alaska | collected... | reverse complement strand
GGGCAATAGGGTTGTTTCAGGTGTGCTCTTGTGTCAGAAACGGCTCAAGTTGAGCTGAATAGTGGACGAGTGTAAGCCCTTGCCATGATGGTGCGGTCACCCACCTCGCACAGGCTCATCACCGTGGCGCCCGCTTTGCACGCCGCTACCACCACCTCCAGCGCCTCTGCGGCGGTCAGGCGAAGGGGGGGGGGGTGGTGCACTGGTCAGCGCGGGCGAGTAGAAGGTGCCAGGCGCGGGGACGCGCGTGGGGAGGACGCGAGGGGGAAACGCTACGCAGACTGAGGACTGTGCCCATGCTCGCCGGACCAACACGGGTTTATTTTTTCTTCGACAAAAATGCAGTCATCATAACTGGGGGGTGACGGGCACGCACTGTTGGCGATGTCGGCGGCGATCTTGTACTTGGTGACGACGTCGTTCCAGGGGCAGGGTCTGGCGGTGCGGAGGACGGCTCAGTACACGGCCGCATTTCGAGGCTGTTACGGTCGCGGCTCAGACGAAGGTGGTTTGGTTGCGCAGCTGGACGAGCAACCATTTATTCCCCTGGAGCGACCTCAATCATCAACATACCCGCGATGGCTGGCGCGAGCGATCTACCGCCCCCTACGGTGCCCCGCGAGGCAGCCATGCCCCCGCCCGCGGGGCTGGCCGATATCGTGTCGCTCGGAGGCTCGGCCGCGAGAGGTCGGGAGTCGCCCATTTACTCGCCAAAAGAGAAAGGTCGTAGCTTCCCACCAACGCGTTCCCACCCAAACAATTTCACATGATCAGCAAGGGTTTGGACCCTACGTTGGCCAGGGTCATCTGGTCATCCTCCCCCTCGCTGCCGGCGTCCGACATGTTGAACGGTACTTGAGGGTGACTGTCTGGGTTCCGGGGTGCGGCTGCGGCGAGCACGCGGGTAGGAAAGGCGGAGCAGAGCAGGGGGGAGAGGCAGAAAGCGTTTGGCGGCTGGATAATGGGGCGATTTGCATCGTTTGGTTATGCGAGATCTGAAGTTTATGCGGACTAACAGAGTGAATATTTCTTGTTGCGTCAGCGCCCTCCACCCGGCACCGCAAGACGAACCTCCACCGCACCGCCCCCCCGGCGCCCCGGGACCCGGGGCGAGAAGCTAACCCCCCAGGTGAGTCATACATCCCAAACCACCACAATATCGCCCCAAACCCCTGAATGCCTGAAAACGAAATGGCACCACTTGGCATGTCAGTCTCGTTTTGGGATGACAGGCTTCTCCTCGTGAGTGCCATCGTGTGTTGATGTTGGTTGCTTCCCGCGCACACCTCTGCGCCGCGCCGCGTGCGTCCTGCGTGGAAAGGAACACCCGCCGACTGAGCCGTGCATCCCCCGCCCCCTGCGCTGATCGGCAGGTGCGCGCGCGAGGTCACCTCACGCGCTATGAACGGCACTAACCCGATGCGGCCCGCGGTGCGAGCCCCCTCCCTTTCTTGTCCCTCCCCCACCCCTCCCCCTCCACCTCCCCCTCCCCCTCCCCTCCTGCTCCTCCTCCTGCTCTCTCCTCCTCGTCCCTCCTCCTCCCCCCTCCTCCTCCCTCCATCCTCCTGCTCCTCCTCCTCCTCATCCCTTTCCTCTTCCTCCTCAGTTCTCCTCCTCCTCCTCCTCCTCCTGCTCCTCCTCAACCCCCTCCTCCAGTTCTCCTTCTCCTCCTCCTCCTCCTCCTCCTCCTCCTTCTCCTTCTCCTCCTCCTCCTCATCCTCCTCCTCCTCATCCTCCTCCTCCTCCTCCTTCTCCTCATCCTCCTCCTCCTCTTCATCCTCCTTCTCATCCTCCTCCTCCTCCTCTTCTCCTCCTTCTCCTCCTCCTCCTCCTCCTGCTCCTTCTCCTCCCCCTCCCCCTCCCCCTCCTCCTCCCCCTCCCCCTGCCCCTTTGCAACCCTCGGGAACGGACCACCAGCCCCACGTGCTGGAGCCACCGATGCACCCTGACTCGCCCCTGACTCCGCGTGCCGTTCACTTGTGTCACAGCTGCGGCAAGACTTCGGAAGCAAGGTCATCATTGACACGCAGGAGCCCGGGCAGAAGGAACTTCGCATGGTGCGGCGAGCGGGCGATGGGTCTGCTGGATGTTGCTCGCCACGTCATCGACACGCATTTTCCACCCTCGTGTGTTGAGTTAACTGACGTCCTTTCACGTAGCGAAAAACATCTGGCAGTTGAGTTAACTGGCATCCTATGACGTGGCGAGCAATATCTGCCAGTTGACTTACATGGCAACCAATGACGTGGCGAGCAACATCTGCCAGGCCCTTGTTGTTGGAGCTGGCGATGCGCACGATGTCGCCGGAGCAGCTCAACCCGGCCACGTACCCCGACACGCCCAAAGCCACAACGCGCCGCAACACCTCACTTCCACCCTCCCCCTCCACCTCCCCAACACCCCCCGGGGCGGGGGGCGGCGCGGTGCTGTCCTACCCGCCCCCGCCATGGACGGTGCAGCCCTCGTACATGCCGTCTCCGGCGGCGGCGACGGGCCCCGGCGCGCCGTATCGGGTAGGACGGTGCAGGTTGACCCTGTCAAACCCAAGTTGAGACTGCTTGGAACTAAGCACTTGAAATTGATATGTGATGGACCGCTTTCAAACTTTGCTTTCAATGTGACTTGCGTTGCTACAACAAGGCCCCGCATGTGACGTCGTCCATGGAGCAGTTCGAGGCAGGGGCGCACACTCGTTCCCATTTCCGCTTAACTTGAGCATACTTTGCCCCGTCCCGCTCAACCTAAGCTGACTGTGTCCCCCACGTAACACAACGTAACCAGTGGATGTGTCCCGAAGGTGCTCAAGTTAAGGTCTGACGTGAGCGATGTTTCCCGAAGGTGCTCAAGTTGAGCTCTGGAGTGAGCGAGTGTGAGCCCCTGGTTAGAGTACGTGCGATCGGAGGCAGGGGCTTATACTCGTCCACTTCTCAGCTCAACCTAAGCCATTTCTGACACAAAATGCACCCTAAACACCCCATAATAACCCCTGACACCCCCTACCCACTCCCTAAACAACCCCTAGATGCACCCCCTATGCCACAGAAAGCGCTTACGTTGAGCCGAAAAGTGGACGAGTGTTAAGCCCCTGACCTGAGGTGGAGCCACACACGGCGGCGGCCAAGACCCACTTCATGAAGAAGAACGCCATGGTAGGGCGGTGCAGCTTGACCCTATCAAACCAACGTTGAAAGCGCCTGGAACTAAGCACTTGAAACTGAAATGTGATGAACCACTTTCGAATTTTGCTTTCAAATTCAACTTGCGCCGCTACACCATGACGGAGTACCTTCGTGCTGCCATCAGCAAACATGTCAATCTCAAGAGCACCGGCCACTGATATGTCCAGAGGGAGAGGGAGCGGGAGCCTCACGGTTGGCATTGGGTTGGTTAAGCTCACCGTGTGAAGCGCCTTGGGGCTCGAAAATGGTAAAATAAACAGAGAAAAGGTTGGCGTTGACGCTGCTTTAGTATCGTAGTGTGGGTGGGGGGTGGGGAGTGGGGAGTGGGGAGTGGGGACGGGTTGCATAGGTAGATTGGGCGTTTGAATAAATAGCGGGGTCGCTTCGGCTCGCGCGCTGGGGCGCCAGAGCAAGGGGCTGCCCGCCAAGGCAGGCCCCGCGTCGCCGGGCTCCAAGCGGAACTACAGGCACTCCAGCCATCAAGGATTTGGACGCGCACTGGAGCGGCGCGAAGAAGGGCGACCGACCGGCCGTACGCTGCGCAACACATTAGCTTTGATGCATGAAACATTTCAACCTCATCAACGGGAATGTGGAGTCATACGAGTAGTCATCCCATCCATTCCACCTACGAACGACACGCTAACAGTGTCTGCTAACTGCTATGCTATCACATCAATCAATCGGCAGCACCCGAAAGAGCGAGGGAAGTCCTAGGTGCTCGGAGTGTGACGGCGTCGCCAGGGCTGAGAGCGCGCGGCGTCGCGTGCCCCTATCACGGTGCCCCACCCCCCCTTCACCCGCCCCCGCAGCCCCCCCTTCACCCGCCCCCGCCGCCCCCCGTTCACCCGCCGCCTCCGCCTCCCCCGTCCCCCACGTCCACCGCCGCCCACCCCCTACCGCCCCCGCCCCAGCCCCCGCCCCCGCCGCCTCCGCCGCCCCCGCCGCCGCCGCCTCCCCAGGGTCGAACGGATCGAGCCACCTCGCACCGTCCAACCACGCCGCCGCCGCCGCCACGTCCGCACGATCCTCCTCCTCCTCGCCGAAGCCACTCGCTCCCCCCCGCCCCCGACCCCGCTCCGCGCGCGCCCCCAGCCCCCCCGGCCCCGCGCGCGCCCCCCATGGCCCCGCCAACTGGTCCCACCGCCGCACCCGCGGGCTGCAGTACACCGCCGCCGCCGTCCGCGCGCCGCGCGCCGCCGCGCCGCCGCTGCTGAGCACGGACAGCGCCGGCAGCGGTGGCGCCGGCACCCACCTCGGCTCCGCATATTCGTAATGACCCGCCGCCGCCGCGGCTGCAGCAGCAGCAGGTGCCGATGCAGCATCCTCCGCGGATGCCATACGCCGCCGGATCACCGCCACGTTTCCACCGCCGCCGACGCTGCCGCCGCCGACGACGACGCTGCGAAGGTAGGGCGTCACGCTGACGCTCCCTGCCCCGGCCGCTCCCCCGCCCCATCCACCCGCCGCCGCCGCCACCGCCTCCGCCTCCAGCGCCGCCCCCCCCGCCGCCGCCCACCGCTCCCCCCCCGCGCTGTTGAGGTGGAGGTCGAAGTGGTAGTCCACCCCAAGCTCCGCTCCGATGCCCAGGGGCTTACACTCGTTCCAATTTCAGCTCAACTTGAGCTTTTCTGTCCACCGTATAACCCGACTCAACTCATAAATGTATCCTGGAGTTGCTCAAGTTGAGCTCTAACGTGAACAAGTGTAAGCCCCTGCCGATGACCCACGCCAGCTCCACCGCGGTGCACGCTGCCGCCACTGCCACCTCGCCCAGGATGTAGCGGCGCAGGTTGAATTTGAAAGCACAGTCCGAAATCGGTTCATCACATTCTAGCTTCAAGCGCTTAGTTCCAGACGCTTTTAACGTGGGTTTGATAGGGTCAACCTGCACCGCCCTACCAGGACGTTGTCCTCCGCCTCGAAGTCCGCGTAAACCACCACCGTCACCGTCGTCGGCGACATGGCGGAGGCAGAGGGGGCGGCGGACTGTGATTGTGATTGTGTGGTTGACGTGTTGACGGCGTGGGTGATGTCTGTGGCGGTCGGGAACGGTGTGGGGCTAGGTGGGGGCACGAACGGTGTCGCCGCCGCCGCCTCCGCCGCCACCGCCACCTCTGCCTTTGCCTTCGCATCCGCCTCCGGATCGGCCGCCGCCGCCGCTGCCTCTTCCTCCGCCTCCGCCGCCGCCGCCGCCTCCTCCGCCGCCGCCTCCGCCTCCGCATCGGCCGCCTCCGCCGCCGCCGCCGCCTCCGCCTCCGCCGCCGCCTCCGCCGCCTCCGCCTCCGCCGCCGACTCCGCCTCCGCCGTCGCCGCCGCAGCTGCCTCTCCCTCCGCCTCCTCCGCCGCCGCCGCCGGAGCAGCCACCGCCTCCTCTACCTCCGCTTTCGCCGCCGCCTCCTCCTCCGCCGCCGCCGTCTCCGCCGCGGCCATGTCGTACGAGACGTCCACATCCTCCTCCTCCGTGTCCTCCTCCTCCGTCGCCTCCCCGTCCTCCTCCTCCGCCGGCGCACCGTCCTCCACCTCCGCCGCCTCACCATTCTCCATCTGAGCAAACCCCGGGGACCCGGTGGGCCCGGCGGCGGCGGCGGCGAACCCAAGCGCGGGCGCCCAATCATCATCACCCTCCCCGCCGAAAGCCTCAACCGCGGATAGCAGAGGTGGTTCGCCCCCGGCTGGTTCAAATGTGGGCTCGAAGGGATTCCCGTGATTCACATCCACTGCCACCACCGCCGCCGCCGCCGCCGCCGCCGCCGCCGCCGCCAGCGGCTGCTGCTGCCGCCGTGAATCCGCCCACTGTTGCTGCCCCCGATTCTCCTCTGTCGTGGTCGACATGGATGACATCGCAAGCGGCATCTCCAGCTGCGGCTCGTACGCGACAAACTCCTCCGCCAGCCGAGGAGGCGGCGGCGGCGGCGGCGGCGGCGGCGGCGGCGACGGCGGCGGCGGCAGCATCAACTCCGCTTCGTTCCCGTTTCGGTTGGCGCCGCTGTTCCTCCCCCCGCCCCCCGCGCCCCTCCCCCCGCCCCCGCCCCTCCCGCCCCCCGCCCCGCCCCCCAGCTCCGCGGCGCCGTCAGATGACGCGGAAGACCCGCCGACGCGCAGGCGCGGAGGGGGCGGGGGCGCCAACGGCGGTGGTGGCGCCCAGCGCGGCGCAGGGGGACCGTGAAGGGTGTGCTCCGTCCCCGGGGGGCCCGGGGGCGGGGGGGGTAGGAGCACGCCCGGACCCTCCTCTGCCCCCACGCCCATCCCCGCGCCCACCCCCGCGCCAGAGGCTCACACTCGCTCACTTCAGAGCTCAACTTGACGACCTTCGGGACACATCGCACACGTTAAAGCTCAACTTGAGCACCTTCGAGCCACATCCTCGGGTTACGTTGGGTAATATGGCGGACACAGTCTGCTTGTTGAGCGGAAAGGGGCAAGGTGAGCTCAAGTTGAGCGGAAATGGGAACGAGTGTAAGCCCCTGCCCCGCGCCCGTCCTCGTCCGCGCGGCTCCCGTCCCCGCGCCACCCTCCGATATCCGCATCCCCTGTTTCAGCGCCGCCGCCAGCTGGCTGGGCCGGCTCGCTGCTCGCCCGTCGACAGGGGCTGAAACGCTTCTCAGCTCAACTTGAGCCATTCTGACACAAAAACACACCCTACTCACCCCGTCATACTCCCTGACACCCCTTAAACCACCCCTAAACCACCCCTAAACGCACCCCCTATCCCACAGGTAGCGCTTAAGTTGAGCTGAAAAGTGGACGAGTGTAAGCCACTGCCCGTCACCGCCGTCGTCTTCGTCGTCTGAGGACCAGATGCCATCGCGCCCGTCGCCCGCGCCCTCGTCCAGGGGCTTACACTCGTTCACTTTTCAGCCTAACTTGAGCGCTTTGTATGGGATAGGGGGTGTGCGGAAGGGTCGTGCAGTCCATGTTAAGGGGGCGTTGGGGGGTGTTTAGGGTGTGTAGGGTTTTATTGTGTGTCAGACACGGCTCAAGTTGAGCTGAGAAGTGGACGAGTGTAAGCCCCTGCCCGCGTCCTCATCCCCATCCATCTTCTGCTCATCCGCGCCGACCGCGATCGCCACCACCCCCAATGGTTGGCGAGAGGTCTTGCTCCACCCCCATCCCCAGCGCATGCCGCGGCACTATGCGCACTGTAAGCGATGCGGCCCGCGCGCGCCACTGCTGCTGCGCGCCTCGACCACACCAGCTAACGCGTCCGCTCCCGCGCGCTAGCCGCCGCGAAGGGAATCGCTGGAAGTACGAGAGAATAGTCCCGTCAACCAAATGACCAAACCAGGGCCGTTCGTTATCGCAGTGAACTCGTTGTTACCTGTGCTGACACGTGTGAGACGGGGCACTGACCGAGGCCGCCTGCACTCCGAGCACATGTGGCAACCCCAGAGCAGCCCTCCACCGCGCGGCGCTGGCGCGAGCGTACTTGTGGGCAACAATGATGCAATCGCGCGAACCTCGGATTCAGAATTTCCAGGGCGAAGCGCGGTACCTGTCCGACCAGCCAAACTCGGCACCCCGAGAGATTTGATCTCGTGGACACGGCGGCGACAAAACGTTCTCCGCGAGAGACGGTGTGCGGCAGCAATGCCGGCGCTTTGCGCGCGGCAGCTGCGGCTGCGGCTCGGAGGCCACGCGGGATGACGCGGCGCGCGGGCGGGCGGGGGTGCGGCGTGTGAAGCGGCCGGAGTGTTCGACTGATACTTCACTTCGGGGGCGGGGGCGCAGCACGCGGCGGCGCGGCGGGGGCGCTGCGGCGCGGGCGCAGTGCGTGGCGGGGGCGCTCGGGCGCGGGCGCGAGCACACCACCATTATAGCGGTACAGGGGAGCGTATCGATGAAGAGTGACGCTCAGGCGTGGGGCTTCTCGATGTTGAAAGAGTTTAAAGAGAGCTTTTATTATCATATTATAGAATGTCCTCTTGCCCGACGACTAAGTCGCGAGAGCTTCAGTTGTGGTATGGGGGAGGCGGGGGCTTTGGCTAGAAGGGTCTGGGCGGTGGGAATCGCGATGAGGACAGGCTTGAAGGGGAAGGGCAGCACACAATACACAACAGTGCCCACGGCATTTAGATACGGGCGCATCCTCCCCCCAGGTTTATGGTTTATCGTTTAGGGTTTCGGGTTTATACACAACAGGGCTCGCGGCATTTAGATGCGGGCGAAGACGCGGGCGGCGGCGGCGATGGTGAAGTCGATGTCCGCCGCCGTTTAAGGTCTGGCAAAAAACATTTATCGCGTCACGGGATGCAGTGTAACTCAAGAAACGAGGGTTTACAGCGCTCTGGACGACGTGGCGGGCGCCCACTGGCAGTATGTGGGGTATATGGGTACATGGGGAACATGGAGGGATATAAGGGGTACATAGGGGGCATATAGGTGGTATATATGGGGTGAATAGGGGGTAAATGAGGGTGAAATAGGGGGTATGTTAAGGGCATATAGGCCCTGCCTCGGAATGCTTGAGGGAGGTAAAGCCCGCCTCGTACTGGGAGGGCGCCAGGTAGACACCCTCCTCCAGCATGCCGCGGTGCCACCGCGCAAACTTGTCCGTGTCGCTCCCGGTGGCCAGGGGCTTACACTCGTCCACTTTTCGGCTCAACTTAAGTGCATTCTGTGGGATAGGGGTGCATGTAGGGGTTGTTTAGGGGGTGTTCAGGGGGTGATCAGGAGGTTTCAGGGGGTATTCAGGGGTATGTGGGGTTGTTCAGGGTGTATTTTGTGTCAGAAACGGCTCAGGTTGAGCTAAAAAGTGGACGAGTTTAAGCCCCTGCCGGTGGCGTCCTGGAAGTTCTTGACGGGTCCCTTGCAGAAGAACAAGCCGAACATGCCGGAGATGGAGCCGCCGCTGACGTCGTGCCCGGCGGCCGCGCCGGCGTCCAGGATGCCCTTCATGTAGCGCCGCAAGTTCAATTCGAAAGCAAAGTTTGAAGGCGGTTCATCATATGATGGTTTCAAGTGCTTAATTCCAGGCGCTTTCAGCGTGGATTTGATAGGGTAACATGCACTGCCATACCTTGATGAGGCGGCTCGTGACCTTGTCCAGGTGCTCGTACGCACCCGGCTCCCCCAGGATCTTGAGCGTCTCAATGCCCGCCACCATCGCCAGGGGGTTGCCCGACAGCGTGCCCGCCTGGTACCAGGGGCTTACACGCGTTCACTTTTCAGCTCAATTTGAGCCGTGCCTGACACACAAAAACACCCTGCACACCCTAAACACCCCCTAACACCCCCTTGACACGGGCTACACAACCCCTACGCGCAGCCCCTATCCCATAAAAAGCGCTCAAGGTGAGCTTTGAAGTGAGCGAGTGTTAGGCCTTGCCTGGTACATGGGTCCCGCGGGTGCCACCATCTCCATGATGTCGCGGCGGCCGCCGTAGGCACCCACCGGGAGGCCGCCTCCGATCACCTTGCCCATGGTGGTCAGGTCGGGGGTCACGCCCCAGAACCAGGGGCTTACACTCGCTCCCTTCAAAGCTCAATTTGAGGACCTTCGGGAACACATTGCTCGCGTTAGAGCTCAACTTGAGCACCTTCCGGCCACATCCACGGGTGAATTTGGGTTACAATCGTATGGGGGATAAAGTGAGCTTAAGCTGAGTGGAGTTAGCTCAAGTTGAGCGGTAATGGGAAGGAGTGTAAGGCCCTGGTTTTAGCTCAACTTGAGCACATTCTGTGAGACAAGGGTGCATTTCGGGGAGGTTTAGGGGGTGTGGAGGAGGTGTCAGGTGGTATTGTGGAGCATCAGGGGGTGTTGAGGGGTGTATTTTGTGTCAGAAACGGCTCAAGTTGAGCTGAAAAGTGGACGAGTGTAAGGCCCTGCCCAGTACTCCTGCGCGCCGCCCTTGGCGATGCGGAACCCGGTCATCACCTCGTCGAAGGCCAGCAGCGCGCCGTCCGCCTTCGTCAGCTCGCGCAGGCCCTCGAAGTAGCGGCGCAAGTTGAATTCGAAAGCAAGACTTGGAAGGCGATTCATCAGATATCAGCTCAAGCGCTTAGTTCCGGGCGCTTTCAACGTGGGTTTGATAGGGTGAACCTGCAGCGCCCTGCCTCGAGGAACGCCTTGTCCGGCACGATGAACCCCGAGTTGCCGACAACGGGCTCCAGGATGACACCGGCGATCAGGGGCCTACACGCGTTCACGTTAGAGCTCAACATGAGCACATTCGGGACACATCCATGGGTAAAGTTGGAGTACGTTGGGCACAAGGACAGCGTTGAGCTGAAAGTGAACGAGTGTAAGCCCATGCCGGCGATAGTGCCCGGGTTCTCGGCGAAGATCTTGCGCACCGCCTCCGGGCCGGGGCCTACACTAGATCCCATTTCCGCTCAACTTCAGCTTACTTTGCCCCTTTGCGCTCAGCTTAAGCTTACTGTGTCCCCCATACAACCAATTAAACCGAGGATGTGTCCCGAAGCAGCTCAGGTTGAGCTCTAACGTGGGCGATGTTTTCCGGAAGGTCCTCATGTTGAGCTCTGAAGTGAGCGAGAGTAAGCCCCTGCCTCGAGATCGTTGTAGGGCGCGCACAGCGTGGTGTTGGTGGCGCCGGCGGGGACGCCGGGGGAGTCGGGCAGCCCCAGGGTGGCCACGCCGCTGCCTGCCTGCACCAGGAAGGGGTCGGCGTGGCCGTGGTAGCACCCCTCGAACTTGAGCACCTTCTCGCGACCGGTGTAGGCGCGCATGACGCGCAGCGCGGACAGGCACGCCTCAGTGCCCGAGTTGCAGGGGCTTACACTCATCCAGTTTTCGGCTCAACGTAAGCGCCTTCTGTGGGATAGGGGGTGCATTGAGGGATTGTTTAAGTGTTGTTTTGCGGGTGGTTTGGAGGTACCGGCGGGTGTTGGGGGGTTTCGGGGTGTACAGGGTGTATTTCGTGTCAGATACGGCTCAGATTGAGCTGAAAAGTGGACGAGTGTAAGCCCCTGCCGAGTTGCAGAAACGGACCATCTCAACCGACGGCACCAGGTCGATCACCATCTGCCCCAACACGTTCTCCAGCTCGCACGGCGCGCCCGAGGACAGGGCCTGGCAGATGATGCTCGCCACGTCACTCAACGCACTTTGAGCCCTCGTATCTTGAGTGAGCAGGCAAGGCACCCTACGACGCCGACGCCGCGGGGCCCGGCAGTTTGTGGTGGGAGGCCGTGCCGTAGGAGGTGCCCTTGGCGATCTGCTCAATGAGCTTGGCGTTGACTCGGTCGTTGGCGTGGCCGCAGATGGCGGGGCCCCAGGACCCCACGTAGTCCACGTACTTGTTGCCGTCCACGTCGAAGGCATAGCTGTCCTTCACGGTGTCGAACACGATGGGCCCGCCGCCGACTGACTTGAAGGCGCGCACAGGTGAGTTCACTCCGCCGGGCAAAATGTCTTGCGCTTGCTTGAAGAGCTGTTGCGTTGATGGCGGTGGCGGTGAGGGGGGATGGGGGAGGCGGAGAGATGAGGAGTGACGAGGTTAGCGAGTGCCTGAAGGGCACGTGGAGTGACGTCGCCGCGTCGGGCGCGGGTCGCGCCGCCCACGGTCCAAAGCGTGCCGCGCGCATTTCGAGGGTTCCAGGGTTGCGGTACGGAGGTACGGAGGAGGAGGATGTGGCGGAGGGTGAGGGGGTGGTCGTGGGCTGGGACGCAGGGTTGGCGGAGGGGTAGCCGTGACCGTGGGGGATGGGAGGCGGAGGCGGGGTCGGCAGCGGTGGGATCGGCGCCGGGGGAGATGGGAGGGGAAGGAGGAACACGGTCCGCCATCGATGGGATGGTGACTCTGTGCTTTATCCGAAAACTGCCTCCACGTAACGGAATAAAGCCCTGTCCCGGAATTCCGCGAATCGCGCACGAATGCACAGCCGCGCGACGGCGTAACACGGCCAGGACGAAGCGGGAGGAGGAGGAGGGTTATGCGCTCGCATGGTGGGACAGTGAACTCACCGTCGCGGACTTGGAGGTGACGTGCACCGGCTCCTTGATAGCTTCCGCCACGACATGGGCACCGCGGCGAGCGTATGATGGGGTGGTCCGGCGCTGGCCCGCGCGGCGCAGGGCCGCGGCGGGGCGCGCCTGGCAGGGCGCCACGACGGGGGCGGACATGGCGGACATGTCTTCTAGGTGGTGTAGCGGTTCGAGCACCGGGCGGTGTCGGCGTGCAGGAATGGGGACCGAGCGGCGTCGCGGAATCCGATTGTCGTCGCGTGTCGGGATGTCGGTGGAAATCCGGAAAGAAGATCTCCCAGGCCACGTAGGCAGAGTCCACCACATCTAGACCGTCGTTCTTGAGTCATTTATCGACCAATCAAAGTTAAGTTATCAAAACTGATCTTCGGTCGGTCGACCCAGATGGATGTCCGCGTCCGTCGCACCTGTCGACTCCTGTCGAGGGAAAGGTCGGTCGGGGCGCCGACCAGCTGGGACGTGGATTGTGCGGACCGTTTGGCGTTTGCGTGGCGTGCCCATCGACTCGAGCTCGCCGTCCGCCGCCGGTACTTCCCCCTCGCGCCTCCCCATCTCCGCACATAGCACTGGAATGGTCGAGACCCGCGCGCTGCGGCGCCAGAGCATGGGGGTGCCCGCCAAGCAGGCCGGCGCGTCGCCGGGCTCCAAGAACGGCACCGGCACCAAAGGCACCAAAGCCATCAAGGATTTGGACGCGCACTGGAGCGGCGCGAAGAAGGGCGGCGCGCGCGGCAGTGGCCTGCTCGCCAACGCCGTCAGCACCGGCGGCGTCATCGCCATCATCGCCACCACGCCATTCATAGCCGTCATCGTGTACGTCATTGCCCGCGTGCCCCGCACCACCGACTCACACACCCCCGCTCGCAAGATGTCCTGCCTTCCCTTCTCAATCGGCGCCTTCGTATTTTCAACGTCGGCAACGTCAGCGCGCTCGGGGAAGGAGATGCCGCCGGCACGGCGCCCCCTCGCGCATGCTCTGGTCCCTTCGCGGAGCGCATCTTCCCTTCCCTGGGTCGACCCGTAGGCATCAGTACCTTGCACCGATTCCGATCGCGCGTCCAGCGGGTCGTCCCCCTCCCAGCGCGTCTCCCGGTTGTCCGTTGCACACGCTCACCACGGCCTTACACTCGTTCACTTTTCAGCTGAACTTGAGCGCTTTGTATGGGATAGGGGTTGCGCGTAGGGGTTGTGTAGCCCGTGTCCAGGGGGTGTTGGGTGTGTCTAGGGTAGCTTTGTGTGTCAGACACGGCTCAAGTTGAGCTGAAAAGTGAACGAGTGTAAGCCGCTGACGCTCACCACGACCGGTCCACCTACCGCCCATCCCAATTCCCCCCCGCAGTTGGCACCTGTTCGTGAACCTGGACGGGTCACTCGCCGCGCTCGTCGCCGCGTTCAGGAAGGAGGGCCTGGGGCTGGGGCTTA
>Ga0307489_10002019_pt1 | contig 13549 bp, 8 predicted proteins | sample SB12metaG_FD_202247 | JGI IMG/M metagenome (GOLD analysis project Ga0307489, IMG submission 202247) | Sea-ice brine microbial communities from Beaufort Sea near Barrow, Alaska, United States - SB 1.2 | ecosystem: Environmental > Aquatic > Marine > Coastal | place: USA: Alaska | collected 2017-05-06 | reverse complement strand
TCATTTTAACTGCCTCACAGACTCATTTTAAATGATATTTACGCTTGAGCCCGCTTCTACAAGGCAATGCCAATAATGTGATGTGATGATATGTACAAACTATTTAACGTGGGTGTCTAGATAATTAATTTAACGTGGGTGTCTAAATAATTACCCATCATCAAAGACTAAGAGGAATGGGCAAGAGCAAAACATTACTCAAACGCGCCTGATATATCGGCATACCGACATCAAAGAAGACAAAGCAGCACCGAATAGTTAAGTGCGCTGAAGTGCTGCCCCCCAATCTGGCTCCAATCTATCATTCACTCATTTTAACTGCCTCACAGACTCATTTTAAATGATATTTACGCTTGAGCCCGCTTCTACAAGGCAATGCCAATAATGTGATGTGATGATATGTACAAACTATTTAACGTGGGTGTCTAGATAATTATATCTAACGTGGGTGTCTAGATAATTATCTAAATAATTAACAGGTGTCTAAATAATTAACACAGGTGTCTAGATAATTACACAGCGCATGCTGCCTGCGAGGGTTAGGCACAGGGATGTGCCTAATAAACATCCATTGGTGATCCAAAAGATACTCAGTCACCTGAATACAAAAAATGACGATGTCGTCGAGCTATTGCCCCCACAAAGTTGAGCACCGCCTCAAATAAGTCTGTTTGAATAAAAGCCGTTCATCATCATAAGCAAAACTGGTTTGCACAACAGCGGGAGGCTCCTGTCTTGAATTCTGAATTACGTGGAAATAGTTGATTAATAGACGAAAAATAGCCGACTTTCACTCCCTTAAGAATATAAAATAGATGTCAATATGGAAAATATAAGGCATCATGTATTTTGATTTTAGGGAAAATGACGTTTTATTTTACCTATACTCAATAAATTTAGAAAAGCATAGAGACCTTTTATGGGAAATTTGAAAAACAATATACTTAAAAATAAAATTCTTGAAACAATCAAGTATGACTACAACCACCTAAAGCTACCGCTAGTTATTTTTGCCTTTCTATTAATTTATATGAATATATTGCTAGGCCGAAAAATCCCTGCATTTAATCTAGTATCAAGCATTTATCGAACAGGTTGGAAAGGCAGTTTTTGGTTAGGTCAATATTTTACAAAACGATTTTTGGGTACTAAAAAAAAGGCAGACCTGATGTTAAGATTAGCAATAGATGACATCAACCCCCTACCTAATACCGAAAAGTTTTTTACTCAACCTGAAAAAATGCTCGGTACAATAATTACAGTATTAAAATCCCCCAAAGAAAATGAAAAAGGGGTACTAATTCTCAATTACAGCTACTACTTTCTAATGTTTCATAAATTATATCAAGTGGAAAATATACTAGATAATTACATTATTATACTGGAACCAAGTTGGGCAGGATTTTGCGAACTCAGCATTTTATCGTATATGCATTTACCTCAAGATGTATATTTGATGTGTTACGAAAAAAGAGATTTAAAATTCATATCTTCTCTACATAGCAGTTTAATTCCTTTAGAGATAGGTCCTAGCTGGTTTGTTAACCATGAAAATTTTCAACCTTTAGTAGTAGAACAAAACATCGATGTGATCATGGTTGCAGCGTGGGCTAAATTTAAACGCCACGGGGACTTTTTTAAAGCTATAGCTAAGTTAAAAGAACAAGGCATTACACCCAAAATAGTCTTAGTGGGTTATCAGGTAGACATGACTAAACAGCAAATATTAGATCTAGCTTTGCACCATGGAGTAGAAAAATGGATAACTATTTACGAGTCAATCACTCATGCAGAGGTAGCCGAACTACTTAATGAAAGCAAAGTTAATGTTCTTTGGTCTAAATTTGAAGGCAACAACAGAGCCATTATTGAAGGTATGTTTTGTAATACAACAGTCATCATGCGCGAAGGCCATAATTATGGTGAAAAATATGATTTTATAAATAATCATACGGGTTGTTTTGCAGACGAAGACACTTTGGCGGCTTCAATTACTAAAATACTATCAACATATGACAATTACACACCTCGAGATTATGTTTTAAATAACCGTAGCTGCATAAAAGCAACGGAAATAATGAACAAAGTTCTATCTAAACGAGAACAAGCTCAAGGAAGAAATTGGACTGAGGATATGACGGTAAAAGTTAACGAATTACATCAAATGGACTATTTAGATCCTTCTGTACGTGACAGCTTTAGCGGTGATTATAAATATTTATTTGAACAACTTAATGTGAAAACTGATTAATATGAATGAACTTAATAGAAAAACACTTATCGAGCTTCTACGTAAATTAGATTCTCATTTTTACTATTACCCAAACCCTGGAAACGCAGGCGATTCATTAATTGCTTGTGCTACGTTACAGTTTTTTGAAAATGCTAACCTTAGTTATGAAATCGTCCTCGATAATAATTTCGATTCAATAGGGAAAACAGTGCTTTACGGTGGAGGCGGGAATTTTGGTGGGGCCAATAGCCGCGTAGGCCTGTTTATTCAGAAATACTATAAAACAGCTAAAAATATTGTGATACTTCCTCACACTATATTTGGTGCCGATGAATTATTACAAAAGCTGCCTAACAATTGTCATATAATATGTAGAGAGCGAATTTCCTATGACTATGTATCAAGTATGGTAAAAGATGCTTTAGTTTACCTTCACGACGACATGGTGCTGCAGTGCGATATTCAACAACTGCTCAATAAACCAAAAAATGTTTACTTTTTCCCTTATATATTAAAGGAGCTAAAATATAAATTATTGGGTAAAAGTGATTATGATTTCGGTTTAAGCTTGCAAGGATATCTGACTTATAAAAAGTATTTAGCGAAGAAAAATACGGTAACATCACCTGGAATTTTGGAAGCTTTTAGGGTCGACGTGGAAAAAACATCTCATGAACTACCTGAAAACAACATCGATCTTTCATCAGTATTAGAACTCAGCGCCTGTGAACCTAATTTAGCAAAATTATCTTGTTACGAACTCCTTAAAGAGATTAATAGATATGATGAAGTTAGAACTAATAGACTTCACATTGCTATCGGTGCGGCCCGCCTTGGTAAAAAAGTAAAATTGTATCCGAATAATTATTATAAAATTCGGGCAATTTATGAATATTCACTAGAGGGCAAATTTGACAATGTGGAATGGATGGTTTGACCCTTCGAGTTAGTAAAAGCGCCTACACACCAAAATTTATCATCGATTATACATGCCCTAAGATCGTTATAGTTAAATAACCGAAACAGTTTTACTTAAAATAGTGTAATGACTTTATTTGTTTTTTCCCCATTTTTATACCTGGAATTTCAACGTATTTATATATTAAGTAAGAAAATCCCATCGACAGGAATAACAACACCAATGAAGAAAGTATCCATTCAATGGAACTCAACTCTCTTCCTTTTAATATATAAGCAAAAAAAGGAAGCATCAAAATCAAATGAAATATGTACAGAGAATAGGATATTTCGGCTAATATTTTTGATGATTTGTGCGTAAACATGTAGTGAACAATAGAGACTAAACGCCCCTCTTTCACATTATTTTCGCGACATACCCACCACCAGCTAAAGAGAAATAAGATAGGCATAATTCCCGTTTGATTACCGAAATATAGAGCAACAATAGTGATTATAACAATAATGTATTGGTGATATTTAGATTCATTTTCTTGATTGAGTAATAGATGAGACAAGGCAATACCCGCCGCGAAATTGTGAAATTTTAAAGGTAAATAACTTGGCATTGGAAATATCAACCCCTCCTGATTAGACATAAACCAAATACCAAACATAAGCATGATAAAAAATATATAATATTTTAGAAAACTCCTTTTAAAGAAAAAGAAAAGGGCAGGAAAAAATGCATAAAATTGCATTTCCAATCCTAAACTCCAATCGGGTAATGGCGTACTAAACGAATAAGAGGGAATCGCTCCAAAGACGAAAGAAATATGAATAAGAAAACTTTCCCATTTATTTTCAATATAATACCTATCCATATTAGTCGCGGTAGAAGGTAGAGTCTCAGCAATGATTTCTCTACTGAAGCCTAGATTATCTGACAACACAAGAGCGACGATTAAACTAACGTAATACGCAGGGGCAATTCTAAAAAATCGTCTTATATAAAAATTTTTAATACCCTCTTTATTACTTAATAAATGATATGTCTTACCAATTGAACACTGAAAGTATATTAAGAACCCAGATGCCAACATAAATGCATTAACGGCTTCTTGACCAATGTGCCCAGATAAAAAACTTGGGCCTCCACCAAGAATTGAAGCGTGATGAAAGAACACAAGCAAAGCAGCCCAGCCTCTAAGAAAATCTAAAAATGCGATATCATGTTGCATAGTTGTTTGCATTGATTAAACCCGTAGCAGTCATCGAAGGAAATTTTAGTCGTATAATTTGTATGATAGGAATTGTAACAGAACATAATAAATATTTTGGTATTCAAAAAAACGATATCGATCGACAGGAGCACTTTAAGTTTTATATGATTTAGGTGCTCCCTCTGTGCCCTTTAACGCCTCTGCGAAGAAGATAAGTAAAACCTGGATGCAGCTGCATAACGTGCAAGTGCGCAGGGACGGTAAACAGCGGCAGGCACCTTGCTACCTAAGCATTAGTGGCCCGTTCAATAACCGCTCTGGGGGAGTGCCATTAACATGCATAAGAATTATATAGACTTGAACGGCCGAAAAGAGCGAATTATAGTCATTCAACTTAATCAAGCCGGAATTAGGTTTTGCTCAGAGTGAGCGTTTGAATGTCAATAATTATGTATGAGCGTTTTGCGCGAAAAACCTTAAATGACAAAATAAGCGAGCCACTACATGTAGTGGCTGTTGGAGCTAAGTGGATAGCCCTTATCACTGTCCAATTATTGCCTTAAGCCCTGAGCTTGTCGGCACGAATAGGCTCAAAAGCTTGACCTGCATCGCTTAACAATAGCAACAAAGCTCTTGTGAAAGCATATCCTGCCAGTTATCGCCAGCAGGCAGGCTAGGGCAAGGGATCGTTAACGCTGTCTTCAATATTGGTGTCATCGGTGAGTAAGCCGGAATAAACGCCGTTCATTGCCAGCAATTGCTTGTGGTTGCCTTGTTCGACAATTTTACCCTGGTTGAGCACCAGTATTTGATCTGAGTGGCGAATAGTACTGAGGCGGTGTGCAATGGCGATAACAGTCTTTTGTTCAAACAATCGCCCGATGGCCTTTTGGATCAAATTTTCGGTAATGGAGTCCACCGAACTGGTAGCCTCATCTAACATCATCACCTGTCCGCCCTGAGCCACGGCTCGGGCAAAAGAGATCAGCTGAGCCTGACCCGCCGACAAATTACTGCCGCTTTTTTTCAGCTCAAATTGATACTGACCCGGCAGCCCCAAAATAAAGTCGTGGGCATACACATATTTTGCGGCGTCTATTACAGCCTCGTCACTGATTTGTGCGACGCCAAGAGAAATATTAAAGTGGATATTCTTCTCAAACAGAAACACGTCCTGCTGCATCAGCGAAAACAGGTGCAACATTGAGTTTTTGGGAATGCTCGACAGCTCAATACCGTTGAGTAAAATGCTGCCCTCATAGTCCATGTAGGTTTTACTCATGATGCGAATGATGGTCGACTTACCTGAGCCCGTCGTGCCAACTAGGGCTAACTGCTCGCCCTTTTTGAGCCTAAAAGACACGTCATCCAAAACATAGGGGCCTGTGGGGCCATAACGGAAACGGACATTTTTGAATTCCAGCGATTCGAAAGTAGCAAGCTTATCCTTTAGCATTTCTGCAGGTAAGAGCGATCGTCCGTCTTCTTCGAGATCTTCTACAAAAAGTTCCTCTATATGTTCAAAGGCCGCAAAAGAGCGCTGGATGGCGGCGATCTGCGAGGTGAAATCCCGCAGCGGTACAAATACTTTTTCCAGGGTATTGATAAAGGCAATCAACACACCGAGGCTGACAACGCCTGCTAGCACCTTACCGGAGCCGTACCAAATGATCAGCCCGATGGTGATGCTGGTGATCCCCGTTATAATCGAAAACAAGGTGGCATCGTATTTATTGGTTTTTAACTGCGCCCGCAGGAAATTGTCTGTGTAACCGTGATATTTGGCTTCCACCTCTTTTTCGGCGCCATACAGTTGAACGGTTTTCACCCCCAACAAACACTCTTGCAAAAAGCCGGTGCCTTTGGCCAAAGACGAGCGGGTGATGGTATACATTTCACGTAAGCGATTGCGCACATACTGGGTTAGCAACAACACAGGCGGAAACACCAGCAAGACCAGCAAGGCCAATTGCCAGTTGATAAAAAACATAAAGGTCAGCACCGCCAGGGTGTTGATGGAGTCTTTCACCAGACTCAGTACACCCAGTACGAAGGACTCACCTATGGCTTCAAGATCGCTGGTTAATCGCGACAACGTAACACCCGTGGGTGTTTTATCAAAGTAGGTTCTGGGCAGTTGCAAAATACGGCCAAACAAGGCCATACGCATATCAAAAACGGCCTTCTGGCCGGTCATGCGCAAGTAATAGGTGTAGATGCCATCGGCAATGTAATTGACAATCAATACCACCAGCATAATGGCAATAAGGAACATCAACCCATTATATTTACCGGGGGTGAGGTGCTTATCAATCACTTGAATAACCAGCCAGGGAAATAATACATTGGCGGCCACGGATATGGGCATCATTAGTAGCCCGATTACTGCGGTTTTTTTGTAGCGTAAAGCGTAGTGATAAAAATGTTTGAGATAGGCAAGATCAGGAGCTTTAATCATGCGGCGGCCTCCGTTTCATGCTGCTGTAATTCCCAGGTCTGGCGGTAATAACTCGACGACTCAAGTAGTTGGGCGTGGGTGCCACGGGCGATGATTTTTCCCTGCTCCAGCACCAGTATTTTGTCCATGTATTCCAGGGCGCTCACCCGGTGCGAAACCACTAACAAACTTTGCCCCTGGATGCGATTAAATACCCCTTTTAGTATGGTGCGCTCGGTTTCGTAATCCACGGCCGACAAGACATTGTCCATAATGATAAGGTCACTGGGTGTGAGAAGCGCCCGGGCAATGCTCAGGCGCTGCTTTTGTCCGCCGGACAGCATAATGCCTTTTTCACCCACCAGCGTTTGGTCGCCAGCGCCGAAACGCTGCACATCTTCGCTTAACTGGCTCAGTTCAAGTACTTGCTGCACGTCGAGACCATCAGTGGCCTGGTCGGGATGTTTGGCGCCAAACTTAACATTCTGTGAAATAGTGTCGGAAAACAGAAAAGGGTCCTGGGTAATGGTGCGTACATAGCTACGCCAATCCCGACGGGACACCTGAGTAATATCTTTACCACCCCAAAAAATCTGTCCGGTTTCAAGAGACAAATGATGATTCAAACAATTCACCAGGGTACTTTTACCGGAACCGATGCTGCCTAAAACACCCACTTTCTCGCCTGGGGCAATGGAGAAACTGAGCTCCTTTAACACCATTTCGCCGTATTCATCCTTGGCGCCTGGGTAGCGATAACTAAGGTTTTGTACCAATAGTGTTGAGCCTCGCAATGAATTTTTTTCATCGTCGTCCATTGTCAACATATCGGTGTCTGGCACCGCGTTATTGAGAATAGTCTGCACACTATCAATACTGATCATGCCCATTTGATAAACCGTGACAATTCGGCCTAGGTGCATCAGTGGTATAGCCAGCAGTACCGAGTAGGATAAAAAGGCAGTCACTTCGCCAATCGTCAGCTTTTCCTGTAAAAGATAGTAACCACCCAGTCCCAAAATAAGCACTTTCATAAAATGGTTGGCGTAGTCCAGAATAGGCATAAAGATGGTTTGGATTTTGGCTATTTTCATGGTGCAATCAAAGAGACGGCCATTGATCTCATTTACTTCGCTGGTCACCCATTCACCCATCTGCTGATTTTTAATCAAGTCAATTCCCCCCAGGTAGTTCATCAACTGCTCAGACAAATTTTGCAAACGGGTCAATCGCTGAGCCTGTAAGGCGCGTAACTTTCTAAAACCAATGCGAAAAATAATGGCGGCAATGATGATGGGGATCACAGAGTACAGGGTTAATTGTGGGGAAATTTTCCACATCCAAATTGGCGTAAGCGACAGGGCAAACAAAATATTAAATAGCTGTAAAAAACCAATACCATAAAAAAGGCGAATCCCATTAAGGTCATTATTGATAATGGATATCAGTTTGCCGGACGCAAATTGCCCGTGAAAGGTCGAAGGCAAACGGTTCAAACGATGAAAAATATCATTTTTTAGCGTCGCTTCTATAATTCGCCCCGGGTTTAACGAATACACACGGGATAGTATACGGATCACCACCATTACTACCGACAGGGCAATCACCCACTGCACGTTTTCAACCAGTCCCTCTTTTGACGCTAGCGTTGACTCGTTAAGTAAATCAACGGCAAGCTGGATGTAACGGGGAATTTCTACTTGCAGGTAATTCACCACAAAAATACATACAATTGCCAACAAATAAGAATATTTGTTCAACATAAAATAGTGAATTATAAATTTTGATTTAGTCATTACTCTCCAGACCTTCATTACAAATCGATGGATGTTGCAAAAGGCAAGCGTCGATAATCAGCTGTCTTGGGTCTCCTTGTGCAATCAATTGCTCAAGCAACCATGCAGGCAGGCGAATAGGTTGGGTTTTCACACCAGGCTTGCGTCCGCAACCACTGCGTTTGCCGCCGTGATCACCGCAAGCTTCATTGTACTTATGGGGCATGTTGACTCGCTTAAAGAAGGGATATATACGTCTCCATTGAAGCTGCAGTGTGGTTGGCTGATTTCACTCACTTAGTCAGCCTAAGTTGATGGGACTGAGTCCCTTTTCCGCCGAGCTGCAACTTGCATGGCTTTGAGTATAAATAAAACCACTTGATAAGTGTACGCTTATCAAGTGGTTTTTACTAGCCCCTATTGGTCACCAAAGTCCTGCAATGGAGCTAGCAATCGCGGATAAGGTTACGTTGCTGACGTAAGTTACCACCTAATATCATGGCTGCACTGTAAAGGGCCACGGGTAAAGGTATTATATGGTTCGGTGGTTAAATGCCTATCCCAAATAATAGGAATAGATATGAATGCTGTTACAACCGATCCCGAAGCCGTTGACTACAACTTTTCCAATCCCAATGCACTTGTAGCACCATGGACGCCACGGGCACTGCTTATTTTGTCTGAATCCTGGGTACCTGTTGCTCTGTAGTCATTGGTGCGGATAGAGGTTTTGCTTCGGTGAAGATTAAATGAAGTTCGGGCGAATTGTTCGGCCTCTGAGAATCGGGTATCCACAGCCACCATTCCGCTACCGATCTGGGCTGAGACCACTTTCACTTCTTCGGTAAAACGCTTGACGAATCCTACCACTAGCCCCCATTTATAGTCATTTGAGTTGGCAATACTTGCATTGTTTAGGCCTCTCCAGTGGCTTACCTGCGCCTTTATTTGCCGGGCAACAATTTCAATAAAGTATTGGGTACTCTCAATGTCGCCTTTTAATCCCGTTAATATCATCTGAGCCTTTTTACCCGTCTCGCGATTGGCAGGTACTTTAAACATGAATACCCCATGGGCAGAGGCAATACCTTGAATAAGCCTACCATCGGGCCCAGACATATTGTGTTGGTAATGATCCTGGGTGATGGTCAGCAAATCCGCCTGGCCAATCTCAGTTTGGGATAACTGGTATTTTTGCATCAAGGTGATGGCTTTGGATAAGGCATTGCTGGCTTCGTGAGGGTTTGTACTCTCACTTAAGGCCATCAGTTTTTTGATTTTTTCTTTGATTTTGTCCATGTTGATGCTGCCTTAGTTAAGTTTCGCTGGGGCTGCCTGATGTTTGTAGGTACCTTGCTTAAAGTCCCTGTTGGCTTTGGATATGACGTCAATAAATTTGGTTTGCTGAGCTATTGTTACTGCATACATTGCTGATTTCAAACTTATTTTACGGTGTTGTTATGTACCTGACAGGTACAGACACTCACTGAATTTCTGCTGAGCTCTGCATTTTTACGTCACTTGATATATATAGATAGTCCGTAACTTACCAATGACCTTATCTGCCTCATTAGGCAATGAACACTCGTTTTATTTTGGGATATGTGAGGGCTATATTAGTTGGCTAAAGTGGTAATTTGAGTGGCGAATATTCAATTAAACCTGGTGCTTCAAAGGGTGATAGTTAGACGTGATAATGATCACTATGCCAAAATTTTTTAACTTTAATCGTGCTTGTTACTTAGCTGTGCTTCAAATGTATTGAGGCATCACAAAAATCAGTTATAGCCGGGGCTGTCTTGATAAACATAAAATACGCCTATCAGAAATCAAGGTAGTAATGAATTCGTGCAAATCATCCATTTATTTTGGCGACAAACCAGTAATGACTTTAATAATACGGGTTGTTTGTATTTGTGGTTAGAGCAAGGAAAAAGCACTAAAACTAGCCCCAAGTCTGCTATTAGTGGTAGCGAGTCAAAAAGCAGCAAACTTTATCCTTTTCAGGCACCACAGGCATCTTTAGCTCCATGGTTTGCCGAGCATTTCGATAGATTTTTACCCGTAAAAAAATATATACCAGCTAAAAAGGGTTTTTTTGATGCCGCCGTTGAGCAGGTAACCGTACAGCTGCCATGTGATCATGCCGGGCGGCCAATACCGTCGCCTATTATTGCTAACTTAAGTGACAATGCGGATGGACTCGAAGAGCGTACCTATGTAGGTATGGCAAGCTTTGTGTTAAATGCGATAAAAATAGAGCAGCCACTGGCTTTTATGAAAGATCTTAATTTTCAGTCTTACTATTTTGAAGATGATCTCAGGCTGGCTGATGATGCAAAATTTTGGCTGAAAATGGCAGCTGAATTAAGCGCGGTTATTCAAAAAGACCAATATATTCCTTTTCTTATCGCGCAAAAGATAAAGACTAAAGTCGAGTTTCATAATAAGTGGCAGCCACTGTCGGCAGACTATCAACAACGCTTGGGGCAAATAGCCCCTTTAATGCCTTTTTCAGCCTGCCTGGTTGATGAGTCTGTGCATAAAAACACTGATCTGGTGCCTATTGCGGTACTACAACATTTTTCTGAAGTCGTGTTGAATAATTTAATCAACAGTACTGCTTATCCCAATACTGTGCATAAACAGCTGCAAGACAGTTTTATCGGTAGCAGTTTCAACTCTGGACAACTACAAGCCAGTGAACAGGAGTGGAAGTCGTGGCGATTGTGGCATAATAATTTAAATTACGACCAATTTGGATCTCCTTTTCAACTCTGTTTCAGGCTCAATGAGGCCACATCAGGTAATGGTATTGACTGGGGGTTAGAGGTGCTGTTGCAAGCGAAAGTTGATCCTTCTTTTATGATTAATTTAGCTGAATTCTGGCAAGATAAAGCCGTTAAACAGGCTTTTTTCACCACTATGTTAGGCACGTCAATTGAGCGAAACTTGTTATTGCAACTTGGCTACGCTTGCAGAATATATCCGTTGTTGGAACAAGTATTTGCCCAGAATATGCAACAGCGTTTAATTATTTTAACGACAGTTCAAGCGTTTGACTTTTTAAAAGAAGATGCCTGGGCGTTACATGCTTGCGGTTATAAAATCAGTGTTCCGTCATGGTGGACAGCATCAGGACGGTTAAAAGCCAAAATTAAAATGCGCGGAACCCAAAGGTCAGGCACGGGGGATAACGCGGGGGATAGTTCGGGTAATACAGCTGCTCCTTCCTATTTAAGTCAGGATGGCTTAATCGATTTTAATTATCGGTATGCCATTGGCGATGACGAAGTGAGCGCGCAAGAGTGGCAGCAGTTAATCGAGTCCAAGTCTGAACTGGTGTATTTTCGGGGTCAGTGGATGCAACTTGATCCTGCTGAAATGGCCAAAATGCAGAAATTGATCGAGAGTTCTCAACGAGATAAAGACAGCGGTAATTTAAAAGACTTGCTAATAATGGCGGCCAATGAAGATCAATATAGTATTGAGCTTGATGATGCCGTTAATAACATGATGTTAAGTTTGCAGAATAAAGACCAGTTAGTGTTAATAGACCAGCCCAACAACTTACGCGCTCAGTTAAGACCTTACCAATTAAGGGGCTTGTCGTGGCTGAGTTATTTGGAAAACTTAGGCATGAACCCTTGTTTGGCTGATGACATGGGCCTGGGTAAAACGATGCAAGTTATTGCCTTGTTATTACATGCCCCTAAACCACAAGCCGCCCTATTAATTGCACCCACCTCTGTGATTGGAAATTGGCTTAAAGAATTAGAAAAATTTGCTCCGGGTATCAAAGCGATTATTCATCATGGTGCAAAGCGAACTAAAAAAGACGACCTTAGTCAAATCATGGCTGATAACGATGTGGTGATCACCTCTTACGGATTGATACGACAGGATAAAGCCTTGTTTAACAGCACAACATGGTCACGTTTGATCATTGACGAAGCACAAAATATTAAAAACCCCTCAGCGGCGCAAACCAAGATTATTTATGGTATCCAGGCGGACAGTAGAATTGCCTTAACCGGTACACCTATTGAAAACAGGTTGATGGATTTATGGTCGTTATTTAACTTTTTAAACCCAGGTATATTGGGGACTCGCGCGACCTTTAGAAAAGAGTTTGAGATCCCGGTACAGCGCGATAACGATATTAGAAAAACCAGTATTCTTAAAAATTTAGTCGAACCCTTTATTTTGCGCCGTTTGAAAACAGATAAAAATATTATTCAGGATCTGCCGGATAAAATTGAGCAAAAAGTCTATTGCGAGCTGACCAAAGAACAAGCGTCTTTGTATCAGTCTATTGTGAATGAAGTTGAAGCGAGTATTAATGAGGCCGAAGAAACCAGCGCACATAAAATGATTTTCTTGTCGGCGTTATTGCGTTTAAAGCAGTGTTGTAATCATCCCGCTCAATTGTTGCAAGATGGCAGTGAATTTAGCCTTGAACGGTCGATAAAATTACAACGTCTTACTGAACTGGCCAAAGAAGCGATTAATAATGGCGAAAGTATTCTTATTTTCAGTCAATTTAAAGAGATATGTGATGCCCTGCAAACCTTGTTAAAAACGCAGTTAGGTTTTAACACCCACTACATACACGGTGGCACATCCCGTAAAAAACGTGATGAGATGATCGACCAATTTCAAGCGCCAAATTCGCCCGCCAGTATTTTTGTGTTGTCATTAAAAGCTGGCGGCGTGGGCATAACCCTGACTAGGGCCAACCATGTTATACATTTTGATCGCTGGTGGAACCCTGCGGTAGAAAACCAAGCCACGGATCGTGCTTATCGGATTGGTCAACAAAAAACCGTATTTGCCCATAAATTTATCACGCTAGGTACGGTAGAAGAGAAGATAGATCAAATGTTAGTGGATAAACAAAAAGTAGCGGACTCGATAGTCGGTAACGACGAATCATGGCTGACGACGCTGAACGCCAAGTCATTTATCAATCTTATTCAACTTA
>Ga0307489_10002018_pt1 | contig 13554 bp, 18 predicted proteins | sample SB12metaG_FD_202247 | JGI IMG/M metagenome (GOLD analysis project Ga0307489, IMG submission 202247) | Sea-ice brine microbial communities from Beaufort Sea near Barrow, Alaska, United States - SB 1.2 | ecosystem: Environmental > Aquatic > Marine > Coastal | place: USA: Alaska | collected... | reverse complement strand
CCGTGTCCCACCAAAAGCGCTTACGTTGATCTGACAGGTGGAGGAGTGTAAGCCCCTGGGCGCGGGCAGGCGCGACGGCGGATCGGTACAGTCTGGGAAAGCAGCGTGGGACACAGAAGGTGACGTGGACGACGGCGGCGCGTGCTCATCCCTCGACGCCGCGATGTCCGCGGGGTTCAAACTGGCGTGGTGCAAGCGGTCGGCAGGGGCTTACACTAGTCCACTTTTCGGCTCAACGTAAGCGCTTTGTGTAGGATAAGGGGTGCGTAAATCATGCATGTAGGGGGTGCTTAGGGTGTGTTCGGGGGTACTAGGGAGTATGTAGGATGTATTCTGTGTAAGAAAAGTCTCAGGTTGAGCTGAAAAGTGGACGAGTGTAAGCCCCTGGCGGTCGGACCCGGCAGCGCTGCCCAATGGGTGCGCTCGCCTGCCGCGCCCCAAGATGCCAATCATGGTATGGCCTGGCAGATATCGCCCGCCACGTCATCGACACGATTTTCAAACCCTCGTTGCTTGGGTCGAGTGGCTTCCTGTGACGCGGCGAGCAGTATCCGCCAGGCCCATTGCCCGCCACGTCATGCAGCGTTATTTTAAACCTCATTTCTTAGATCAAATGGCATCCCATGATGTGGTGAGCAATCACAATATCTGCTGGGCCCTCAATCACGGTGGATGAGGACGGCGGTGGCGGGGAGACACGGAAGAAGGCAGTGAAGAGGCTGTTGGCGGGGCTAAGAAGGTTGGCACTGGGGCGGCGGATCCAGTACCGCACGGAGGGGTTCAGCCGCAACCTGCGGCAGCACGCCATGGCGTCGCTGGCAGGGGCTTACACTCGCTCAGTTTTCGGCTCAACATAAGCGCATTGTGTGAGACAGGGGGTGTATGTAGGGGTTGTTTAGGGGGTGTTTATGAGGTGTCAGGCGGTATCAGGGGATGTTCAAGTTATATTTTGTGTCAGAAACGGGGCTCAGGTTGAGCTGACAAGTGGACGAGTGTCAGCCCCTGGTCGCTGGCCATGACGGAGCTGGCGCAAGCGGCGGTGGCGTCCTGGCAGCGACCAGCCGCTCCCGCCACCGCCACCGCCACTTCCGCCGCCGGTGGGAGCAGCGACGACGGCAGTGGCCGGTCGCTCGGATGGCAAGATGTGTTTGACGTCGTGGTTCGATGGCGTCAGGCAGGGTCTCGCCACAAGCATTTTAACTTAGGCATCTTTGAGGTGAATAAGTGGAAGAGATCAAGTGGCACCAGGGACAAACGCCTGAGATCCAAACTGATACTGAGGGATGACCCTGGCGTTGGGTGTCCGAGCCCGCGGACCCCGTGGTGTGGGTCAACGAGCTGCCTCCGCGGCAGGGCCACGCACGACAATTTGCTTTTCAGCTCAACTTAAGCACCTTCGCGGGTCTAGGATAGAACGGCTCAAGCTGAGCTGGATAATGGAACGATCGGATGGCCTTGCTCCGAGGGACTTTGCGCTGGGCTTTGGTTCCCACACCCCGGTGACCATCGGGCATGCCAAGGTGGCGCGGTACGGTTGCATGGAGCCCCGCGTGCTCGACAAGCTGCGAGGCAGGGGCTTACACTCGTCCACTTTTCGGCTCAACGCAAGCGCTTTGTGTTGAATAGGGGGTGCATTTATGGGGTGGATAGGGGGTGTCAGGGGGTATTATGGGTTGTCTAGGATGTATTTTGTGACAGGAACGGCTCAGGTTGAGCTGAAAAGTGGACAAGTGTAAGCCCCTGCTGCGAGGCTTGGTGCAATTGGGTTTAGCGAGAGGTGCCGGGGACGAGCCGTTGCCGCGCCCGTCCGGCGAGGCGGTGATGGGTGACGCGGGAGCCATGCATGCCAAGCTGGGCGGGCGCGACTTCTATTGCGTGGCGCCCGTGACGTCCACCCGAGACCCGGTCGGGCCGCCCCTGGAGGGCACGCGGATCACCGTGCAGATCATATCCCCGGGAGCGGGACCTTCCACTGACGACGACGACAACGAAAGCGGCGATGCTAATGGGCCGGAGACTTTGTTCGAGCTTTCGATTAGGCAGGGACAGATTCTGCACGGGGAGAAGCTCCGATTCGATTCGATACCATACCAAAACCGACACTGAGTTACATCGACGGGGCCGCGGGCCTCGTGGTAAACAGTGCTCGCTATGACAAAGTGCATCAAATTGTTACGAGCGAAGCAAAGCAAAGAATGGACCAATCACAGGCTCGGATCACATCGATCATAACACTTTGACGCAGTTTGTCATACCAGTACGTCTTTCGTCATGTTTGCGATCCTCGTTGGTTGAGTTGCATGCCATCATTCTTATGACGTGACGAGCGTGTTGCATTTGTTCCCTTGAGGGTGGACGCCGTGCACGCCCGGGCGGTGGCGGGTGTTCGCCGCGGAGATGGCCCACGCGTGGGCGGCAGGGGCTTACACTCCTCCACTTCTCGGCTAATCGTGAGCACTTTCTGTGGGATAGGGGGTGCTTTTAGGGGTTGTTCAGGGGGTGTTTAGGTGGTGTCATGGGTTAATAGGGGTATACGGGGTGTATTGTGTGTCCGAAACGGCTCAGGTTGAGCTGAAACGTGGATGAGTATAAGCCCCTGGTGGGAGGCAGTGTGCCGCCTGGCCGCGCCCGCCGCCGCCGCCTCCGCCGCCCAAGCCCAAGCCGCAGGGTACGCCTCCCTCAGATGTTGCCCGCCACGTCATCCAGCATGTTGCGAACCCTGGTTTCTTTCACTCAGTGTCGGCGTCACAAGTGACGCTGATCTCCTCGAAATCGAGGGTCCATTTACCCAACGATGGCAACCTGGTCGGACTTTATTAGATCCGACACTGAGTTTAAGACGAGTGTCATCTTATGGCGTTGCGAGCAACATTGCCAGGCCCATTGCCCGATACGTCATATTCATCACACGCATTTAAAACTACTCAAATCCCGAGTTAGGTGGCATCCTATGACGTGGCGAGTATGATCTGTCCGGCCCTATGGCGAGGGCGGTGGGCGCGTGCGACGCCCATCGCGGGTTACTCGCCGATGCCATTCTCCGCATGGGGTACTATTGGTACAACTTCATGCCGCTGTCGCGCGGCAGCGCGGCGGCAGGAATAACTTACACTCGTCCACTTCTCAGCTCAACGTGATCACTTTCTGTGGGATACGTTGGGTGCTTTCAGTAGTGCGTTACAAGATCGATGGGTCACAGTCAGTCACAAACTGGACACACAAAAGCTCCACGAACCAAAACGGCTTAGGTTGAGCTGAGAAGTGGACGAGTGTGAGCCCCTGCGCGGCGGTGGGCACTGTAGCCGTGCAGGGCCTGATGCTGGCGGCGGGGTTCGACATGGCGGCGCCCATACCCGCGGGGGTGCAACCCGACTGGGAGGCCGGGCCTCACTGCTTACTCATACTGTACCCGCGCCCTCAATGTGCGCCCACACTGTACCCCGCGCACGCTCGCCGCACCCTCTTCATAGTGTACCCGTGCACACCTGCCGCACCGCCTCACTGTGCGCCCATACTGTACCCTGCGCACGCTCGCCGCACCCTGCTCCTCATCCTGGCCATTCGTGCTCTGGCTGTTTGCTCATAGACCCTCAATTCTTTCCAAGAGATACGGGAGACAATTCTCTCGGTCACTGAGTCCAAGCTGACACCAGAGGGAGAGAGAGACGCCTACGCGCATATATTGAGGAACCAGGCTCCCGCCCTGTCCCCCGACTGACGCGAGAAGGGTGTGCTCGGCCCGCCCTCCCCCCAACTGACGCGAGAAGGGTGACCAAACCCTAAATCCTAAACTCTAAACCCTAAACCCTGAACCCTGAACCCCAAAACACTCAACCCTAAACCCCAAACCTGCTGAGATGAGTGTGAGCGGCCCTGTTGGGAGGCGATGCTGCGCGGCGAGCCAGCGGACTTCTGCGCATTCATGCGGGGGTGGATGTTCCCGCACGGCCTCGGCAGCGGCGGCGGCGGCGGCGGCGGCGGCGCGGCGGCCGACGTGGCGGCGCTGCCCCGCGTGGCCGCCACCCTGCCGGCGTACGAGGCAGGGCCTCCTGCTACGAGTACATTTGTTCAGTAATATTTGACGTCAATCGTAAACCCTAAACCCTAAACCCTAAACCCTCAGCGCTGCCTCGTATGGCCGCCACCTTGCCGGCGTGCGAGGCAGGGCCTCCTGGTATACGAGTGCTATCTTTACATAATGTACATATCAGCCCAGGAACCTGGTAACCAGGTGTGTTCTGGGAGCGTACATACGCTGAAATCGTCCAAAACTGAACAAAATCGACGAAATTCGCCGAAACTCGCCTTGTGGAGCACCCAGAACGTCTGGAACAACTAGGGTGCTTACCTGGCTCGGATCATTATTTGAAGAGTGCACTGGTAGATGATGCTCGCCACGTCGAGCATGTCATTCAACTGGGGTTCAAAACGTGTTGGATGACGTGGCAGGCAACATCTGATTGTCCCTGGTACGAGGACATGGTGTCGAGCCTGAACCACCTGGTAGGGCGGTGCAGGTTGACAGTATCAAAACCGAGTTGAAGACACGCCTGGTTTCACCGCTTGAAACTAAAATGTGATGAGCCGCTTTCAAACGTTGCTTTCAAATTCAACTTGCGCCGCTACAACCTGGTGGACGAAGACGAGCTCACTCACTGATGATGAGACGACACGTCACTCACTCACTGCCTCTCAGCCGTTATTCAAAATAAATTATGTTCTCCATGAACCACCTTGGGGCTCGAAGACGTCAACTGCTGATGACACTCCACGTCACTCACTCGCTGCCTCTCAGCCGTTATTTAAATTAAAACATACTCACCGCTCTTGGAGCTCATGAAAAAAACATATGACCTTAAAAACAAAACCCAGACCCAACCCAGAAAATGTTAGCTCCAACAATATTTCAACTCAAGATTCTTGATGTGAAGGTGTTCGAGCAACAGAAAACAGGAAGGTTCAGGGTCGGACGAGATTCATATGATGTGGTAGCTCTGTGTAGCCTCGAGTCGAGCGACGTGGTCGGGCGGAGCACATAATATAATATTTTTGTTTTTATATCGCTGTGCTACTCGTATGGAGGTGAACAGAAGTAATAGCAGTACATTCCCCTCAAAAACACAAACGCGACCGACCCGTATACCAGCCCGACGACACACTTTTTTGGCATCATCAGGAGTTACCGACACTCCTATATGTACATTCTCTCTGCATCGCAGTATGGGATGTGAACTTCTTCCATCCCGCAACATGTGCCGGCGCCGCTTACCAAGGGCTTGCACTCGTCGACTTTTCGGCTCAACGTTAGCGTGCTGTGTGGGTCAGGGGATGCATTTGGGGGTTGTGTAGAGGATGTTCAGGGGGTGTTAACGGGTGCGAGGGGGTATTAACGTGTGTGTAGGGTGTATTTTGTGTCAGAAACGGCTCAGGTTGAGCTGAAAAGTGGAAGAGTGTAAGGCCCTGCCGGTTACTCGACGGTGATGGAGTTCATCATGACGGGCGTGAGCGGGTTGTCGCCGGCGTCGCACTTCACCTTGCCAATCTTCTGCACCACCTCCATGCAGGGGCTTACACTCGTCCACTTTTTGGCTCAAAGTAAGCACATTTTGTGTGATACGTTGGGTGCACGATTTCCCCCCAGTCTATTAGACAGGGGGACACAGGGAGGTGTGACCAAAACGGCTTATGTTGAGCTGAAAAAGCGGACGAGTGACAGACCCTGCCTCCATGCCCTCAACCACCTTGCCGAACACCGGGTGCTGGCTCTCGCCCAGGTAGTACCGCCGCGACTTGACATTGAAAGCAAAGTTTGAAAGCGGTTCACCATATTTAAGCTTCAAGCGCTGACACCAAGTGCGGTCAATCCGGGGTCAACACAGGGTCAGCCTGGGGTCAACATGGGGTCAGCCTGGGGTCAACACGGGGTCAGCCTGGAATCAACGCGGGTTCAACACGGGTTCAACACGGGGTCAACACGGATCAGCCTGGGGTCAACATGGGGTCAGCCTGGGGTCAACACCGGGTTAGCCTGGGGTCAACACGAGGTCAGCCTGGGGTCAACACGAGGTCAGCCTGGGGTCAACACGAGGTCAGCCTGGGGTCAACGCGGGGTCAGCCTGGGGTCAACACGGGGTCATCCTCGGGTCAACACGGGGACAGCCTGGGTTCAATACGGGGTCAGGCTGGGGTTAACACGGGGACAGCCTGGGTTCAACACGGGGTCAGGCTGGGGTTAACTTGCGTGGCCACACCAGGTCGGGGCGGAACCAGTCAAGGAAGTCGTTGTGCACCGTGTTGACGAAGAACTGGCTGCCGCCGCTGTTTGGCTGCCCGGTGTTGGCCCAAGCGCAGGGTGCACTCACGAAACATTCACAGTTATGGATGCATCTGCTTCTGAACGTCTGAACTCGATGGGAGGATATGGCCAGGTGACCGTGTCTGTCACCCACGTCTCTGTTTGACCAGGTGACCCAAACGATTGGAGTGCACCGCGTGCAGCGGCGCGGGAAAACTTCCCACCCTGCCATGGACAGGGTGCCGGGCTCGTTGGACGTCTTGTCCACAAGCTCGTCGGGGATGCACCCCTCGCGCGCGTCGCGGGTGACGGTGGCGCCGTTCACCTGGAAGGTTGACCCCGGCTTCGGGCCGCCCTAGCGCAGGGCCCGCCGCAGTTTGGGTTTAGGGTTTAGGGTTTAGGGTTTAGGGTTTAGGGTTTAGGGCCCGACGCGGTCGCCTCACTGTCTGCGCATGTTTTACATGTTCACACTCGCCGTGTTCTCCTTGCAGGCCCAGCCGGCGCCTTTGGAGCTCAACCAACAACTCACGCTCTGGTGTCGGGTTTGGTAAGGAGGAATCCATTCGATCCTTCAGAAAGAGTACCTTGTACACTGCACGAGTGTAGGGCGGAGAAATCCATTCGACTGTTCAGGGTGAGTACCAGGTACAGTACAGGAGTGTGGGTGTGGGGCGCCGGGGCCGGGGGGAGGCGGGGCGCGGGGACCCATAAATGAGTGTTCCATTCGAGCATTCAGAAAGAATGCCCGGTACAACACACGTGTGTGGGGCGCGGGGCCCGAGGGGGTGGCGGGGCGCGGGGTCCGGGGCGCGGGGACCTTGGGGGGGGGGCGTGGCCCGGGGTCAGGGCGCGGGGCACGGGGACGGCCCTGCCCTGGCCGGCGTTCTTGGCCTTGGCGTTCTTGGCGTTGGGGCACCCGAACTGGAGCATGAACCCGTCGATCACGCGGTGGAAGTGAACTGCGACAGTGGGGCACCGCACACGCCGGTCGTCAGTTGAGATCAGAGAGCAGAGAGAGAGCGAGAGAGAGAGAGGGAGAGAGAGATGGAAGAGAGAAGAGAGAGGGAGGAGAGAGATGGAGAAGAGAGAGAGGGATAGAGTCTGCAACACCGCACAGTGCACACGCCGGTCGTCAGTTGAGAGCACAGAGCAGAGAGCAGAGAGAGCGAGAGAAAGAGGGAAGAGAGAGCGAGAGGGAAGAGAGAGAAGATACAGAGGGAAGAGAGATACCAGTAGAGAAGAGAGCGGGAAGAGAGAGGGAGAGAGGGAAGAGAAGGCAGAAAGGCAGACAAGAGAGATAGAATGGAGAGAGAGGGAAGAGAGAGAGAAGCGCGAGAGAAGAGATTAGGGGGAGTACTCGTAGAGCTATAGAGAGGTGAAGAGGAGAGGAACAAAAGCACACACGTGGATTTTAGTGGCAGCCGGATGAAGCATGAAGCTGATGATGGGATATCGGTGCACGCACCGCCGTTGTAGAAGCCGGTGTTGCAGAGGTCGACGAAGTTGGAGCCGGTGACGGGCAGCCGGTCCACGAAGATCTCCGCCTTGAAGATGCCCTGTTGCGGCGACGACGGTAGCGGCCGAAGCAGCGTCAAACGGAATGGATTCTACACGCGAGCGTCACTCGTGACCGGCAGCTAGTTGGAAAGCAAAAGATGATTGCCCGGACACGGACACCCCCTCGCTCTCCACACCGGCGGGCCGACGCGCCGACACAGTTGCTGACCCGCGGAGTGCACGGCGAGGCTTCCCATGGCCGCGGCGCGGCGCGGGAAAGGTGGCGGCTGGCGGATGTCAGGCGTCGCCGTCCGTCGGCGTGTCAAACAAATGACAATACCGAGTTGTGGCGATCGCGCAGGTGGAGAGGGCAGGCGGGGCAGTGGGTTGGCAGGGTTGAGCAGGGCAGGGGTGAGCGGCGCACCTCGGTGGTGTTGAATACGGCAGTGGGGTTCGGCATTTTGTTGAGTGTGAGGGAGAGAAGGTAGGAGGTGCGGGTGGGGAGTGAAGTCGGGCATTTCAACTCTGCTTGCGTATCGGCTTCAACAGGTGGATTTCCACCAGCTGTCGCATTTTTTAGATTTTCAAGATGATGGTTGAGTGGCCAGTCAATATATGTGGTCAATTCTTCTCGGGTTGGCGGGTTGCAGAAGGAGGGGTGCTGAATAGGCAGTCAAACAAAAGTACCGAGCAACAAAAGCTACGACTCTGTCTTCCTATTGGAGGTATCTCCCCCTCCCTTTAGGAACGAGTGGCGACGCACTTCGCAAGGCGCCGAGCACACCGTTTGCTCAAGGTCTATCACATACCTCTCCTCCCCCTCCTCCACCTCCTGGAGAGATAGAGAGAGACGCTCCCGCGTGAATACGGAGGCACCAGGCTTACGCCCTGACACCCGACCTCCTCCTCCTCCTCGTCCCAACGCTCCCCGCCACCCTATTCCCCTCCGCCGAGAGAGCCGCCTGCTACCGCCGTACGAACAAACCCAACCCACGTCATCACTATGGTCGTCACGGAGGAGGTGTGCGGAGAGGGCCCCGGGCACGCGGCGGTGGCGGAAGCGGACCATGCGGTAGCTGAGGTAGAGCCTGCCACGTGATCATGCAACACATTTTGAACCCTTGTTTCCTTGCGGTGAAAGTGTCATACGACGTGGCGAGCAATATCGACCACGCCCGAGGCGGAGGGCGCCGCCGACGCCGAGCCCTCGCTTGCCCGCTATGTGCGCCTGGCGGGCGACGTTCAGGAGGACGAGGTGGTGGACGCGATAGGGCAGGCCGGTTTGGACTGGCTGAGGGCGAGGGGCAGGGGCTTACACTCGTCCACCTGTCAGCTCAACGTAAGCGCTTTTGGTGGGACAAGAGGTATTGACGGGGTGTTCAGGGAGTGTTTAAGACGGGGGTGGAGGGGATATTTAGGTGTTTAGGGGATGTGTTGAATGTCAGAAACGGCTCAGGTTGAGCTGAGAAGTGGACGAGTGTAAGTCTCTAGCGAGGGGGCTGCTCACCTACTGTGCCAACCCGTCGCCGCTGCTCGGCCCCGTGCTCGGGATCCTGCCCGCTCACCTCTTTCAGCAGGAGGTGCTGCGGCGGCTGGGCCCCACGGACCTCGCCTCGCTCGCACAGGCTGGGCGCGGGTGTGCGGAGGCGGTGGCGGCGACTGCGCTCATGCAGTGGGCAACACACGAGAAGAATGACCCCTCCTTACACCCCCACCGGTTGTGTTTGGAGGAGGCTTGCACACTGGCTGCTCGTAGTGGGCACCTGGAGGCGTTGAAGTGGCTGCACACCACCGGCTGCCCATGGGATGCCTCGACATGTGCGCGCGCCGCTGAGGGCGGGCACCTGGAGGTGCTGAAGTGGGCGTGGGAGCACGGGTGCCCGTGGGTGGACTTTGACGAGTATGACGATTACATGAACTGTTGTGCATTCGCCGCGCAGGGCGGGCACCTGGAGGTGCTGAAGTGGCTTCGGGAGCACGCCTGCCCGTGGGACGAGTGTACGTGCATGTGGGCCGCTGCGGGCGGGCATTTGAAAGTGCTAAAGTGGGCACGGGGGCACGGCTGCCCGTGGGAGGAGGTAATCGAGGACCCGTCCCTGAGCTGTTGTGCACTCGCCGCTGAAGGCGGGCACCTGGATATGCTGAGGTGGTTGCGGGAGCACAATTGCCCGTGGGACGAGTGGACGTGCGCAAGGGGCGGGCGTTTGGAGATGTTGAAGTGGGCGCGGGCGCACGGCTGCCCGTGGGACGAATCGACGTGTTGGAGCGCCGCTGAATTCGGGCACCTGCACGTATTGCAGTGGGCGCGGGAGCATAACTGCCCGTGGGACCGTGTGACGCGAGAGTTTGCACTAAAGGGCAGGCACCTGCAGCTGTTGAGGAGGGCGGTGGAGCACGGTGCTCCTTAAACTCAGTGTCGGATCTGGTACCGAAGACATGTTATCGAATCCCGTCCGACCAATCAGAAACGTCCATTTCAAGACCCCACCGACCGACTCGCCGAAGGTCCGACCGGGTTACGATCCTTGAGTACATAGACCCTCGATTTCAAGGAGATCAGACGGACCGGTCCCTCCGACATTGAGTCTGAGGCGCGCACACCGCTCGTCGCGCGTTCGCGCTTAGCGTCGCATTGCTGCTGCTTTGCCTCGAAGGACGAACACTGATCCACACTAACCATATAGCATATTGACAAGAGACGAATCAACAATAATACATGCAAGTTGGCTGTCCCCGCAAACCCCTCCTTGCTTCTCAGTGCCCCTTTTTTTTCTTATCCGACTCGTCGGCCCCCGTGGCCACCCCCCCCTGCGGCGTCTTCCTGAACCCCGCCGCCGTGAGTTGCTCCTCCCAGGGCCGGGTGAATCACTGTCGCCACGTCACACGCTGCCGATGAACACAAGAATCGAGGGTCTAAACGCAGAGGACGCCGTGGCGAGGATTGCGAGGATCGCGATTATTGTGCCACATCACACAATCCCGATCAACGCAAGATCCGAGGGTCCAAAACGCAGAGGATGACGTATCCCGGAATTCGATGATGAGCGTGGGTCTAGGGAAAAGGATTCAGGGTTTAGGGTGGCACCCACCTCCTCCGCGACGTGCGAGGGTTTGGGGTTTGGGGTTTAAGGGTTAGGGTAGCCCCGGCCCCCACCTCCTCCGTGGCCGGCTTCTTGCCGAAGTTGAGCATGTCCTTGAGCTTGTTGATGGTGCTGGAGGTCTGCGCCTGGTCCTCGAAGGTCGCCATGCCATTCCAGTCCTGCCCCGCCGACCAGGGGCTTACACTCGTTCTCATTAGAGCTCAACGTGAGCAACTCCAGGACACATCCAGGGTGAAGTTGGGTTACACGGTGGACAGAAGAGCTCAAGTTGAGCTGAAATCGGAACGAGTGTAAGCCCCTGCCGCCGACGCCAGCTCCTTCAGGTGCTCCTTCTCTTTTGTGCTGATGTGGCCCTTGCTTTAGCGGTGCAAGTTGAATTTGAAAGCAAAAGTTGAAAGCAGTATGTCACACATTTGGTTTCAAGCGCTTAGTTCCAGGCGGTTTCAACTTGGGTTTGATAGGGTCAACCTGCACCGCCCTACCTTGCGCTTGGGCCCCTTGCCGCCGTTAGCCGCGTTACTGTCCCGCCCGCAGGGTCGACCGACCAGCCAGCGCCCGCCGCGTCATCCACATGCGTTTCGGACTCTGCTTTCTTGACTGAGATGTCATTCTATGACGTGGCGAGCAAACGTTGCCCGCCACGTCATCAAAACGCATTTCAGAAACTCGTTTCTTGAGTGCCACGTCATCCGATCATGCGGCGAGCGATATCTGAATCTGTAAGGCGTGGCCAGGCCGGGGAGCAGGAGTGGTCGAGTGTGTGCGGGTACAGCGGTACAGTCTGAGCAGACAGTGAGGGCTGTCCTACTTTGCCGCGGCACACGGGGGGCTTCCCCCGGCTGAGCATGTTGAGACCGAAGGTGCTGCACTCGCACCGCGCGTCGCAGAGCATCATGCCCGAGCGCCAGGGCCCGGTATCACCATGAGTAAACGGTCAGGTACCGTTTCTTCGTTCAAAATCTCGGTGCCTTAGGTGGAGCAGAAATGTAGACAGGGGAGGGGAGGTGCAGGTGCACGTGTGCAGGTGCACAATGAGCAAATGGTCAGGATGCTGACAGGCCTCGCCTCGCGCTGCGCGATGGACAGAAACGGGTCGTTGACGTGCACCGCCATGGCCAGGAACTCCACCTCGTCCCGCACCGAATCCATCATCTCGTCGTAGTACTCGCCTCCTTCCAGGGCCCAATATCCCTCTTGCTTTTAAGAATGCACCGACCCCCTTTCTCCGAGCCAGATCGGCGGAGACAGTTTGGCCAACCTAGTTTCGCCAGGCACCTTAAATTGACTCAGGAAACGACGGTTTACGACGGACGCTTCGGCGGAAATCGGGCGAAGCCGGTTTGGCCAACCCAGTTTGGCGGATTCACCTCTTGACGGAGCTAGTTGTTATAGCTCCGTCAGCTCTTAAAAGCAAGAGGAACAGGGCCATGCCGTCGACACGCAGCATGATGGGGCGGATGAAGTCCTTGTGCGCGGCGCCGTCGTCGGTGATGCCGTGCGGGGCGCCCACGATGTAGACCTGGAACGGCAGACCCTTGCACGAGGGGCTTACACTCGTCCACTTCTCAGCTCAACGTAAGCGCTCTGAGTGGGATATGGGGTGCATTTAGGGGTTGATTAGGGGGTGTCTAGATGGTGTTGTGGGGTACTAGGGGGTATCAGGGGGTCGTTAGGGTGTGTTTTGTGTCAGAAACGGCTCAACTTGAGCTGAAAAGTAGACGACTGTAAGCCCCTGCCTGGAACGCGTTCTGCGCGGAGCTGACCTTCTTGGTCTTGAAGAATATGACCCACGGCCAGGGGCTTACACTCGTCATCTTTTCACCTCAACTTGAGCGCATTCGAGACACATTCATGGGTCAAGTTGAGCTGTAAGCGAACGAGTGTAAGCCCCTGCCCGCGGCTGCGCCACGCCCCCGCCCTTCTGCCCTTTGCTCAGCGAGTTCTTCATGCCAGCGATCACCTGCTTCGTCATCCAGGGCCACACAGCCAGCTGCTCGCCAGGGTTTAGGGTTTAGCATTTAGGGTTTAGGGTTCAGGGTTTAGGGTTTAGGGTCTAAACCCTAAACCCTAAACCCAGGATGCCGTTTGACTCAAGAATGAGGGTTTCACATGTGCAGTCAACGTTATGCTTATGCTGCATCACAGGATGACATTTGAATCAAGAAACGAGGGTTTATACACCATGTGGTGGATGTAGTGGTGAGTCAAAGGGCCGAGTACATAGTGCTCACCGCGTCACAAGTAGGCATGACATTAACGTGACGAGGGTTTACCATGTGGCTGATGACGTGGCGGTCATGGTTTACATGTCCCCACCATCTTGAGCTCGCTGCCGATGTTCATGACGATAGTCTCCTCGTTGCCTTTGATGGCACCCAGCGGCAGGGGCTTACACTCGTCCACTTTTCAGCTCAACCTGAGCCGTTTCTTGTCATTGACCCCGCCCACAGACACAGACCAACCCACAAAACGTGCTTACGTTGAGCCGAGAAGTGGACGAGTGTAAGCTCCTGCCCAGCAGCACGTCGCCCGTCGTGGTCTTCATGGTCACAACGGCCTTCATGCAGGGGCTCACACTCGTCCACTTCTCAGCTCAACGTAAGCGCATTCTGTGGGATAGGGAGTGCATTCAAGGGTTGTTCAGGGGGGTGTTTAGGGGGT
>Ga0307489_10002015_pt1 | contig 13559 bp, 17 predicted proteins | sample SB12metaG_FD_202247 | JGI IMG/M metagenome (GOLD analysis project Ga0307489, IMG submission 202247) | Sea-ice brine microbial communities from Beaufort Sea near Barrow, Alaska, United States - SB 1.2 | ecosystem: Environmental > Aquatic > Marine > Coastal | place: USA: Alaska | collected... | reverse complement strand
GCGCGAATTGGAATTTTTGGACGTTTCTTTTCCGAAAAGTGTCGCACCAATGAGAAGGCACCAAAAATCACACGTAGGACAACCAGTCAGAATCCACCAATCAGAAGCCACCAAAACACGCGACGAGGCAAACCGCAGCCACAAGCGCGTGTTCTCTCACGCCGTTGATAGGAGCCTGCCGATGAAAAGCACAGATTCGAAACCAGAAGCATAGCTCCGGTCACCGTGGATTCGGCCCCGGAGCGAGAATTCGCGAGATTCGGCCGCAACGCTGGAAATGAGCCGAAAACGAGCCGATCGCGAGCTGTAAATGCAAGATGCGCGCAAAATCTCGCGCCGGGGCCGAGAACATGGTGACCGCAGCTGACGACAACCACGGGAGCCGCTCTCCGCGGCCCGAGTCGCCGCGCCGTCGCGTGAGAAAACCGCGCGGAAGACGCGCGGTCGGGCCAGCAAGCCAAAAGTTAAAAAAAGCGTCGACGCTTCTTTACCGGAAAACGTCCTAAATCACCAACTTCGTCCAATTCCTGCCAAGGAAATCGGCCCATTTTTTGTACCCAATCCATTAGTGGGGCCGGCGCCCGGGTGCGTAGCACCCAAAACGGAGTTTAATTACTTCTGTCTTCCATCGCCCCCCAGAACAAGCTTGCTCACGTTCAACTTGACACGTGGTAACGCAACAGCTCGATGGCGCGAAGGTACGATTCGCATACGACGACGTTTAGTCCAGAAGGCAGACTGTACCAGGTGGGTCCTCTTTTGGAGTGGGTAGCGGCGATCTTTCAGTGAGAGTGTGGTACCGGTGTCCAGGTGGAATATGCCATGGAAGCCATTAGTCACGCAGGTGCTGCAGTAGGTGTTCGAACCGAGTTTGGAGTGGTGCTCGCGGCTGAGAAGAAAATTCTTTCTAAGGTTGATCTGTTTAAGAGCCGAAGTCAAGCTAAACGCTTACGTCTCGTTGTCAACAGCTTCTCGAAACGACCGTCGCCTCTGAGAAAATGCACAAGTTAGACGAGCACGTTGCAGTCGCGGTCGCCGGTATAAATTCGGACGCAAATATTCTGATAAACTCTGCAAGGTGACGAAGCTTTTGCGTTTATTTCTGGACAGACTGCAGGCGCTTCGCTGTACGTGGGCTAGTGCCCAAGTCACCATTATTTGTTTTCATTTTCGTACAACAGGCTGGCTGCCCAACGGTTCGCGATGAGCTATTCAGAACCAGTCCCTGTCGAGCAGCTTGTCCAGACCCTATGCGATCAGAAGCAAGGATACACCCAATTTGGTGGCCTCCGCCCGTTTGGCGTTTCCTTTCTATTTGGTGGATGGTACGCCATAACTTGTAACCAAGACACGTATTGTGTTTTTCTGTCACTCTACCTATTTTTTCTCCAGGGACAAAAACTGTGGATTCCAACTTTATCAAAGTGATCCTTCTGGCAACTATGCCGGCTGGACGGTAACAATTTTTTTAAAAATTACGGTTGTGTCTATTGCCAAGATTGGTCCAACGTATGGGTCTTCGTCTGCTCAGCTGAATGTGAGGATCGGTGTGGCACCCTGGCAACAGGCAACAGCAATTGGCGCGAACAGTCAAGCAGCGCAGTCAATATTAAAGACTGATTATGTCGACGGCATGTCGCTTTTGGACGCAAAGCAATTAGCTGTGAAGGTTTTGAAAAAGACGATGGATAGTACTCTGTTGGTTCCAGAGAAGGTTGAGCTGTGTGAAGTGGCTTTGGAGAATGAAGGGACCCATGTCCGATACCGGGTCCTGCGCGATGGTGAGCTCCAAGTGCTTTGTGACCAGGCCAACAGCAATGTTGCAACAAAAGAGTGAACCGTAGTGCAAGAAAATGGGTTCGTTTCAGCATTGTCTGACGACCTGGCTAGAAAAAAGGAAGTTTGTTGTGTATAAACGTTTATCGTTGGGGTGAAACGCACTACTTAGTGAACTAGCGCTCTCCGAACCTTTTCTCAATGGACGTTTTATATGCACATCCGAAGCCATTCAGAAAAACATCTATATTGTCAAATTATTGCAAACAAGTCTACGCCTCTGATATCAGGAGATGTATCAGTTCAGACACGATGACATCTTCGGCTCGTACAGTGAGTTTCATAGCTACATCGTTCGATGAGTCAATGCCGAGGCTGAGACGAATGAGAACGGAGATGTTTCCTACGAAAACACCCGAGAGGAGCGTTGTATGTGAACGTGCGTTGGGTGGTACTGCCTCAGTTCCCTCGCACGGTTGCATTCCCAGGATATTCATCACAGCTTCAACAGCGTCCTCTAAGCTGTCCCGTGTACCGAGCCCGTAGTCGTCTACCCTTTCGCTTTCCAGTGGCAGACCATCCCACACCTGACAGGGTTAATGAACGTCAGCGAAATCGAATCCGAGTTTGGCTCTCAAAAACGGTCTCACCTTCCGGAAATTAGGCATGACAGTTGTGTGAACAAAGTCTAGCACGGAAACATCGATGTCTTCTAGCGTATATTCATCTTCATAGCCATCCTGCTCAGGCTCACCACTGCTGGGGTCGACCTCTTTCGAAGTGAACTTGAGGACGCAAGCAAACTTGGCAGCAACATACATACCCTGCATGTGGTGTAAAAACAATCATTGCCATATGCGAGAAGGCCTGTGCCGCGACAGAAACACAGAGTTCAAACAGTTACAATAATTCTGTACCTCTACCCGTGAGAAAGCCACAAATGTTGATCCAGGTTTGCCCAGTGGCATGCTGTCTAGAGAAATTGTTGCAATTTCTGCAAAGGCACCTTCTCCTTCTATAATCTCCATCACAACTGACACGTCCTCCAAGATCTGCTCTTGAATTGTGTTTGTGCACTTGAACTGAAAGACCACGTGGTCCTTGAAAATGTGTTTTGTGCATGTCACCTGCAGTGCTTACAAACCTCACACATACCTCGTACAATTGTTCATTATTTCAATGCAGAATTTAGAAAACAACCGAGCACACTAACACTGGTTAGCTCAGCGGCAACTGCACGCTCACCTTATATTCAGTCTCCGCTTCAGTCAATTCAGCAGCATGACAACTCTGCACAGAAGGAACGATGGTCGAGCACGTTTCAGCGAACGTGGCAATGTGGTGAAGAGAACACAACAGACGTCAGTGAGACCGGAAGAATATTAACCATCGGGTGAACCATATTTACCTTGAAAATCTGTCCATATTGCGCAAATTGTGAGTTGCTTGTCACCACGCCCTGTGACTCCTCTAGTTCCTTGTCAAGAGAATGAATTCCACCAGCATTGTGATGCTCGTTCCAATATGAGCTGGCAATTCCGTTAGTTTGAAAGGTGTCAACCTCTGGCGTGGTATCCACAACTCCTATGTCGAAGGCAGATTCTGAAGAATCCACCACATAATCACGAAGTGACGTCTCAAATGAGGCAAGTGGGCAAGAAAACTGTTGTTCGGCTTTGAAGGTTTGATGCTGCAAAGCAGAAACAAAAAAGGCAGCACGATCGCGAACTTCATCATCATTGTCGTACAAACAGCGGCGAAGAAGGATTATAATGCGTGATTGTAACGATGGGCACTGCGCTCCAAATTTTGCAAGCGCACACACGGCGGAGGCCCTAATTGTGGCATTTTCCAAAATGACACGGTTGTAAATGTAGCGTATATATTTGCTTGGATCAACTGTAGTGGGTCCTTGATCGCCCAGGAGATGGAGTATTTGTGATGAGAGATATGTGAACTCGCAGTCCTCGATGAATTCACTGAGGTGCGCAAGACCCGATTCTTTGGCTTCAGGAATTTCTTTGATCAGGCACAAAACGCTGTCGACAATTGCTTTCTTATACTCAAAACCACCCTCTTCCCGCAGAATGTTTGATAGAAAGTTCATGAGCACACGGTGCTTTTGAGGGAACTTCAGGCAAAGACTTTGGATTGCTTCAACAACAACAATTTTAAACTCATCCTGTTTCGAGACACGTAACTATGAGACTAGAATTGAAATACAAGTACAGGGTGACATTACCTGTATGTCAGACATGAAAGAAGTAATCTGCTTCATGAGGCGCTCAACCGAAGATTCATTGCCTGTCTTTAACAGGGTGGTGATAGCAAGAGTCGCTATGGAACGATTCTGATCGGAAATAAGGCTCTCCATGTCTATGTTGCAGTTGGTTACGGACAGTGGATGCACCATTGCTACGAGGTTCAACGCACGTATAGCAGCAAAACGCAGAATTGGCTTCGAAGAGGATAAGAAAAGCTGGAGAACTGTGATAGCGGGCTGCAGCTCTCGAGACGTGACTTCATTAAGGTCCGTTATGACCCTGCGCATGGTGCAGTGATCAGATGTCAACAATGCACACGAGGTGCAGCCTGTTATTACCTCGCCGCCTCGAAGATCACCATCTCAGATTTATGCCTTAAACAGCTCTCTAGAAAATCATAGAACGGCCTTTCCCCACTTCCTTCGTTGGCCGTGCTCTCTCGGATCACCTGCAAAGTTTGCGAGGTCGTAGACGTGAGAGAAATGAGATGTTAATGAGGAGAGAATCAGGCATCATCACCACCAGGAATCTGTACGGGGATTGGCTCGTGGCACAACTTTCACAAGTCACAATTATGCACAGGCTGAACCAAGTGAAGGAAGCCTCACCTGCGCGACGTAACGGATCACAAGGCACTGGGCCAAAGGAGATCGAATGGTACTCCGTGTCAGTTGAGTAACCAGCTTGCTGATGGCTAGTCTGTCGCTCTGCCTAATCTGATGCAACAGGGCAAGAGCGTGAAACTGGACGACTGGACTTTTGGAGTTGACAGCTTCTTGGACCTCATTGCTCCAACGGCGGACGATTTCGGCGTTTACCTGCAGGTCACAATTATGTATGTGGAGATGCCGTGTGGAATTGGGTTAAAGTTTATGTAGAACCTTCAAGAGGTGTATTCCGGAGACGAGTGCTGCGGAGGAAACCACAGCGTTCTTATCTACGACAGCCTGCTTGAGGTAACGCTCGATTTGGCCAAGCAAGCCAGCATCCGTAATGTTACAAAGCACTCTGATCGCGTTCGACCGGTACAAGTCGATTTTGCTGTTCATGTCCTTCATCAAGGAAGACGTTACGATGATCACCTGTAAGGAACCAGCTTCCTTTCAATTATCTCACTCTTGCAGACAGAAAAAATGGAAAGACCTTGCAAGAGAAAACACCGTTAGTTACAAGTAGCAATTACCTACCTCATCAGCACTCGGACAGATCTCTTTGATGATCAGGTAAACCATTCGTCGCAGATTGCTATCCTTCGACTGAAAAAGTTTGGTGACGGCGAAAAAAACCTCCGTCGCCTCCGTCTGAGTGGAAACCGAAGTCAGCGCAACTGTGCCCCCATAGTAGAAACTAGCACCAGTAGCAAGGAGCCGCGAACAGAAATACAAACTGTTACAGATCACTCCAAGCACAAAGAGAAGCACAGCCTTTTCTTTTGACTCCCAGCGAGCACCAACTGACCTTCGTGAACGAGTCGCCTTGGTTGCACAGGTACAGCAGCTTAGTGATCACCTGGGGGGGAAGGCGCGGTGTGATGAGCGCCAATACGCACACCTACCATGCCGCTCAGTGAAGCAACACAGTCTCACGAAACGGCGCACCTGTTGGCAGCGACGCGCATCCAGTTGCGACTCGTTGAAGCAGCGCGCTTCTTGCAGCACCGCCCCTTTCTCAATCCCCCAGAAAGGCGAAAATTCAACTAAGAAGAGGGAAGCGGATCTCCGGATCAGAGGTGTGTCTGTAACCATGTGGGCAGAGCATTGCTAGACACAAGTGCGAAGCTTCTGTTTCCGAAGCGATAAGCGTGAATTGTGAACGGAAGAAAAGCTTTGAAGTATTCCCGGAAAAACGCGCAAGTTACATGCGCACCATCGTCAGAGTCCTCGTCACGCTTCTTGCCAGCGTCCGGCGCAACGCTTTGCACCGTGTCGGCCATGGCGTTGGCAACGCAGGGTGGATGCCGTGAATGGTACGACACTGTCTGCAAGTGTGTGTGAATACTCACGGACTCGTCCTTCGCATAGTTTCGGAGGGGGGATTCCGATAACTAAGGATTTGTCCCTTTTCTTGAGTTAACTGTCGAATTAACTGTCGAATTCCACCTGTAAAGCGCAACACGCGCCGGCCGGGTAACGTTCAGACCGTTTGCCGTTATTAATCACGATCGCGAGTATGATTTCCTGAATTACGAACCAACGGTCACTCCGTTTTCAGCTCGGTTTCCAAGAAGCGCGGTCGGAGAAGATCGAAATATTCGACGTCAACGCTACCCAAATCCCCCCCCCAAAACTATGCGAAGACTTCCGAGACGCGTACGTGTCCGAGACACGAGAAAACTGTGACCAGATCCGCGAGTCGATAATGATAATGATTTAGCCCGTCCAAAATCACAACGGCGCATAAGACTGTCAGACTGTTTGCCCATACAAACCACGAACACGCCTCAACGTCCGCGCAAATTGTCGCTGAACATCAACGCTTGTTTCACCCTTTTTCCACAATGTGTGGAAAGCCGTCGCCGCCGGCGCTTAAACGAAGAGCGACAATTAGCGGCGAGGCGGCGCGTAAACGAAAATTCGTATGGCGACGTAGTCAGGAATTTGAAAGGCTGATTTGACACGTCAGGCTCAGAACAGCTTGGAGTGGTCTTCTCAGGACGATTTCGGCCCGCGTTTTTGGTTTTTTTCGTCATTTTTTGGCGTTTTGAATGAAACAGTCTCACAGGTTGTGGGTGAGATCGATGTAGACCGAAAATCCACAAGGTAATGAAGCGAGATGTCCCGAAATTGCGTGGAAATGAGGGCGCCATGCACACGCGCTTGACAGGCCGCGATGGCGGCGTCGCGGGGAGGTACAAAAAAATGTGGCACGGTAGATCGCCGCGAATACACATAAAGTTTCGCGTCCCGAGAAATCCCGGGCGCCATTCGAGCATCTAGACGGTTTCCACACGGTGGCCGTGGAATTGAGCCATTTCTTCGTTCTGCCTGACTAGACACCATACGAAGACTTGGACGACTCATGCGCACGGCGCCGCGGAACACCACGCGCGCCGACGTCCGCGAGCACGGCTGAAACGCGTACTTGACAGCATCGATAAGCGTATAGCTCTTCGGCGGCGGCGTGCAATGGCGCATCGCCGACTTATGGCGCGCGTCAGCCGAGGGTCATTCACCACTGTAAACAACACCGGCTCGTGGCGCGTGTACGACCGTTTTTGTACGAAAAAGACAGACCCCAGTTTGGTAGTCTTACCAATTCGGGGTACTCAGTTCGGGTACTTGGCCGACACCGGATTTGTTTCGAAACGCGAGGGAAAAACGAAGATTCTTGAAGAAATCGATTCGCACGGGACGCGCGACAGCGACGCGTCGACGTCGCCAGGCGGCGGCGCGGCTGGCGTTCCATTGCGCACACCGTATCGCCATGCGGTTCTGCGAATCGCCGCTGCGTTTGGTCCACGGACGCCGCACATCTCGCGTCGATCGTGTGCCGTCAGCCTCCAAAAAAGAGCTCTAAGGACCGCTCGAAGCTGGTATGGACCCGACGTGGATCATTTCGGAAATGATTCTGGGTTTTGAAAGGCTGATCTAAAAAGTCATCAGTTTTGAAACCCATTGTCAGTAAAATCATTTTCGGCTCGCGGATCTGGTCATGTACGCTTAAACTACTCAGTGTCGGGTCTGGTATCGAAGTTGTGGTATCGATGTCCGTTCGACCAATACCAATCATAACAGTCCAAAGCGAAAATCACGCCGACCGACTCGCCTAAAGTCCGATCGGTTCGCGATCCTTGAGTAAATAGACCATCGATTTCGAGGAGATAAGGGTGACCGGTCACCCCTACACTGAGTTTAAACCCAGCCTCCGCGTTAGCGCTAACGCTGAAGGCCCTCATATGATTGGTCGAGAGAGATATCTACTCAGATTTGGTTGGCTGGGTTTTCTTGCTCGTTTCGCGCAAATTCTGTTTGTTAATGTGTATTGTGCCTGATTGGCCAATGGACCGTCCATCGTTTGCCCACGTCCCTGACTGGTCGAGAGGCTGTATTCGGGGGGTTCTGGGGGCGGGGGTAGTCAAACCGGAGACTGGGTTTAAGTAGACTGTGGGCTCGGCATGAGATTAGAGCCAGGAAACCTGAGGCCACAGAATGGGATCGATCGATGCCACAGAATCGACTCTGTGGCCTCGCCCCATATAAAATAATTCCAGAATTAGTCCAGCGAGGCCGGAGAGTGCGCCCCATGTGAAGTGATTGAAGAATTAGACAGGCGAGGCCTAAGAATGGAGGAGTCCTTGGCTTACTTGCCGGAATCGGAAGTTGAGTAATAGACCTATAGCCTATTCCGCTATATCAGACTACAACTTCCTCAAGAACGGAAATCACTATTATTCTGCGCGCTCTGCGCCAACGACTTCGGTCGCCTGACTCCGAGAAACGCTGTTTTGAGAGGTGATTTGGCGAGAATGACGCGCGAACAATGGCGTACGAAGCGTCGACGGCGGCCGCGCCGAGGCGTGGGATCCCTTCGTAGTAGTCATGCCGTGGACTCCGTGGGGTCGAATGGCGAGTATCGCCGCCGCCGCGCCACTCAAAAGAGCGTTTTCTCCAAGTCAGGCGACCGAAGTCATTGGCGCTGGCAGGTCAGTGATATAGCGGAATAGGTCTATTGCGAAAAGATTCATCCGCGCAGAAAAAAACGTTGAGAATTTGTGTGCACCCTCGCTCGTCTCCGTCCGCAACGCAATCGGCACCCTGTTCCCCCGACCGTCTTCGCCGCGGTTTGTCGCCCCTGCGCGGTATGTCCATCGTCGCGTTCTCCCCCCTCGTCGCGTCCGCCGTAGCCGGTCCGCTCCACGTGTGGTACGAAACTGCACCCGCCACGCCCTCCCTGGCGTGTCACCGCTCTCTGATAGAATCCCACACCTCCTTGTCCTAAGCTCACGCAGAGCCACAGCCCCCCCACCCCCCGCCACCAGCGTTTGGATGGCTGGCGAATGCTCCGCGCATCATCGACGCTCGCATCTGTCGCCTCCACGCTGTTGCAGCGCCCGAAGGCTTGCACCGACACGGTAAGCGGCGCGGTTCCGCCGCGTGTGCACCAAGCACGACGCGGCTAGGCCGCAGGCCACCGACAAGGGAAGCAAACACATCGAGAAAGGGGCACACGCTGGTGTTGGGTCCCGGCGTTGTAGTGAGCGGGGCGGTGCCTGAGGTGTGAGGTGTCGCTCATGCCGCCGCGGGGACCGACGGGGACTGAGCTCTCGTGGTGGTTAATCAACTTGATATACTAATTTACTACGAGTACACAATTACCCCCTATGACTAAGCGGTCAGCCGACGACAGATACACTGGCCCGCCCTTATGCGCCCACCGCGCCCGCAGGACGCCCCCACTAGCAGTCGCCCCCGCGCCAGTCTGTGTACACGGTGGCGGCACGACGCACGTCGGGCGGCATCGAGGGTTTAGGCAGTGCCCTCCTGGCGGAGCGAAATCGGAAACACCCCTGGCGCCCGCCGACCGTCGAGGAACGCGCCCACGCCGCCGAGCCCTACACCCTGACGAAGTTGCCGTACCTCCCACAGCCGCGGGGGTGCTGCCGAGCGCGAACCCGCGGCGGCGCGTGATCCCCCGCCTCGCGCGCCCGTGCCCGCCGACGACAGCGACACCTGCCAGGGGGGGGATGGGAAGGGTGACACCGTGGTCCCCACACGAAGGCGCGCGGTTGGGAGCGGGGCCGGGACACGCACGCGTGGGGGAACGCGAGGACCCCGAGCGGCGGTGCACTCACCACAGAGCCACCTACCTTCAGAGAGCGTCGGGCAGCCCTTCGCGTGGTCCCTGGATGCCAGCGACGGACACCAGCCTGCCGAAAACCAAAAATCCAAAACGAATCGGGGGGATGATGCCGGGGGTTTCAGACGCCCGTTGCGCACGGCGGGAGCGTTCATGGCGGCAGAGAGCCGCGGGTGCGACTGATAATACGTCAGTGTCCCTCGCGTGAAGGGTTCGAGTGGCGCGAACGCCGCGTGCCCCTACGCAAAGTCAAGAATCGCAGCATCGCAGCGGCGCACCGGTATTTTACCGGTAAACAAACCTTGTGACAATCTGTTTCAGGGAATGGAGCGCTCTGATTGGCCGACACCTCTGCACAATTTTGCCTGAATGTCCGCCCGACCGGCCTCAGCCGCTCAATTCTCAGGCCTCGACTGTCTAATTCACAAGTCATTTTATATGGGGTCCATTCTCCGGCCTCGTCCGTCTAATTCGTGGGTTATTTCATATTGGGGTCGATGCTAACTCATTCAAAAATCGATTCAGTGGCGTTGATCGATCCCATTCTGTAGCCTCAGGGTTCCTATTTTCATGCCGAGCTCACAGACTCCAAATGGAAGAAATCCCGCCATTGTTGAAAGGAGTTCACTTTCAACGGAGAGGAGTGTTCGCGAGAATCGATTGAAACTTTGCCACTAATCGATAGAAATCGCATGTGCCAACCCCGTCTCTAGTCTACGGCCGGAAAAGTTCCCAATGCACGCACGTCGACGGGAGATGCAGGGAGATGCCCAGCCCAGGACCAAACGCCAGCACCAAACGCCAACAAAGCTGCACCCGCGCGACTGCTGAAGCTCCATGCCGTCGCTACTGATGCGGCGGCCGCGGACGCGGTCTCCGCGGCCGCCGCGGCAGCTGTGGCGGTGTCCACCACAACGATATAATGCAGCGTTGGAGCCTCGCAGCGCGGGTCGCGCGCGCGCGCATGCTTGCGTGACCTACACCCCGCGCGTGCTCTCCAAGTCCCCCCACATCCCAACGTACGCCGAGGCGAGCGCGAGCCTGGCATCTGCTGCGTTGACAGTGACGCCGGGCTGCCTGGACGACTCCGGGCGCGCAAGAGGCGGCACCCAAATCTCCTGGGATATCTGGCGGGCCGGGTGCCGACATCGGAAGTCACGGTGTGGCGGCGTGCTCGACGATCTGGCGCCGTGTCCAGCCGTGATCTCGCACACCAGCCGCTTCTCCAAAACGCCAAGAAGGAAATTTAGTACTCAAGCTGCATGGTCAAGACTGAGACCCGACCCTCAGCAAACTCCCTTTTCCGATCGGTCGGAGTGCTTTACGTGCTGGTCATGAGTCCTGAGTACAGTGTATTTTCAGGACTGACCACTGAGACCCTTATTTTTATAGATGACTGGTCCTTCGGCCGTGTAGTACCTTCGAAGGTACCTTCGTACGAACTACAAAGCTTCGTATCCCACGAAATTCTCAATTGATTATTCGTACGAGCTAGTAATGGCAGTGAAAAGCGGTGAATTGGCGGTGAGCCTTGGGAATTGATGGTTACAATTCACACAGATGATGTCCAAAAAAACATTCAACCTTGCGGATTGATGTGCGGTCGGGTCGAAATGGCCGACCTGACTTGGGTTGAAACGCTCAAAATCGATGCGCGGGGCCCAAAGTCGCCCAAAATCGCCCAAAATCGCCAAAAATCGATGCCGGCGCGGGCGGAGTCAGGTCGGCAGGTTGGGTAAAAAAGGCCGACCTGACCGGGGCGAAAACGCCCAAAATCGATGCGCGGGGTTTCTAGTATCGAAAGATCAAGTCCCGTCGGCCTAAGTCCCGAACTAGGGAGGGCGTACAGTGATTTGGGGCCACTGACGAAATGCAGGTATCGGAAATAATAGATAGGATTCTGCCCGACCGAAATTCAACTTGGCCCCTCCTAGAATCCTCGATCTGGCCCCGGTCCAGCCGACCGGATACACCATTGCCTAGATTCAGTGGTCCCCAGGCGCCCGCGAAAGACATGTCGCCACCGAGACTGTCGCAGCGAATCCCTGATAGACCTGTGGTGCTCGCTCACCGCCAATTACCCGGCGCATATCGTCGAAAGCGCCATCCAGGGCGCTTTTCCGGACCCTCTGGCGTTTGTCGGCAAACATATTTTCAACAATGCCGACCGGATTTCGGAGATTCACACGCGCCGACCGGGTTGTTCACAGTGTGATCCGGTCGGCAGGACGGGGGCCAGATCGACAATCCCAAGTTGAATTTCGGTCGGGCAGAATCCATACCCATACTTTCGTGTACCGGTGCACCCGAAAAGAATTCGCCCGTCCGGTTTGCTTGTGGGCGAGCAACACTCCGCACCCCTGGTACACCGGGCCTCACCTAAGTGCAGGAGTAAGGGGGCTCGTATCGGGAGGTGTTGACGGCTGCTGAGCAGCGACGAGCCGCCCCCACCCCCGCGATGCCGCGCCATGTGTCGAACGCCGTACAGATTCTCGTTTATTTTTCGTGAGAAACGAGTAAAGAATTAGCATTTGCAGTGGTGTGACGGCAGCAACGCCGCGGCATCGCGGGTGGGGGGCGGCTCGACGCTGCTCAGCAGCCGTCACCACCTCCCGAGACCAGCCCCCCTATTCCCGCACTTAGGTGAGGCCCGGTGTACCAGGCATACTTTCGAGAAACCAGGGGCCTGGCGTGTACCGGGTACACTAAAAACGCACAGCTAAGAGGGGAGAGAATTATTGGACGGGGCGGGTGCGTGGAAAATATCGTGTAGATTTAGGCAGAGCCCGTGGATTCGGCCTCCTCAGCGTACCACGGCGGCGTCAGGAACACGCGGATCGAACACGGTTGTCCCGTGGATGTCCCATGCATACACCCTTGACACGCGCCATGTACCGAGCACCAGCAAGCGCGTATTCGATCGCGGCCGCCATCACCGTTGTAATACGGGCTGAGACGCCAAACCCTTATTACCTGTGCGTTTCGGGCAAAATGAAACCACTGTAGGGCGGGGGTGACCTTAAACAACGGGGACCAATTGAATCGGAAACACGAATCCCTTTCATGGAAACACGAAAATATGGTCTGACTAAAAGCTCATAGGATCAATCCAAGGCAACAACAGATTACAGGGGCCCTCGCGGCATCTTCGCCAAGGTCGGCGCCGTGCGCGCGGTTTACCCCAACGACACGCCATGTTTGGGCTGCGAATGGCTTAATAACGACGTGACGGGTACATACTCGCTGACACGCCCTTCAAAGAACGGGGCACGAGGTCGCACGGCGCCCGCAAAGCGTGTGTCAACGTATTCGTTTTCTTGTTTTTCCAGCGACGAAAAGAAGTTCAGCTGGGCACGCATCACAATTTGACGCGGCCTGCGTGCGCCGAACAGTCACGCGCGTGACCGGCGAGCGCGCGCACGCGTCACAGTAGCACATGGCAGTGTGTGTGCGTGCCTATCACGCGTCGCACCCGCCCGACCGCCCGCCGCCCCGCGATGATGCACATGGTGTCCGTACAGTGTGTCGTGTTCCCATAAAAGGGATTCGTGTTTCTAGATAATAGTTTTCTCTTGAACAACGGGGTGCGGGTACCACAGTATGGAGTCCAGCCAAGACGGCCGGACACCCAAATCACGGTCGACGGTCACTGATATCAGTTTGTGCGAGCGTCCTTGACTGTACGGCGCGTATCGGTGCTGCGCGAGGGATTACTCGGGGATT